>Ga0102932_1000779_pt1 | contig 16195 bp, 11 predicted proteins | sample SalPonR1_C_D2_MG_FD_78212 | JGI IMG/M metagenome (GOLD analysis project Ga0102932, IMG submission 78212) | Salt pond soil microbial communities from South San Francisco under conditions of wetland restoration - Salt Pond MetaG R1_C_D2_MG | ecosystem: Environmental > Aquatic > Marine > Intertidal...
CCGACACAGACCTAGGTCGGGTGTCCGCCCTCTGTCTAACGATTTTGTAATACAAACAAACACACCCAGCTCTCTGTGAATCCATATACCAAACCCAAATGCCAAGCGTAATCACCTTCGGAGTGGCATGCGTTCCCGACGACGCGTCTGCCGTAGGCGTCGTGCTGTCCAGCTTTATGTTCTACCCATTCTGGCTCGTTGTCTTCAACTGGCTTGTCAGCATGATCGACGCCCGTCGCTACTTCTTCATTGCTTCGTGGATCATACTCACCACCGGCTACTACTACATGCACTCGTTGGCGCGCGCAATCGCCCTCGAACGACCGGCGAACTTTGATGCGGCGCTGTGCAACGCCACGCGCTACGCGTTTCCCGACCCGGTGTTTGTGACAACGATGGCGTACACGCTGGTGGTCGGTGTCGGGCTGTACCGCGATCACCACCGCTTCGGCTGGTTGAACGGAACGGTGGCGTACAGCGTGCCGCTGTTGTACACGGCGGCGACTGTTTACACTGGCTATCTCTCAGCCGGACAGGCCGCGGCAAATTTTGTTGTTTCCGTTGTGACAGCCAGCATCTTTATGCTCGTGTACCAGCTTACCGGCGACGACAAGGCATGACACAACCGTCCGCCGAGTTGGTCTTCGAGGCGCACACCAGCCTCCCACTCGCCGTCCTCGGGTGCACGAGTGCACTGACAGCGCTGCTGATACTGCTGACGTTGAACTCGTACTTTTGCTGCACTGCGACGCTCAACCACAAAGTACTGAGACGTTTAACGCGACGCGGGGAGAGGCGCGCCGTGCTGTTGCACTATCTTATTGTGCTGCCGCTCTTTGAGATTTTTGTCATCTGGGGGCCGCACTTTGACGAACGGGTGCAGCCAAGCTCGGCGAGCGTGGTGGTCGGCTGGCTCGCCGTTCTAGCCGTGTCGTGCTGCACGACAATAGTGGGGTGTGTGTCCGGCTACGCGCACGTGTTCTCTTTACAATTCGTACAGGTTCTGCAGTTTCCGATGATGCTGCTCTTTCTCTGCGACCGCGCGCTGTACCACACACTGGGCGTCGAGTCGATTTGCACCGTCGCCATGCTGGCCGTGGTTGTGTGCGAGTTGTACCTGCGCGCGCGCCCCAATATGCAAATGCCAGTAACGACAGATATACGCATCGACGACACCGAAATGCTGCAAAGCGAGCATTTGCGCAGCTGGCAGCACAAGAACAACGCAAGCCGGCGACTCTCCGTGGGCATGGACGCCGGAGAGCCCAACTACGAATCGGGAGTGGACAGCGAGGTGATGGAAGAGGTCCGCGCGCGCAACTCCGCGTCGCAGTTGGTAGAGTTCATGCACTCGGTGCTGTCGTTGCGTGCGGGCGATATGAAGAACGCAGAGCAGCGCGAGAGGCTAGAGAAACTGCAGCGGCAAGCCGAGGTGTACAGAACCGTAGTTCCGTTGCGCGCACTGAGCGCGAGCGGACGCAATGAGACGTCGACGTCGGCCAACGTAGATTCACAGGGAATGTATCATCGCAGCGAAGAGGATGATTTTTAAATGAAAAAGTCTTTCTTCGTGCGCTTGGCGCTTGGGCGCGCGGCGGAGCCAAAAAAGCTTGCCGTGCCTGTGCGCGCCGAGCCAATGCAGAGCACGACCACGACGCCAATGAAGCAGACCAGTGTAAAGAAAATGGCTGCGAGAGCCGCCGACGCGTCGCCGTCGTTCATGTTGTGCAAGTGCCGCTCGGACGGCGTGACCTCGAAGACGTGCGCGTGCCGCTCGGATACCAGCGATTGTTTTCGGGCAATCTGCAGAGATTTGTCGAGATTGTAGCGCGAAAAGAGCCCGGTCTGCAAAGACTGCGACGCCTGCAGCGAGGCGAGGCCGAGCGTGTCGGACTCGTTCGCGGCGCCGAGCAGCTCAAACGGGTGCGCGTGGTGCACAAACTGGTGCGCCGAGTTGCGAAACTGCGCCGTGCCGATGCGCACGCGCGACTCGTAGCGCTGCGTCGAGCGCACAAGCGACACGTGGTTCTCGTCGCGAAACAGCGCACTCACGTTGAAGCACACGGCGGCCGACATGGGCCCGTAAGTGCCCGGTTGGTGCACGGTGACGCCGAGCTCGGCGGCGCGGCGCGGTGCGGGGACCGACGCGTTGGCCGAGTACAGCAGAATGCGGTGCGCCGTGTCCGGGCACACGATCTGGTCGGCGGGCGCAAGCGGGTCGGCGTCGACGCACAGCCAGGCCTCTTCGAGTTCCAGGAGCAGTTTTTCGGTCACTTCGGCCGGGCCAATGACGTACGTCTGCATGCACGCGCGCGAATCGCTCTCGAACTCGCCCGGAAACACGCTTTCGTCGCTCTCCACTTGCAGGTGCTGCGAGATCTCCGAGTGCAACGACCTGCCGGGCGGGAAGTGCTCGCGCGAGTCGCCGTTCGCCACGCGCAGCAGCAGGCGCATGGAGTGGTCATAAAGATGCAGCGCACAGGCTTCCGAGCGCGAGCTGCAAAAGTGGAGCGTAAAGTCCCCGTCAAACAACTCGCTGGGCGCGTTCGACGAGAGGTGCCAGTTCTGCACCACCACCGAGCGCTCGGTGATGTACGGATCGTCGGTCTCCTCGTCGATGTCGAGCTCAAACGACGGCTCGGAGCCGTGCGCAAAAATGGCATCGAGCTTGAGCGTGCTTGCGTCGGTTTTGTGCTGCTGGGTTTGCAGCACGAGGCCGAGGGTGTTGCGCGGATCAACCGAAACCGAGCGCAACAGCGCGCTCACGGGCGCCGTGCCACGCGCAGTGGGCAGCGAGTAGAGCAGCGCAAGCGAGTCGTGCGCGTCGACGTACAGGTAGAACGGCACCGGCCAGTCGGTCGAGTGCACCACGGCGTCGAGTTCGAAGAGCTGCACGTTGACCAGCGAGGCGAGCACGCGCACCTGGCCGCCGGCCTCTTCGGTGTAGTCGACGCCGCAGCGCGTCACCAGTTCGTCGAGGCGAAACTCGGCGCTGTACACAACGTGCGAGCAGCCGTTGGCCCGCACCGTCCAGCCCGTCTCCGGGCTCACATAGTACGCGCCAAACTGCACCTGGTTGGCCAGTGCGTCGCTGTAGAGCGCGTTGGGCGCGTGTCCCCAGTACGCCGAGCGCTCGGACACGTCGTCGATTTCGGCGTCGGCGTCGTGCGGCTGCCGGCTGCGGCACTGGGTGCCGACGCTGACGACGTAGTAGGCGTCGCGCGGGAGGTAAAAGAGCTCTACGTCGAAGCGCACCGTGCCGTTTGATTCGTCGATGGAAATGTCGACGGTCGGCAAAATGCGCGTGTAGTCGAGCACGTCTTGTGTTTGCAGCAAAGAGACGTCTTTGGAGTTGACACAGTGTCTGTAGTTGCCGTTGATCCCAAGTTCGCGGAACTTGGAATTCTGTGCCGTTGACCGCTTCGCGTGTCCGCGCGCAGAGATCGAAACGCACAGCAGAGCGAGCAAGAGCGGCACCATTGTGCCGGGCTCGTTTAGTTTTTGACACGCCGCTCGCATAGATTCACCTGTGCGTCGTTTAAATCGCAACAGCAAGACACAGACGCGCATGAAAAGGCTTTTGGGATTCATACTCATTGCACTCTACACAGCACTGGTCGTCGTAAACGGAGGCTACCACTTTTGGCACGGCTGGGCGCACGCTGACGCCGAACGCGAGGACGCGAGGAGAGCGGCAGCGGCGTGCCGTGAGAACTACGCGGTGCAGAAACGCCACTCGCAGCAATGCGCGCACGACGAGGCCGACGCAGACATGAACGCGTTTTGGCTGGCGTCGCGCGCACTGGCGCTCGAGTTCACGTTTTGCCCGCCCACGTCGTGCGCCGAGCTCGCCCTGTCGTTTGCCGATGTGACGACGCGTGTCGGGTCTGTCGTCCTCGTGGCGGCTGCCGGTGCCATTGTTGCGTTCATGGTCGGCCTGAAGTTGTACTCTATGATGGGCATTGACCAGGCGTATGTGCGCGCCGACGGTGCGCACGAGCATCCGCTGTGCATCGAGCCGAATACTGAGTACGCCGTTTTGGAAGGCGTGCGCCAGAGGGGACCCGTGGTGACAGAAATAACTTGATCTGGTAGCCGTTGGGTTATTTTTCAGCCAATCAGTAAATGTTCAAAAATCTCCTCAAGAAGCTCGGCATTGACACCGACGCGGTTGAGTCCGCGTACGCCAGCGACGACGACGAAGACGACATCGTCACCGCCGACATGCTCTGGTCCGCCGATCGGTACGAAGGGGGAGAAGCTCCCGGTGCCACGAACGCGTTGTTCGGACACGAGGACGAGGACGACGACGACGACGAGGGCCGGGACACGAGCAGTGCGCGAAAAAGCAAAGCGCGCACGGGAGACAGCGACAGCGATAGCGACGCGTTTCTTGAGGAAGGTGTGATCATCGGCGACGACGACGATTCGGATCTCTTTTCATCGGGCGGCGCGGACGACGAAGACGCGGGCGCAGAGTCGTACGACGAGTACGACAGTGCGTCGGAAGACGACGAGTATTCCGGCGAGTCGGAGGAGTTTGACGTGTACGCTCGCGACAAGCCGTACGAGTTCTCGCACATCGAACACGGGCTCTTCTTGCTGCGCGAAGCGGGCTCGTCCCTCAAGTTCGTTGTACTGGCCCACGAATCGCACCCGCTGGTCTCGTTTACGCGCAACCTGCGCGCGCACGAGAAGAGCACACTGCGTTCAATGCTGGCACGCGCACCGGACGACCTGGAGACGCTGCGCGACGGCCGCGTGCCCGGTGTTTTGACGCACTTTGTGGTGGAAAAGCTGTACCGCGCGCCCAAGTTCATCGTGCCGACGCGCGACGGAACGAGCGTGGAACTCGACTCAATGCCACAGGACAGCGTGGTCCCGGAAAGGCCCGAGACGCTAGACGTCGAACAGGGCGAGCCCGAGGATTCGGCCGAGTTGTTTCTGCTCGACCCGGAAGACGACGAGTACGACGTCAAGTACCAAGCGCTGGTGGACATAACGGCAGGAAAAGTCTCGCCCGCCGTTTTCGATCGCTTCGAGAAGACACACAACCGCGGCAACTTGTCGCGCTTCCGCGCCACTGGCCACACGGGCGCAGGCTTCTCGGCGACGTCGGAAGAATTCGAAACAGTCTCGCCGGTCTCGGAGCTACCTGGTCCTTGGTACTGCATCAAGATGCACTACTACGCCATGTACAAGGCGTTCATGAACTCGCGCGATTGCACGCAAAGCACGCTGCTTGACCTCGTGCAGCGACGCCAGGCGGCCGAGGAAGCCGGAGAGACGCGCTACTGCTACGACAAACCAGATCCCGCGGAGAAGAACTGGTACAGCGCGGAGCAGGAGCGGTGTGTGCTCGACAGGATAATCGAGGCGGCCAAGCAAAGCGAACAGACCGACAACACTGTCGCGGTGAAGCGCGAGGAGCTGATGCAGACAGCCGGACAGATCGTCCGGAGTTTGCCCGCTCTGCGCAAGGCAGCGGCGCGCGAGAAGGCCCAGGAAAGGACGGTTCTGCCCATGTACTCCAACGAGTCGAGTGACGCGGTGGCGGATCTGTGCCGTTTGGTCGAAGAGCTGCAGGCCAGTATCGTCGCGCTCAACGAGGCGGCGGAGAAGAGGTTTTCCAATTGAATTGCGGGCTTGTTTGTTTGTGCGAGCGATTCTTGGGTTTGGTGTGTTTTGATTTTGTATTAACACAGAGGTCCGGCAAATATGAATGGAGCGAACCCGGACCACTTTGCGGCACTTGGAATTCCGGTCGGGTCGTCTATTCCTGTCATTAAACGCGCGTACCACAAACTGGCGCTGCGTCTTCACCCGGACAAAAACAAAGACCCTGGCGCCGGGGACAAATTCAAAACTGTGACGCACGCGTACGAAGTTCTAATCGGAAAAGCGCAAGATACCCCGAGTGTCGGCGCAGGCACGAGCACGCAGACGCAGACATTCAATTATTCGGCATTTCGCCCGTCGACTGCTACGTTCAACTCCACACACGGCCTCAATCGCCAGTTTGCCGACTTTGTGGCCGGGTTTCATTTCCAGACATCTACGGGCACGTTTGGCACCGGCGTGCGCAGCTCGTTTGCCTACACGACCGCCAATGCGCGAAAGCGCAAAAGGGACGACGAGCCGAAAAGGCCGCTGCCCCCGCCGCCGGCCATAGAGCACGAGCTGTACTGCACACTGGAGCAGTTAGCACGCGGGTGCAAGCGCCATTTGTCGGTCAAGAGCAACGTGTTTAGCAAATCCGGTGCGCCGTCCATCAAAGTGCGACGGCTCGTCGTGAGCGTGGAGCCGGGATCTTTGCCGGGCGAGAAACTCAAGTATTCCAAGATCGGATCGCAGCGCGAGCCGGGCGGTGATCCGAGCGGAGTTATTGTTACGCTTAGACTCCAAGACGACGGCCCACTGGCGCTAGAGGGTCGCAATTTTGTGTTTTTTGTGCACATGACGTCGCGAGAGCTCTCGCACTATCGTTTGAATATAATCGATCCGCGGGGCGAGGCAGTCAAGAAGCAAATTTTGGGACCTATTTGTTCGGGAACCGAGCACATTTTGCACGGCAGGGGAATGCCGAGTCCGAAGCCCGGGATTCCGTCCGGGGATTTGATTGTGCGCTTTGTGCGCCAACGCAAGTGAACTCACAATCCAATCATGCCAACACTGACGTGCATCTGCCTACTACTGGCTCTCGGAACTGGAGCTGTTTCTCGCAATACCGGCGTGCGCGTCTCGCGCACCGAGGCGGACGAGTGCGCGGTGGAGCACAAGAATCGTTACGAGAACGCGCTGCGTTCGGCGTTTGCCGACGACGTGGCCAAAGACTTTGCGGCCGACCAGGTTCTTGCGGACGAGACAGCCGACATGGAGGCGAAGAAGCGCAGTTTGCGCGAAAAGCTGAGCAGGGAGGTTTGGCGCTCCGTGCAGCGCAAGAACGCAAAGAACGCCAGGGACCTGGCGTGCGAGCACACACGCGTCGACAACTCAGATCCGTGTACGACAGTGAGGTTTGACGAAAAACGACAGGAGTGCGTCGCTAGCACGCGCATCACACGCGAGTGTTCAAAGCAGCGGGCAAAGACTGGCATTCGGTTTCTGTAAACGAGGCAGTTTACTTCTTCTTCTTCGCCTTCTTGCCGCGAAAAATTGACTTTATCGACCCAATCACACTCCGGCTGCGCTCCATGTCGGAGCCAACCGTGGCACTGCGCTCGCGCCCGAAGCGCGGAGACGTTGACTTGACGCGCCGCACCGGAATCTCGTGCGGGTCGAGTAGCGTGCTGCGCACCTGCTTATCAGTGGTCGCCCTGCCGCTGGTGCACGCAGGGGATAGCGAACGCGTCGAGAGGTTGTTCAGCTGCTTGTCGTCAAAATTGTGCGTTTGCAGAAGTTCGAGAAAACGACGCGCCGCCTCCTCGCGCGCCGCGTCTTTGGTAAAGCAAATGGCGTCGCCGCTGTCGCACCACGCGTGCTCGGTTTCGAGGTAGCATACGACGGTAGTGTTGTTTGCGAGGGTGTGCGGATCGCGCACGTCCAATGTCGCAAAGTCAATCAGTTTGATTGGACAGCGTTCACAGAGGGCTGCAAAGTGCATCTGAGGCGGATTGGTTCTTGTGTACGACACGAGGCCGGGCGGTGGAAATCTATGTGCCTCGTACGATATTTTACGTTCATTTCTGAATATCTACGCGGAGCCGAGGAATCCCACGACGCACAGCGGCACTCCGATAGCCATGAAGATGCAATACAGCATTGCGCAAAACGCAAACGCAAACGTTTCGTCCACTGCTCTGGATATTCCGTTTGAGCGCATGCAACGCCCGCCGAATAACGAGAAGGCACAGCATAGAACTGCTAGTGCAATCAAAACACTTCCGAAGACAGCCATAAATTTGTTCATCGTTAAACTACAGTCAAGAATGAGCAAATATGAAAGACAGTCGCTTCGGAATCTATTGGAAGATTGCTCGTTTAAAAGGACCAAGGCACTGTATGCCGCAATAGACAAGAAGGCAAGATTGCATCCGTGTCAATCTCTCAGCACTCTTTCGTTCAATCATACCACGCTCGGTCATATGGCACACAAGAATGGAGTTGTGCTAGCTGATACTCTGCGGTACCTGCTGCGCCATCCCGCAGTTCGCAAAAAGATCCGAACACCGGGATTTGTTCGTTGGATCGGGTTTGCCCAATTGTACAAAATGATGGCGCTGACAGAGTTTTGCGACACAGACGTGATGGTTGAATATTTCATGTGTGTCGATCGTTTCTCTTCAAATGGAATCGGACGAAGAATCGGAATTCTGCAAAAGATGCACGTGGACGCGTTTGCAATTGCTCTGGAAAAATCGTCTGACAGAACCCTTCTTTTTTGCCTTGAAATTTCAGGGAAAACTGGGATTTCCGACAGAATTGCAGAATGGATCATTGCGCCTGAAAGTATCACGAAGTATACCGTACAGGAAGCTGAATCTAAATCTACAACTCTCAAATGCGCAAAGCTGTACGATCACCAAGGGCTGTTGCTTTTGCGTTATGAATTTTACGAAGCTCTGCGGTGTGATTTTGTTGGTGCCACAACAGAACTAGATTACTTTCAGAAGTTCTCTGCAGATCAAGATCCTCTGCTCGGCAAAAAAATCTCTGAGGTTCGGTCGCTCGTGCCGTCTTACTCTTCTTTTGAAATGTCACAGAAACGCGATCCAAGTTTGACGGCTTACCAAAAGCAATTGTTGGCAATGCACAAATGCGCACAAAGTCTGGAAGGTTCTTTCAAAAAACTGGACGTTGCCAAGAGCAAGGTTTACTATAATTTGCGAAGCAGAATATTCACGCGAGCTCAACAAATCTCTGCTATGCACGGGGTATATTTCTACCGTGTCTACATTCTCATGCAGGCATTTTCAAGCAACGCAGTTCAGTACAGCGAAATGTCAATCAATACAATCGTGGAAATGGCCGAGCCTGGCATTCTCGCACAATTCGGAGACTCCGCGACAAAAAGGCTCTATTTGGCGGCACAGTCCCGCTTTCTCGCCAAAGTGCGCGCGGTCGGCCAATCCGACGCAACGCACGACAACGAAAAGCAGAGCACCAAACGCCGCAAAGTAAAGCACTAGGATTTTTTACGCTGGTACTCTTTGATGTCGGACTTGTCCAATCGCTTGCACTTCTGCTTGTGCTCCTTCCAATGCGCCCTTTGGCACGCCGATGTGCAGTACCCAACCATCAAACACCCTTTGCATAGTCTCATTTTCCCTTGCTCGGATCCGCACGACCGGCACTTCTTCTCTGCCCCTTCTTTGCGACAGTGGATTGTTGTTGTGCTTCCGTCGTCGTTTCTGATTCGAACCCAGCCTTCTTCTTCGTTATTGACGATGTCTCCTGGTTCAAGGTTTTTCATTGTTGTCGTCACTGGTTTTGTGCGACGCCCGGTCGAAACGAAAACTTCGGTGAAATTTACGCGGCGTAATTTACGCGGCGTAATTTCGGAGGCTTTCGGATTGGACAGAGCGAAACTGCAACAACCCCCCAGCAAACCCAAAAATGAACCCGACACCCCTCGACACGCTCGCGATGGCGGCCCACAGCCGCATAGACGCTGCGAAGAGCGACGCTCTGGTGTCGTTTGCCGCCCGCAAGCCGCACCCAAACTGGGGTCCGAAAAGCGTCGTCGAGAAGCGCAAGCAAGAAATCCGGGACTCGTTCAGTTCCGGAAACGGCTGGTTTTCAGGTCCACCAACGACGCCGCCGCCGCTGACCGAACTGGAACCGGAAACGGTGACCGAGTGCGACTGCGGCCTGGCGCGCGTCAGCGATTTCGAGCCTCTGCGCTGGGTTTTTTGCACCAAGTGCCAGATCTCGATTTCGCAGGGCATTCGCGCGCGCTGCAAGTGCGGTAAACTCGAACCGCCGCGCGTCTTCGACGTCGAGCTCTGGCAATTTGACGACACCGTGGAGTGGGTCGACTGCGACTGGTGTGGTCTTTCGTCGCACGCTTCCTGTTACAAGAACAGGGCGAGCAGCGAACGATTTCTCTGCATCGAGTGCCAGGACAACACCAATCTCCTCTACACGTGCACCAAGTGCGGCCACGAGTGCCGCGACGAAGCGGCGTTTGCGCGCCACGCGTTTCAACACGGCGACCGAGAGCCAGTTTCGTATTCGGTGCGGGATATTGGAGAGGAATGAACTGCGAGTTTCGGTTCTAGAGATTCTTGGCGAGTTCATTGGCACAAACAATTTTGCAGCAAAGGATGACCGACAACACGAGCTCGGAATTCTCCTCGTTTACCTGCCATGTTTCTTATGAAACTCTGAAAAAATGCGGAGGGGCTATGCGAGAATACGCATTGCACCCGATGTCTCTCTTGATCGAAGGGACCGTCAAAGTGCCACCGGGCGGAACACTGACCCCCGCGCACCTGCGTTGCGCTCTTCCGTCTTGCGGGAAAGAGCTGAAAAACGAAAATCTGCCGGTTCTCAATTTGGCGGTACTGAAAAGCGCGCCGGGAGTTGCGTCGGTCACGTGTTTCTACTGCTCGGGAGAATGCGAAGAAAAGCTGGTCCAGCTCATTACCTCGCAGATGTCGAAGTCAATGACCATTTCTCACGTTGTGGAAAACCAGAAACCGCGGATTTTGTCGAAAACATGCTCTTCTTGCAAAAGCGCGGGAAATCTGGGGCGCTGCGCGGGTTGTCTGAGCGTGTACTATTGTTCTGCAAAGTGCCAGAAGAGCGACTGGAAGGATCACAAGGTTACGTGCAAATTCATTCAAGGAACGCCGGAGAAGAACCCCGCAGATCAGAAAGCCGTCGGACAGAACAAAGCAATCAAATGCAAGTAAACTAAACCACTTCACTCAACGCCGCATGCGTCTGCGACGGCTGCTGGTTTTCCCGCCAAGCCGGACGAAACAGCACACGCAACTGAGGCACGCGCACAGACCCAGCAGAGCGGCCAGCACAACCAGAACGACCGAGGTGGTAGATACACGCAGCTCGCAGTCGTCGTTGCAGCGCGTAAAGAACCCGTCGCCGGACGGCCCGTCGCACTCTTCGCCGTCCTCCACTACACCGTTGCCGCAATCGCTGCTCGGCGCCATTTGCGCCTTGCGCTTGGCCTCGGCCTTGTGCTCGGAGTGGATGTGGTCCTGTTTGTTGAACTTGTGCCACACCGCGCCCTTGTCGCACTCGGCGGTGTGGTGCAGAGCGTAGTGACACAATCCCGCCACGCACGTGTCTGTTGTGCACTCCTTGCCGTCGTCGCAGTCGTCGTCCACTTTGCAGCAGTGCTCCTTGGGCTCGTGGCGGCAGCCGCCGTACTTGCCCGAGTCGCAGTAATCGTGCGTGCAGCGATTGCCGTCGTCGCACGAAATCTGTTCGTACACGCAGCCGACGCCCTCGACGCACTGGCCGGTCGTGCACGCGTCGGCGTCGTGGCAAATGCGCGGGGTTGACGTGCAGCCGGCCACCGCGTCGCACGTGTGCACGTTGCACTTGTCGTTCGGATCGCCGCACTGCACCGGGCGGTGCACGCACTTGTTGAGGCGCGAGTCGCACGAGTCGAGCGTGCACGGATTGCCGTCGTCGCAGTCGCGCTCCTCGTGCACGCACTCGCCGTCTTGCTCGATGCTGCACGAGTCGATGGTGCAAAAGTTGTCGTCGTCGCAGTCCTTTTGCACCGTAATGCAGCCCTGCACATTGGAGCAGACGGCCTCCTGGCACGGCCCGGCGTTCAGATCGCACTGCACCGGTTCGTGGTAGCAGCCCTCCCATGCGTCGCAGAAGTCGTTCGTGCACCTGTCGTGGTCGTCGCACTTGTCGACACTCGAGCGGTGCTGGCACTCGCCAGTCGTCGGCTCGCAGCGGTCCTCGGTGCACTCGTTGCAGTCGTCGCACTCCTTCTGCTCGAGCACACACTGGTTCGTTTTGAGGTCGCAGTACTCGTTCAGCGTGCACTCGTTCTCGTCCTTGCAGTCGTGGTCGGAGAAGCAGCAGTTCTCAATCGGCTCCGAGTGGCACTTGTTTTCGAGCGTATTGCACCAGTCTTTGGTGCACCGGTTCAGGTCGTCGCAGTCCGAGTTCTCCGTGCAGCAGCCGCCAAACAAATCGAGCTTGTGCAAGCACTCGCCCGTGGCGGGATCGCACGTGTCGACGGTGCACGGATTCGTGTCGCGGCAATCGCACGGCGTGTGCGTGCACTGCGGCTTGGCGGCCTGGAACTTGAACTGCGGCTCTTCGCACACGTCGTCGGTGCACGGGTCCTCGTCGTCGCACGGCGCGCGCTCTTCGGCCACGCACTCGCCCGCCACGCACACGTTCTGCGGCACGCACAGCTCCTCTGGCTGCTCGCACTCGAGCGGCGTGTGGTCGCACACCGCGTCGCCGGTCGCGCTGGCAATGCGGCACGTGTCGACGGTGCACGGGTCCTCGTCGGCGCAGTCGAGCGGTTCGATGACGCAGCCGCGGTCGGGGTGGCACGTTGCGACGTGGCACGCGTCCGGCGCCTCGCACTCGATTGGCTCGTGGCAGCACTCGCCAGTTTCGAGCTTGCACGAGTCGACGGTGCACTTGTTGTCGTCGGCGCAGTCCTTCTCTGCGTTGCAGCAGTTGGGCTTGGGCGAAAAGACGCAGCGGTTGGTGTTGTAGTCGCAGTACTCGTCTGTGCACCGTTCGCCCAGCGCGTGGCACTCGTGGTCGGCATGGCAGCAGTTGCGAATGCGCTCGCGCACCGGGTTTCCGGTCATTGGGTTGCACGTGACGTCGAAGCAGATGTCGGTGTCGATGTTGGGAAACGTCTTGGGCGTGAAAATGCAGCCCTTGACCGAGTTGCACGTATCGATCGTGCACAGCATGCCGTCGTCGCACACGCGCGGTGTGTGTTCGATGAGCGGCTTGGTCGGGTCAACGCGTCGCGGGCGGCACGTGTCGATGGTGCACTCGTCTCCGTCGTCGATGTCCGGCAGCGGCTCGTAGTGGCAATCGCCAGTTGTGGGGTCGCACGTGTCGAGCGTACACGGATCGTAGTCGTCGCAATCGCAAGGCTTGAACTCGCACTCGCCCGAATCGGGGTTGCAGCGGTCAGTGGTGCACAGATTGCCGTCCGTGCACTTGATGACCGGTTCGTTAATGCACTTGCCGGTCGACGGCTCGCACTGATCGCGCGTGCACGCGTTGTCGTCGTCGCACGTGCGCGTGCGCGTAATGCACGTGCCGCCGTGCTCCTCGCTGCACTCGGACTCTTTGCATGCATCGTTGAGCGGCTCGGGGCACTTGATTGGCTCGTTAAAGCACGTTCCCGTCACCCTCTGACAGTGATCTTCGGTGCACGACAGGCCGTCGTCGCAGTCGGCGTCCACAGCGCAGCAGTTCTGTGTCGCCTGCTGCGCGCAAGTGTTGAAGTTGAGGTCGCAAAAGAACGACAGACACTTGGTGGCCGGCGGACAGTCGTCGTTGGCGCGGCAGCACGAGTCAATCAGCTCGTGCGCGCAATCGCCGTTCGGGCGCACGCGGTCGGCCGTGCACGGGTCGAGGTCGTCGCAGTCCTTGAGTACGTTGACGCACTCGCCGTCGAGCGGGTTGCACTTGGCCAGGTAGCGCAGATCGGGCGACGGCGGGCAGAACTTGTCGCGCACCACGCAGCCCTCGTGCGGATCGCACACGGCCTCTTTGCACTGATCTTCGGGCTGCTCGCACTCGACCGGTTTGGAGACGCACTTGCCGTCCGACGCGCGGCACCGCTCGTTCACGGTGCACTTGTTGTCGTCCGAGCAGTCTTTGGGCGTGTGCGTGCAGCCCTTGAGTGGATGGCAGTCGTCCAGCGTGCACAGATCCGAGTCGGTGCAGTTCCGGTCCGCAAACACAATGCCGTCGCCCGGAACGCACGACGCCAGCTGGCACGCGTTGGGGTCCGTGACCAGGATTGGCCGCTCCTGGCAACCGCCGTTGGTGGTGCAGAACGACTCGTGGCACTCGTCCGACACCGGGCACGAGCGCTCGTGGTGCATGCACTGGTTGGTCGACGCGTCGCAGTACGACACGGTGCAGCGATCACCGTCGCCGCACTCGAGAGGTTCGGTGGTGCACTCGCCCGTCTCCGGGATGCACTTGCCAACCTCGCACGCGGGCGTGTGCGGTGGCAGAAACTGGAGCGTGTCGTGTGCGTGGCCGTGCTTCAGCGTCGACGAGTAGTACTTGAGAAAGAGGTTGGCCGGGCACTCGCGCTCCACCGTCACGCAGCCGTGCGTCGGGTGGCAAATGCGGCGCTCGCAGAGATTGAGCGGATCCGCGTCTTCGTCGCAATCCAGCGCCGGCGAGTAGGCGCACACGCCGTCGTTGCACGCCTGCAGAGTGCACACGTCGTTGTCTTCGCAGTCGAAATCGTCCTCGCACACCTCGCAGCCGCTGATCTTTTCCGAGCGGCAGCCAAAGTCCGGGTCGCACGTGTTGATGGTGCAACGATCGTTCTCCGGATCAATGGCGTCGCAGTCGATCTTGAGCTGCTCGCACAAGCCAGGCTGGAGAGGGTTGCAGACAGCCACGTGGCACTTGTCCTGCGCCTCGCAGACGACTGGTGCGTGTTTGATGCCCTCGATGGGATCGCAGTAGTCGAGCGTGCACTCGTCCTGGTCGTCCACCGGAATCGGATCGTGGAGGCATCCTTCTTTCGAATCACACGAGTCGTCGGTGCACACGTTGCTGTCGTCGCAGTTCACCGGCATCGTGGTGCACTCGTCAAAGTCGTTGAGCACCGCCATGGTGCACTTGTCGCCGTCGTCCGGGCACTCGGTGGGCGGGCAGACGCACAGAGCCTCGCTGTCGCACGTTCCGGCGCACCAGTCCTTGCCTTCGCACGCCGTGCCAGCCGGCAGCGCCTCGTTCTCGCACACGCCGGCACGGCACACGTCGCTGGTGCACGGGTCGTCGTCGTGGCAGTTTGCGTCGTTGTCCTCGCGCACGCAGCGGAAGTCTTTGCACTTGAACGCACAGCCGTCGGCATCGGGGAGCAGCTCAAAGCACTCGTGGTCCTCTTTGCAGCGCGGCGGCGCGTGGTACGGCTCAAACGTGACGCACAGAGCCGCGGGCACGACCGAGTTGGGATTCGAGTCGGCCGGGTTGGCGACCGACCAGTGCTGCAGCACGATGCCGTCCACGCCGTTCGGCGCGTCGATTGAGCCAAGACCGCCGACCCAGTTTGCCTGCTCTTGCATGTCGGCCAGATCGGGCGTAAAGACCGTGCTGTCGACCACGTCGCCGCCCTGGCGCACGACAACGCGCCAGCGCTCGTTGGGCTGCGTGCGCGTGTCGCGGTTCTCGTACGCGTCGTACGAGATTGCGTTGGTAAACGTCAGGCGCACGGCCGAGTCAAACGCCGACGGAAAGCTGCCCGGCGGCAGAGTGTACGCCGGCACGCCCAGTTTGAGACGCGTCAGCAGCGGTGCACCGGTATCGCGATCGATTGGCTGCGACCAGACAAACGCGCCGTCGGGGCACTCCAGCTCGGGCACGCAGAACGGCGGGCCGGTGTGCGAGTCCGGGTCGCACTTTGGAACCGGCGTGGGCGCGGGCGTGGGAGCTGGCGTGGGTGCCGGGGTCGGCGCGGGCGTCGGTGCCGGGGTCGGCGCAGGCGTGGGTGCCGGGGTCGGTGCAGGCGTGGGCGCCGGGGTCGGCGCCGGAGACGGGGCCGGTGTGGGCGAGTTGGTAATACACTCGCACTCGCCCGACCAGCACTCGCCAACGCCCCCGCACGGATCCTTGGCGTTGCACCGGCGTCCATTGGAGCGGTTCCGCTCGACGCACTGCCCGCGCTGACAGCGCTCAAATTGGCAGTCGTCCGGGTTGTCATCTGCGCACAGAGACTGGTTGTCTTCGAAAACGCATTGCAAGTTGACGCAGCGGTACCCGCAGTCAGACCCGTTGTCGCAATCCCCGTCCTGCGTGCACGCGTTCGGATCAGGAGTCGGCGCCGGGCTCGGCACGGGCGTAGGGCTCGGCGTAGGGCTCGGCGTAGGGCTTGGCGTGGGGCGTGGCGTTGGCTGTTCAGGACACACGCAGTCAGCAAACGCATTGCAATCTCCCTGAGATTCACACGGATCCGGGGGATTGCACGCGCGGCCTTCGCGCAAGTTCACGTCGACACACGATCCCTGGCGACAACGCGGGAGCTCGCAGTCGTCGTCGATCG
>Ga0102932_1000782_pt1 | contig 16190 bp, 15 predicted proteins | sample SalPonR1_C_D2_MG_FD_78212 | JGI IMG/M metagenome (GOLD analysis project Ga0102932, IMG submission 78212) | Salt pond soil microbial communities from South San Francisco under conditions of wetland restoration - Salt Pond MetaG R1_C_D2_MG | ecosystem: Environmental > Aquatic > Marine > Intertidal...
TGAAAACTGAGAATTTTAGGTAATAATTGGGGGTTTTGTAATTGTCGCCAGACCTCAATTATAATTGTCGTCGGACCGCAATTTTAATTGTCGTCAGACTTCAAAAATAATTGTCGCTTGACACCTCCCTCTCCGTCAAAAATAGTCTATCCATACGCTCCCACCTTTCATTTGATTGTGTGGCTAAAATAAGCCACGGTAGAAGATACCGATCTGACTTTTGTAGAAATGCGGATTTTGGATTAGTCCGCAAAAGCAATTCAATACGAGCGCTCGTATTGAAAATTATTTACTGACTCTTGTTAAGCCATTGGACTTGCTGGCAGATTGGGTAGCGGCGGAATATATTTAGTGTCATGATTTTGTTTGTTTGTGGAAATCTGATACCCCTTCTCAGCATCATCTTGGCCTGCTGATTGCCCAGAATCTTTATGCAAGGCAGCATCATAAGTTTTTTCCACCTGCTCTTCATATTCCCGTTTCAATTCTTCATACTTATTACATTCATTTTGGAGGGCAGTAATCATCCTATTAAGAGCAGACTCTGTACCTTCTATTATTCTGAGGCTCAAATTTGATCGACTGCGTATTTTTTTTGCCGTATTCAGTGCTCTTGTAATATGGTTTTCCAGAACCTCCCAAGGTCTCTTTTGCCCTTTTCTTTTGGTTTCCCCGCCAGACTCCTTTTTTTGTCGGGTCTCTTTTTTAGATTTAGCAGCAGTATTGGTAGGTGCTTTGACTCCCTTTTGATTCTCAGCAATTGATTTTTCGTCATTTTCTGTGGTTGAAGCTTCTTCGGGTGCTTCTTTTCCCGGACCAACTGTTATACCCTTTTCCTGCAAATGCTCTTCAATTAATTTTTCTTGTTCTTTTTCATCTTTATGATCGGCAATTTTGCGCAGGGCATGAATGTTACATTTTGCATGCCGATACTTATCTTTTACCGAAGCTGTTAACCCATTAGCGATCTTCCTGAGTTCAGAAAATGTTTGCTCTGAAACACCAGCTTCTTGGGCGACTTCTTTGTTATGCATAGGGCGACTTCTTGAATTTCTAATTTCAGTTGCTGTTTTTTCAAGGGCCTCGGCCCTCTCAATAGCAGTAAAAGCAATTCTGAAATAATTTAGGCTAAAATAAGTTGATGACGGCAGAGAATCTGTTATAATCGATGGAATTTTTTGAGTTTTATCCCATGCTTTCAACCTAAAGAAGCCGTCAACTAGCGTATGCTTATTGGTTTCCTCGTTCTTTCCAGTGACGGTAATGGGATTTAGAATCCCATTACTACTGATTGAGTTTTTTATCTCCTTAAACTCATCTGAATCACTGTAATTAGGATCGTTTGCCCGAATGGAAATATTTTTATCAATCTCGATCTCATCTATCGAAAGTTCAATATATCTATCTTGATTATTTGTAATGTCATTGTTATCCATTGCTTTAGTCCTTTCTTGGAAAATTTTTTTCACCTTGTTTCGCGGTCCTGCCAATTTGAATTTTGCACATCGCAAATCCAAGTTGTACTTTTCCGACATAGCTCCTTACTTTATTAATAGATTTTCCATAGGCTTTTACCTTTCATTTTGTTATTAGGCTGTAAAACACCAAAGTTAAAAGATACTGATCTAAGTCTTTTGGATTTAGATCACCCAGCGGATTGACATTCCGGTCAAATGTAATATTTGCAAAGCAGCATAAAATAGGACTGCCAATGCAAAACGAGGACTTGTGCGATTATTCCCTGACCGAATTTGTTTATACAGGGGGAATGCGGAGCTTTGATTAGTCCGCAAACATTTTTCAATACGAGCGCTCGTATTGAAATTTTGACTTAAACTTGGATAATGATACTTCGCGGTAGATTGAATTACCCTTAGATTGTAAGCCCAACATAACATATAGTATAATTTTGTCAAGACTTTTTTTACTAAAATTTTTAAATTTTTTACTAAATAATTTGACTCAACTTTAATAATTCATTAAAAAAACTCGTAGTGTCTTTTTAGCCAGGGTAAATTTAAGGACGGTTTTATTATACGAGCGCTCGTATAATTTTTTGGCTTATTCTTTCAAAGCCAAAACAGGTATAGGAATGAAAATGGATTGATCTATGAGGTTAGTTGATAATATGGATTAAATGGGCGAGGATGTATGCATCAAAGCATAAAAATGACAGGCTAATTAATGATTAATTTTCTGGCTGGGGGCCTCTTTCTTGGTTTAGGTGTCGGGGTTATCCCGGGACTTACGCTTCATGGGGCTTCCGAGACTCTCAAGCATAATATTAATCCGAAAAAAACCATATAAGCACAAAACTGAAGGATCTATAGATGAATAAACTCTGGGATTTTGACGATTACGTTAACCATCTGACTCACGAGAATGGCCTTGTCCGACGTTGGGCATTAAATGCCTTGGACAATCGTTTTCCAAATAAATATGCGGATCAGGTGTCTTATTTACTCAATGATGAAGATGAGTACATGGTTTGCCAAGTGTTAAGATACCTGTCTCGTCACCAGGCTGTCCATCATGCCCCTGCCATTCTTGAAAGATTTCAATCAAGCCGGGGCATTGTTTCCAGTAACAGCGCTGTCACCCTGGCTAAAATGGGTTATGAACCAGCGATGGATGTAATCCTGGAAAAATTTTTCTACCCCGGGACTGAGGAAACCTTTTTTGGAGTGCTCAGTTATCTTGGCAAAATCCGTTCAGATAAATGCAGGGCAGCACTGCATTCGGCGCTTACTCAAATAAAAGAACCTTTTCTTTTAGGTGCGATAATGGACAATTTATTGCGCCATTATAATCCTGAAGACGTCAAACTGGTCATGGATGTATATTTCGATCCGGATAACCGCGAAGGTATCTTGCTGAAAAATATTTTGTCGCCTTTAGAAGGCAATTCATATTTCACTGATCTTACGGAGTATGGCGAAAATCTAATTTTGTCAAAGCCTGATGAAACCATTGATAATCTCTTATTCAAAAACTCACATATTAAGATTGATCAATCTATTCTGGATCGCTTGATACAATCACTTAAAAATGGCCATTATGAAGATTTCTTGACCATGATTATGTTTGAAGCCCGAAATATTATTTCCAACCGTTACTCAAAATCCGATGATACCGGGCATTTAAAAGAACTATCTGAACAAGACACATTGTGTATAACCTTATTAGAGGATCTTTCAAAGCGCTCTACAGTATTTAAAGAAGTATTGAAATCGACTACTGTCGGCTCTGATCTTATCGCTTTTGTCCTCTCCATTTACTTTGGGATTATAGAGCGCGGTGCCTATGTAAATGCTTATCATCCGGATTCCAGTAAAGCGGATCTTATCCATGCATTGGAAAAATCCGGTTCCTCGCTGCCATCAAAGATTCAGGATAAAATACTGGAACTTGCCCCGATAACGGAAATGAAAGAAGTATTAAAGAAAGAACTGAATAATTGGGGAGGTATTTGGGCTGTCAGATTGATGGGGAGAATCGGCGATAAAGCCTTTGTTCCTGATTTGATATATGTCCTGTGTAATTCAGACAGTCTTGATTATATTTACAGCGACGCGCTCTTTGCAATAAACGCATTGGATGAATCGTCGGATGAAATGATCTTTAACGCTATAAAAGGCCACGAATTGGGGGACTGGGAGAGTTTCCCCGTGCTTGAACATCTTCCTTATTCAGAAGCATACGATCTTGCTATTGAGCGCTGGGAGACAGAAAGTGAAGATGATATGGGGTCCTATGAAGTGTTTGCCAACTGCTTGAAAGGCATCGGCGATAAAAGAGGAATTCAAACATTACAGGAGATCTATGTTAATGAGAATGACGCCATTCCCATAGGGAATGCATTAGAATGCTTGAGTGAAATTTATCAGCAGGACATCCCTGAACTTCCAGAGATACGCAGGAGCCGAAAAGAACGCGATGAAAAGCAAAAAGCGAAAGCGCGCGAATTAAACGACCTGGCAAGAAATTACAAAAAGCAAAAAGAGGAACAGGGCGAGATTGAAAAACCGGCGGGTCAAGTGGTTCCTTTTAAAAGGAACTCACCCAAAGTGGGAAGAAATGATCCCTGTCCCTGCGGCAGCGGTAAAAAATATAAAAAATGCTGCCTGAATAAAGATGAATCGTAAAGGCTGCACAATATTTTGTACCGTGCATTACAAATATATTGCACGGTACATTTTTTGTGTGACTGACTTTATCGTTAAAAAACTTTCAAATTATTTATAAATGCCCTACCTTGCCACCCATAATTCACGCGGAAAATCGCCGGTCAGGTTTTCATTCCCGTTTTTGGTGACGAGAATAATATCTTCTGGCATGGCGCCCACAAGCTGCATCTCCAGATCCCATGCCCCGACCTCGACACAAAAGACCATCCCTTCCTGCACAACAGTTGCCTCGTTCTCGATGATCCAGGGCGGTTCATGATTGGCAAAACCCATGCTGTGCCCAACGAAGTTGATGATATGATCCTGCATGGGGTCCATCTTTTGCAAAGCATTCCGGGAGACGTCAAACGCTTCACCCACTGTGACACCGGGTTTTAACGCATCTATAGTCGCCTGTTCCGCTTCAACCGCCATTTTATTTAAATCCAGCTCTTTTTGGGGCGGGTCACCGACATAGAATGTCCGCTGGAAATCCATCTGATACCCTCTGTAAGAGGGGCCGCAGTCGCTGATACCCATATCCCCTTCCTGAATGACGCGATCCACTGGCCCGGTAATCCAGCGGAACACGCCGCCTTGCTCAGCCGCGTTGCTTGACCAGAACAACCAGGTGGACATATTTGGGGTGCCAAGCAGATCTTCATCAGCGCATGCTCGCCAGAACGCCCGGTGGACATCTAATTCATTAACCCCGGGCTTTATGGTTTCAAACGCCCTTTTCAGCACCCGGCAGGCACGTTTGCAGCCATCCCGTATGGTTTCGATTTCATAAGGGGTTTTTATACTTCTCTGTTCCCAGATCACCTTGTCCGCAGACACGATTTTTGCGTTTGGCAGGCGATCTGGCAGCTGATCATATTCCTCAAATGAAAGATAGGTGTCGATTTCAGAGCCTTTTTCGATACCCAAAACGCCATTGTGTAGATTGAGATCCTCCAGGGTGTCCCGCAACAACTTCCAGAAATCGTCATCCGGCCGTTTGCCAAGAATAACTTCGCCCAGGAGTTTTCCGGTTTCGGTCTCATTCCAGAACCGGAGATCCTTGATATAAGTGGTAAGAGCGGTTTGCCAGCTAAAAGCCCCATGACCAACAAATACCGGATCATGGTCCGGGGAGATGACCATGCAGGAGCGCCAGACCCAGTTATGCATTTGGGCGACATCCGTCCACCCGCCATAATACCACCAATTCTGCGGTGAAAAGAGTAACATGGCATCCATTTGATGCTTGGCAAGCAATTCCTTCGCCCGATTGGCCCGATGCTGAAATTCGTCATATGGAATGGTTTCCCACTTCTTCTCTTTTTTTCCGATTAAATCGTGCAGCATCATCCGACCTCCTTTTCTTTGAGTTATTAAACATTGATTTTTTATTAAACAATGTTTAATTTGTCAATACAAAATGCAGCATGCATTCATTAATCGAAAATGCACGAATGCAAATATTTAACCCCCCTTTTCGGGTTCTGTTTGAGGCGGAATGGCAGCATCGAGATGTTCCTTGACTGGATGGGGAACTTTCCGGCATGAGCATATGATTCTTTGCTTGATCTGTTAAACTTTGTTTAATATTTGAACCGAATAATCTGTCTGGAGGAGCGTATTTATAAATGGGAGAGCTAAATAAAAAAATTGCCGAACGCAAACATATCGAGCGCCAGGAAAGACTGTCCAGGATACTGACGGCCGCGAGAAAAGTCTTTTTTGAGAAGGGATATTTAGGTTCTACCATGCGGGATATTGCTTTAAAAGCAGCTTTGTCCCCGGGGTTGATTTATCATTATTATAGCGGCAAAGATGCCCTTTATGCCGCCATTTGTGAGGAAGGTTTTCATACGCTTCTTGCCGAGCTGCACAAAGCAGAAATGACAGAAGGCTCTGTTTTGGACCGCTTAACAGCAGTGGGAAATGCCTATGTCCACTTCTATCAAAAATCACCCGAATATTTTGATATCATGTCATTTCGGGATCTCGGCTTCAAAAAGGTTGACCTGCCCCGGGATATAAGAGATCGGCTCGACAATCTAAGCTACCAGGCGCTGGATGTCATCCGTCAGCTGCTGAAAGCCGGCATTGCTGAAGGAACAATTTCGCCTGAAGAGGATCTATGGAAGATGACGATGGTGGTTTGGGCGCCTATAGAAGGCTTGATATTCATTCACAAGCGCGGCTACATGGATACTTTCAGGTTAGATTTTGAAAAAATATTAAAGGACGAATTCCGTTTGATTTTTGCGGGGATAAGCAACTCATCTCTATAAAAATAGTGCGCATTTGGTTTGCTGAAGAATTCAAGGATAAGGGTAACAATAATTTTTTAGCTAATTCATTTCAGCTTAACCCACATATTGTGTATCTGATTTTATGGAGGTGACTCACCAAAACTTTTTATATTCTTTACTCTCAGGTAAAGATGACTGATTCAAACTTTTGCAAGCAATGTGTATTTTTGTATGTTCCATTTTCTGGGCATTGTCTTTATATTCTCAACTCTTATTTTTTTTTATACTATCTTCATATCTCAAGTTTGACCAGACCTGTGATATTAAATAGCTACAACCGAATTTTCCGTATAATTTTCGATATAATAATGATTTTGGCTATATTTCATTTCCATAAAAGTGTGAATAGTGATGCCCAATTATTTTTCCGAATTCAATTTGAGCCAGCTCAATGTTGGATGGATCATTGTCACGGGCCGAGTTAACCTATTTTGAAACGGCAGGAAAAATCAGGTCGGTATTAAGATTAAATATACTGTCATTCTCGTTTGTTTTTTTGCTATCTCGATTTTAAATAAATTATTGAATATTAATATAAATATGTTATATTTTTTTTGTTTCCGTTTAAAAATTGATAAGAAAAACTCAAATCGTCTGAAAATTAAAGGGCTAAATATAATTCAATGAAGATTTCACCAAATTTTTTGCGTTCAAGGTTCTGAATAAAAGGTAGAGTATGACGACGAAATTCATAAAAACTTGTAGGTATGCGATTATAGTCCTTTCTGGTCTGATTGTAGGATTATCGGGGCTCTTCGCACGTATTACCAGCGAACCCAGTATTGAGCACTGGTTTGTTTTTGCTGCGGGATTGTCTAATATGATTGTTGTCTTCGACTTGGGCCCAGAAATATTTCGAGGTGAGTATAATAAATCCGCTCGTTTTTTATTGACCTTTGAATTGGTTTTATTCTCGGTAATACTTGGAGTGGATATTAATTTAGCATTAGGAAATTGGGAAAATCTACTTTTAATTTTTTCCTTATTGTGGGTTATCTTCGCCCTGGTTGTTATGGCATACTCAGATAATCCCCAAAACCAAGTTGGATTTTTAGCGTCCGCTCTTTGTTTCATTGTTTCGCTTTATTTAATGCCGCCATTATTGGAGCTTATAAAGCCTGAATGGGAGCACCCGCTTTGGATTTTGATTTATAAAAGGGGATATGCTCTGATTCATCTGCTGTGCATTCCTTTTACTTATTTATTAATTGACCGGAAACTTGCAAAAAATCACGATAAATGGATGAATTTCCTTTTTTTAGATCGCAGCTTGGCATGGGCGGGGGCAGCTTGTGCTATATCTGGTTTATTGTACGCATATTTCGGTCCGGCAGAAGGGACTCCGCCTTTGTTTGAGTCAGGCGCCGCAGCACTTTTGTTGCTGGTCGGTAATTCATGGTATCTTTCCATTGAGGAGCAAGCGAATGCTCTCCAAGCTTAAATACTGAAAAGTCCACAGGTGCAATGAAAGGGGCAAAGGCATAGAGCTAAATCGTCTCAAGGAGTTGAGTTGTTCTTAGAAAAAAAATCTCAAAACGTGGCTATTATCTGCATTTTGGTCAATCTGACTCATCGGAATTATTATTGACACTCCTCATCGTATCTATTTATAAAAAGGTTGTTGCTTAGGGCTTTGTTTAGCTAACCCTGTGTCTTTGTTTTTTCTGTGGCCGATAATGCGATTTTTATCACAATCTCAAATCAGAGGTAGATATGAATGATGCAAAACGAATTAGAGGTAGCATCCTTGGTCCGGAGCAGCTTGCCTTAATAGCGGTCGGTATTGCACTTAACCTTGGACTTGGCTTCGTAGTCTCTGCTTTGAAACTCCCATTCTACTTAGATTCGATCGGCACAGTTCTGGCAACAGCGCTCGGGGGACTCGGAGTTGGCGTGATCGTGGGAGTGCTTTCAGTAATTATTGGCTCACTATACGTGCCAACGTTGTGGGCCTACGTATTTACTGCTGTCGCCATTGCCATATATACTAACATAACTTTGAAAATTGGCTTTTTACGGCGACTGGTCCCAACGCTGTTGGGGGGCATTGGACTTGGAGTGATAGCAGCAATCTTTAGCGCACCAGTCACAACGTATGTCTGGAAGGGGGTATCGCTTGCAGGCCCTGATGCCATTACAGCATTCGTTCTAACAACTGGAAAAACGATCCTTGAGAGCGTTGTCTTAGGTGGATTGGCTACTGATCCAATCGATAAGATAGTAACTTCCTTGATCGCCTATGCTCTGCTACGGCGCATTCCAAGCTCTATGAAATTGCGTCCAGATGCTCCCTAACCCATCTCCAATCACAGCATTAATTTTGGGCATTGGGCTGATTGTTTTCGCTATTATCCTGCCACCCGCAGCTGCGTTTAAAATATTAGCAGGGGCGATCGCTATTTTCAGCCTTAATAATGAATTTAGAATGCGAGTGCCGCTACTGCTGAAGGTGCTCTTTCCTTTTGCATTTCTCATGTCGCTGGTTGCTTTAGGGAGGATCATCGGGGGTTCAGATACTCTGCGTACTATTGGAGAATATCTGGCCCGTTTTCCATTTGTTACTGCAGTTCTAACAGCCGCAACCCTCTTTAGCGTTTGTATCAGGCCATGGCATGCTTTGGCCATTGCTGATGCATGCAGGTTACCTCGCAAAATTACCTACGTGTTGGTAAGTTTGTATCCACTTTCTTCACGTGTTCGCGAATTGGGCAAGCGCCAACTTGCATTGTTGGATCTGAAGGGAATGGATCGGAAAACTATCGTTGGACGGGCACTCGCCTATCGTCGTATCGTATCACCATTGTTCAGTAGTGTGCTAAGTCAACAGGTGATTCATGCACATAGTTTGTCATTTAGAGGATTTTTTAGGCTTAAAAAAGGTATGGCACTTCCTCGCTTTAATAGGATTGATACCATTTGGGTTATATTACTTTTAATGGTTATTATTCTCAGCACCTTAATTAATTATATATGATTACTCGGGGATTAGCACTGTCAAATGATGATGGTACGCAGATTCACATCGACAGCTTTCGTGTTGAGCCTCCATCACATCTTCATATTAAAGCCGAAACGCCACAGATGGCTATCGCGGTTGCACTGTCATTGTGTGGCTTTCCCACTGATCAGGTTAGCCGTTTTGGCTATAATATTGAACAATCCGGGCAGCCGCTGGCCAACGTTCGAACAACTTATGTGAGTCCAACTCCTCGGAGTGAATTGTCTCGATTTACTGAAACCGTATCAGATGAAATAAGCATCGGAGCATCCATAGTCCCCACTAAATTTCTTGAGTTACTCTACAGAAAGTTTCGCCTTGAATCGCTTCAAAACCGAAATCCAGAACAACTCTCGGGGGGCGAGACATCTAAGGTAATTCTAACGGCCCATCTGGCGCATCTCACAGACATTATTATTCTCGACCGGGTACTTGACGAATTTGACCAAGACTCTCGCATCTCACTCCATACGATATTGCGAAATACCCCGCACTCAATGATCGTTGTCACGACCGGTAGCAGTTACGAAAGCTTCCCACCAGATGCTGAACTAACCGTTAGCAGCCAACATTTCGAACTAAATTATAAATCTATTCAATCTGAGGTTAAAGCCCATGATGGAACCCTCTCCGACTTAACAATTATGGTCGACTCTATTAATTCACAAAACTCACACCGTATTGCGAGCATCAACAAATTGTCGGTTTCGCGTGCTAACCGACAAGTCCTGGCCAACAAAGCTCTCACAGTAAAAAGCGGCGAGTTGTACTGGCTTTTAGGTCCCAACGGATGCGGCAAAAGTACTTTCTTGGAAGCTCTTTGTGGCCTATTACCAGCGGCACCTAGTACTGAATTTTGGATTTGGCAAAAAACAGATGGGCAGAGAAAACCAAGTTTGGCAAATATCTCTGCCTACGCACCACAGGACCCTGAAGGTGATGTTACCGAACTTACCTTGTTGGACGAGGTGCGTTTGGCGTATAAAACCATCGGAAGGACAAAGGCCCCTGAATTTAACATAGATAATTGGCTAGATCGGATCGGTGTTTCGCCAGAACGCTACAGTCTGTCTTTGTCAGATGACGTGCAGAATCGCAAACTCGCTAGTGTATTGGCCGCCTTCGCCCGCAATCAGCCACTCATTCTGATAGATGAACCCACACTTTTTCTAGACAACAAAGGTCAAACTGTGGTCTTAGAAGCCATCGTTAATCACATCAGCCATGGTGGAGCTATAATCTGCGCAACACATGACACTGTTTTCCGACGCATGGTCACCCAATCTTATCTCGCAAGTCGAAAATTGGAAAAACATCATGAGCGTGCACCATGAAGAAATAGATTGGTATTCTCGCATCCTAGTTTGGTTACCTGTACCTTTCCTTATTTTTAGTGGACGGTTTATTTCGGTAGCAGGAGGAAATGAATTTCTTATTGCTTGTGCTGGATGGTCCAATTTTATCGCTGTTGTTCATATCAGTCGGGAGTTACAAAAAGACGATGGCATTGGTCTGTTGCGCGCAATCTGTTTTTTTGTCGAGGGGATTCTGTTTATAGCGATTTTCGCATGGGATTTTGTAAAAGTTTTTCATCTTAAGGAGACTGTATATATCATCACTGCTTTCTTTGCCCTTTTGATATGCGCTGTGGCTGTTTTTTCTAAACGCGCAAACGGAAAAGTTACTACATGGTTATTTTTCTTTATATCACTTAGCATTATCATTACTTTGTTTGCATTATTCTGTTTTATGATCCCTAAATTATCTATTCATCTTTTAAATTTCGCACAAAATTATCAAGCGACATCGAAATTTTGGTTCACTCAAAAAGCGATCATTCGTTATCATTCATGGACGCATCTCCTTGGGATTCCGGCCATATACCTGGTCTTTGATGCACTGCAGAGATGGAGCGCTAAAACACAAGCAGATCAAAATAGATTTGGATCATACAGTCGCTATGACTCTATAATGTGCTTAGTTGGAGTTGCGTTCGCCTTTGTCTGTTGGCATATTGCCCCTCCTTTACCTTCCCAGGATCGTCCAATTGACTATGTTCTCTTCGAGAACATAGCAGCCGCCTCTATTTTGGTTCTTTGGAATATCGCCTATGTTCATTTTTATCCTCATTATCCGCGCATTGATAAAACCGATAGGTTGGAAATGGCCGTAAAAAAATTGGCAAAAAAGAGGAAATTTATACTCAAAAAGGATGGAAGTTAAAAAGATAGAAATGGAGGCGGTGAAGGCTCCGACAGAAATGATAAAAATATTGAAACCAATAATAGATAATGAAATTTCGAGTTCTGATAAGGAAAAATAAAGGAAATCTTTACATTGAGCGCAGCGAGAAAATCAAATCAACACCAAATTGCCGGTACTAAAATGCAAGGACATCAAATAATCAATTGGCAGAACTGGAGTGAACAGCTCTGGAAAGAGGCGGAATCTGGCTGGCTAAACCGTGATGGGCAAGACCACTTCTATCGTCAGGCAGTAGTGCTTCCAGCGGTAAATCAGGCGGTCACTTCGCTGCCAAAACGCCCTAACTCCATCATCGACCTTGGATGCGGGGATGGACACTCTACATCTCTATTAGTAGCAGAACTGAAACGCCGCCGATGGCGTCCATCGATAATTTTGGCCGATAGATCACAATATCTTTTAAATGCAACACGTCGAGACATAGAGCTTATCGAGGCGCAACTAGTGCAAACGGATTTTACGAATACTTCTTGGTGGCAAGAGTTCCCTGAGATCAGACATCCTGCAATACTCTTTGCCCATTTTTTGCTTCAGGAACTTCCAGATCTCACCTGTTTTTTTAAGGGGATAAAAGAACTAATGTTAGAAGATTCTTGCCTTTTTGCTGTGGTACCTGCTCCAAGATACGTCGAAAGTCTTAGGCGATCATCACGAGCACGCGTCATAATGATGGGAGCAGACGATGACGATTGGAAATGGGTAGGCGAGTACCCCATATCAATTCCTTGCGGTTCATTAGCACTTCCCCATTTTCAGCGTACGATCGGTGACTACCGTTGTGCAGCGAAAAATAATAATATCAGCATGATAGAACACTACGACCTATATGTCCCAGATACTAAAAGTGCGCGTAATGTATTCTCTGACACGGTCTATGGTCATGGGATTATTGGGCAACCATCTTCTAAATTGCTTGTATTTACGAAAAAAGATGACAGTCTGTGATTTCCTTTATACGCTATTTTCGTTGAGCGGCTATTCCCAGAACATATGCTGGTTTTTTTCGTTCGGTCTCCTCGAAATATTTATCGATTGATGACGGCTCGGGCTCTACAATTTGTCTTATTTCAAATCCGCTCTCAATTATTTTATTAATGTATTGCGAGATTGGTCGCCGATAATATTTAACAGATTTCGTGCAATGGTACATTGTGTACCATTGACCATCATTATCATCAGCTACATATTGCTTTCTAGATTTATTGTTTAACCAATCTGATTCGATGAAAGCAGGATGGGGGATATTAATTATCATATATCCGCCTATAGTGATAAGCCTATTCAGATTGGCCAGTGCGCTTTTTATGTCCTTTAAACCGTCTAAGACAAAGCTACAAATTATGTTATCCCACTGTATTGAAGGAAGAGTCGACTTGTCCTCCAAGTCCGCTTCATAAAATGATGTGCCAGCGCATCTTTTCCGCGCAATATTTAGAAGTCTTGGAGATATATCAAGTCCTGAGCATTTGAATCCAGAAGATTTAAGCTTAGTTAAAAAATAGCCATTGCCAGATCCGGCATCTAGCACATTATAATTTTTGTTTACTTTTTTTAGAAGATTTAGAAGCATCTCGTCAACACAGAAACGTCGTACAACATCTCCATCGGGACCAATTTTTCGATCAAATTCTTCGGCCACATTATCCCATATTATTTTATCTTGTATTGACATATCATCTCCATGTCGCGATGATTATCCGACTTAGTTGAGACTGCCTTACTTATTTACCAAGTATGCGAAGCCTCCGACTTGCATCTTTAAATTCACAAAATTTGATGATTGTGCTGTATCTTTATCTGTTCAATAATTATTCAGGACTATACCAGAAAAACGTGTTTATTCTCAATATAATAAGGCCTATCTGAGTGACTTTGGATTCATATCATTTTCAATAAACACTATAGTACTTGCCTGTGGAAACCTTTTTTAAAAGATTACCTCTTTAGTGATAAAAAACATATACATTAAGGTTGACATTCGAAGAACATAGGATTTCATCCTAAAGCCAAAAGATATCAGATGCCCAGAAAAAGCTTTGTAAGCGCTTAATAAAGTGCACTATTCAGCCGGAAGGGCGATCTGGCCAGTCGATAGGTTCTGCGGCAGAAGCTTCTTATAATCTTCTGCGGTTTCAGCCAATGGCAGATGGTCAAAGAGATAACGCAGGTAAAAATAGGGTTTCAGGCCATTGGCCTTGGCTGTTTCAATTAGGCTGTAAATAGCCGCACTGGCGGCGGCGCCCCTGGGATGCCCATTGAACAGCCAGTTCTTCCGGCCCACGACAAACGGCCTTAAGGCGTTTTCAGCGGCATTGTTATCCGGAGTGATATGGCCGTTTTCAAGATAGCGGACCAGCAAAGGCCAATTGCTCAAAGCATAATTTACAGCTTTTCCCAAAAGCCCTTTTGGCGGCGTCTGCCCGGATAAGGCGTTTAGATAGTCATATAGCTTCTCAAGGATCGGAGCCGATTGATCACGGCGCAGTTCAACCATCTGCTCCGGTGTAAATTCATTTTTCCTGCCGGATTTTTCAACGGCATACAGGCGGCCGATATAATCCAGAACTTCTTGGGCATGGCCCTTTTTGCCCTTGCCGGAGGCTTTGACCACCTCCGTAAACTTACGGCGCACGTGTGCCCAGCAGCCCACAAGGGATATACCCGGCACCTTGTCCAGGGCATCATAACCCCGATAGGCATCTGTCTGAGCATAACCCTGGTAATCTTTCAAAAATTCAAGGGGCACTTTTCCGGCGCGGGTCGGATGATATTGGTAGATCACGCCGGACTTTCCCGGCGGCCCGCCTCTGAACACCCACATGTAAGACTTGGTTGTATTGGCCCGGCCCGGTTCATTCATCACCTGAACGGGCGTTTCATCAATGTTTATAAGCGGCCCGGAGCGGATCTCTTTGCCGAGCATCTCAAGAAGCGGCTCGCACTGATCGGCGGCTTTTACCGCCCAGCCGCACATGGTGGCGCGGCCGAGTTCCACGCCCTGGCGGGCAAAAATTTTCTCCTGCCGGTAAAAAGGCAGGGCATCTTCGAACTTCGAGACCAGGATATGAGCCAGAAGACCCGGCGTGGCAATGCCCTTGGGGATGATCTGGGGCGGATTGGGCGCGATCTTTACAGTGGGGCCTTCATCTTCGGTGCCCTCACAGCTTTTGCAGGCATACTTGTAGCGGACATGCCGGATGATCTGCATTTTGGCAGGGATAATATCGAGCTTTTCAGATGTCTCCTGCCCGCAGTGGCTCAGCCGTTCGCCGCAGCTGCAGACCTTTTCATCCTCGTCAATGTCGTGGATGACTTCTTTTACAGGAAGATCCTTGGGCAGCGGCTTGCGGCCCCGCTTCTTTCGGGTATGCTCATAAACCGTGATTTGTTCTTCGGCAGGCTCAGGCGCAGGTTCTGCCTGGCCAAACAGGGAGAGCTGCTTTTCATCGGGCTCCGGCCGTTTTTCAGATCTTCGGCCGAAGATTTCATTTGTAAGCAGGCGGATATGCTCTTCCAGATAATCGATGCGCTCTTGGTAAGACTTCTCCTTTTCGGCAAGGGCCATAACCATTGCCTTTAAGGAGTCAGGGTCTTCCGGAAGTGTTGCAGCATCAATATCCATGCTTCATCATATGCCATAAAACCCTGATTTTGTAAAGGCTTAGTTTGATTTTTTCAGTAAAAAATTCCTCCTGTCAGGGCTCAGTAAAGCGTGGTGTATTCAAGTGGCTTATGCGCCCTGGCCTGATTAACCTCCAGGCCGTCAAGCAGCCAGCTCAGCTGCCTGCTGTCAATCTCGCAGACTTCGGTGACTGTCTCAGGCCATTTAAAAAAATACTTTTCCAGACGCTTATGCCACAGGCAAAAGCCGTTTCGGTCCCAATAAAGCACCTTGATCATGTTGCGCCTGCGGTTGCAAAACACAAATAGGTGTCCGGAGAGCGGGTCCATCTCCAGTTGGTCGGCCACCATGATGGAAAGGCCATTGATCTGCTTTCGCATGTCCGTGCTGCCAGCCGCCAGGTATACCCGGGTATGGGAGGGTAAAAACATCACAGCCTGGACAGAACACCGATGAGCTGCTGCAGCGCTACTGGGTCAAAATCCCGGTCAACCGCCACCTGGCAGCCGCCGATCATAACGCGTAACGGAGCAGCTGATTTGTTCTTGGCCTCCGGGCTCAGATGCAGTTCAATAAAGGAAGGCTTGGAAGGCTTATGAAGCCGTTTCTTCCAGTACTGAAACTGGTGCCTGCTCAGTTCATGGTTCCGGCAGTAGGCGGTCTGGGTCTGGCCGCTTACCGCCCAGGCCTCCAGGTGCTTTTGCCACCAGCGGCGCTTCTGCTCGTTCTCGGCCTTTCTGGATAGTGCCATGATGCCTCCTTGGGGGTTTAATTTTTTGAAGGATCATGGCATAGCTTGTTCAGGTTGAGAAGATGGGGTTTATTGAGCGCTTACA
>Ga0102932_1000783_pt1 | contig 16189 bp, 9 predicted proteins | sample SalPonR1_C_D2_MG_FD_78212 | JGI IMG/M metagenome (GOLD analysis project Ga0102932, IMG submission 78212) | Salt pond soil microbial communities from South San Francisco under conditions of wetland restoration - Salt Pond MetaG R1_C_D2_MG | ecosystem: Environmental > Aquatic > Marine > Intertidal...
CGATCTCGGCAAAAGGGGTGTCTGTCAGCCCGGTGCAGATCGAAAATCTCTTTGCCCAGCACGGGATAAAAAAAAAGGCGTAAACGGCCCCGGCAAAGCCCTGCAAGCCCTGAAGGTCAGCATGGAGCGGATGGCCGAGGAAGCGTCTCCGGCTGCATTGTTCGGCAAGCCGCCCGTTATCCCGTTTTTTGCGGAAAAAAATGCCTGCTCGTGCGGACAAAAATACGTTGTCCAAAAAATAAGGCAAAAAACCGTCTTGAGCATGACAGGCCCTTTTATTGCGCATGAGACACTCCTTCAATGCCCAAAATGCCGGGTTGTCAGCAGCTCAGAGCAATTGCAGAGGATCGTTTCTCCCCGCTGCAATACGGCCTACGATGTCCTGGTGTTTGTGGGCCGCTCCCTTTTCCAGCGGTTTCGTACCAGCAGTGAGATCCGGGCCGAGCTGGTTGAACGAAACGTCTTTATTTCAGCCTCCGAGATCCATTATCTCGGCCGTAAGTTTATCACTTTACTGGCTGAAGCCCATCGCCTGGCTACCCCCCGCATTCGCCGGTCAATGAAATTTGCCGGAGGATATGTTCTCCACATTGACGCCATGCATGAAGGCGGCGTTCCAGCGCTCATGACCGGCATGGACTCCTTGAGCGATATCATTTTATCCAGCGTCAAGGTGTCCAGTGAAAACACCGAGAACACAGCCCTTTTCCTTACGGATTTAAAAAACCGTTACGGCATCCCGACCGCCTGTGTCCATGACATGGGAAGCGGCATCTGCCGGGCAGTTAATGAGGTCTTCCCGGGAGTGCACGATTATATCTGCCATTTTCATTTTCTCAGAGACATCGGCAAAGACTATCTCGAACCGGCTTACCAGGTGCTCCGGCACTGCCTGCAGCAGCATGCGGCCAGCTCAAAGCTGCATGCCATCGCCCGGGAAGCGTGCAAAGAACTCGGGGATCATGCTGATCAAGCGGCCCTGCTGGCAGATGCCATAAAGCAGAACAACCTTGCCGATTCTGGATTGCTGTCCCAAGCCTGGGCATACCTGAGCGCTCTGTGGATTATCCAGGGCAAGCATGCCGGTGATGGCTATGGATTTCCTTTTGACCGCCCGCTGCTGGCGTTTGCAATGCGATTGTTCACGTTTGACAGCAAGATCGAAAAACTCCGCTCTCATTGTGACCCCGAAAGAAAGAACCCTTTATTTTCAAGGTTTGCCAAACTTTTGTCAAAGATCAGAAACGACCGCCGCTTGTGCATGGCAGTTGAAGAGCTGCGCTGGCGGACCGACATCTTCGATCAGCTGCGCAAAGCCATGCGGATCGCTTTGCCTGACGGCCATAACGGGCTAAATGATGAGGGCAGCACAAAAAACATGAGCACTATCCGTCAGGGGGTAGCCGATTTTCGCCGGCAAATTGAAAAATCCCCCAAGCTGATGGCTGATTCCCTAACCGTCAAAATGCTTGCCCAGATCGATAAATATAATGACAAGCTGTTCGCCGATCCCATTGATGTCCAGACGCCGGCCGGAAAAATAACGATTTGCCCGCAGCGTACTAATAATATCCTTGAACGGCTTTTTCGCTCTCAACGACGCGGTTACCGCAGAAGATCCGGGAACAACTCCATGCGGCGGTTCCTTCAGGCAATGCTTGCGGATACGCCGCTGGTCAAAAACCTCGACAATCCGGATTACATGGAAATTCTTCTTGACGGAAAAGCCGGCCTCGAAGAACTGTTTGCCGAAATAGACAGTAATTCCGTGGCTGAGACGAAAAATTTCATTGAGAATCACAGCAACATGGATTATCATGCGAATAACTGTTGTGAGCCTTACAGGCTCTGGTTTTCGGGCGGTCGAGTGCCACTAACACTCGCCGCCCTTTTTTTGTGCATAAAAAAAGCCCCTAATGAGGCTTAATTATTCTGATAATCCAGTATAGCTTGTCAATTTATTTCGAAAATTTTATGCTGTTTTTAGCTCATATATTCTGATTCCTTACAACAGATAGAATCACAAATGGGAAACGAAAAAAAACCTCTTTCTAAAGAACAAATGGATCAGTTAAAAAAACAGTCCGCTGTTGAGCTGAAAGGGGAAGACGGAGAAAAACAATCCAAACAGACACCGCTAAGCAAAAAACAAATGCTTTTACTAAAAGAACAACAAAAATAAAAGGGGGCTTCAATGAAATCAAAATTAATCGTTTTGGGAATTCTTGTGACCGTCGGATTGATTTTTGCCGCACCTCAGGGAGTACAGGCGGATTCGTGGGCAACAGTTTCTATTGACCAGGTCGGCCAGGATTATGCTAGATCGATTATCATAATCACAGATACCGGCGGCGTTTTTACGCACCAATGGTGCATATTACATCCTAACAATAATAAAGAAATGCTCGCCGTTGCCCTGACAGCCCAATCTCAAGGGAAAAATCTCGTAGTTCAAATAGATGATGATGGAAAAACCATTAACAGGATAAGAATTTCGAATGAATAAATGGTAAGCCCGCCAAGAATTGCCCTCTCTTGAAAAATAATGACTACATATGCCGTATTCAGAAAGAGAACGATTTTTTCAAATATGGTTTAAAGGCGGGGGGAGTTCGGTTACATTTGGAATATCTATATTTTTTGCGTCGTTTTTTGTTTGTAAAGACTTGGCGATCAGATTCTTCAAATCCGCTTGTCCAAGTCTTCTAACATAGCAATAATAGCGGTGGCCCGAGTCAACATTCTTTCACTGGAATCCATTTCCAGGATCGCTTCCCCGGAGTCCAGCCTGACGACCCACCCGGCATAAGAAAAAAGCCCAGCTTCAGAATCGTAAGCCGGGCCCGGCAAATCCCAGGGCTCAAAAAGCCATTCATCCCAATCCCCTGGTACGCCTAACCGCCAGAAAAGTTCCACTTTCGGCCGGCGGCCATAAAAAAAATCCTCATTAAAAAAAAGCTTACTGTCACACCGAAACAGAATTTGAGGCTCTTCCAAACATGGGGGGGAAAACCCCGGTGACAGCAGGCGCTCATTCTCCGTAATCCTGGCCATAGGCACAATAAAATAGGGTATATGAGAGGACTTCTGCACATCTCTCACCATTTTTTCCCAGGCGTGCTTGGTAAAAAAACAATTTCCATCAAAAGGCAAAACCCACTTGGCCAGCGCCTTCCCCTCAAATAAGGCCGCATTACGCGCACCATTGTTATTCATCACGTAATTGTTTTTATGCCGGTATAGACGCATTTTGATCCGACCCTGTGCCGCCGAATCAAGAGATGCATATTTTTTCCCCCCAGGCACATACTTCTTGGGTATCCCCTCCACATCCAGGCCGATATGTTTATATTCCTCCCAGCGGAAAGGAATATGCAGGTAGGAGAAACCTGCCTTTTCAAGAAGCCGGATCAAGGCTTTTTCTTCGCCGGGATCAACAATCCGGTTTAGCACAAATCGTTTCTCACACTCCGGAAAATCAGGCTCATTTTCTATGATAAATTGAAGATTCTCTCTGGATTGTCCCTTGCGATGCCTTGGCACCAGATCATTACCGATAATCCGATACAGGGCAAAAGTGTCCGCTTTAGTACAGAGGGGATTTTTTTGAAAATCCCTCTTTAGACCGGAAATGTCGGGCTGAGGTTTTGCCCCACGGTCAAGACTATATCTGGGCACTTCATAACCGAATATACGCCTCAGAAACAGGTAGCACCTATCAGCACCGGGTATATAATGAACGCCGGACTTAAAACAGCCCCAATAGCTCATAGGCCATCTTATCCATAATCACGGCGCAGCAAATCATACGCCTGTAAAGCTTGAGGATTGGTTTTTAGATAAAGCGCCTGCAATATGGTCAACTGCGTTTTTTTCTGCACGCCTTTTTGTTCCGCAGTATTTACCGCTCCCTTAGCAGCCCTGCGCTGTGCCGCTTCCAATTTGTACAAGCCGAGCGGAGAAAAAATCCGATCCCGTAAATATTGAAAACCTATTTTTTTATAATCATCCAGGAAAAAAAGGAGTACATCATTCGGACGCTGCGCTTTCATATAACGGAGTTGCCGTAAAGACTGAACATACTTCCAAGCAACGAAGAGAATGTTTCTTTCGGGCCATCGTGCTTGTACAGCGGGCCATCGTGCTTGTACAGAAAGATAGTGATCAATAAACCCTCGGACGCAGCAGACATATTTAGGCTGTATAGGATCAAAAAAGGTGTTATAAAAATCAAAATATTTTTCATGAAATGGTGTTTTATATCCATAAAACACACAATTTTCATCCGGTTTTTTTCTTTTGCCCTTGTTTAGATTGGCCCATGCGGCAAACATGAAATCCCGCTTTGTTATACTCCAGTTTTTTCTACTGTTTTCTATATTTTCCCGAAGGTATTTTTGGTCGCATTTTCTTATGACTTTAATAATATTGTTAATAACAGGCGCAGGAATTTCTCCATGGATCGTCACGCCGGGAACGCTGTTAAGGACGTTAGTAATAAAACGTGTGCCACTGCGCTGGGGACCTGCCACAATTATGGGAGTCGTTTTATCGGCTATCGGATAACAAATCATTGTTGTTCCCATATAAATTCAAGCAGGTTATTTGCATCGCTAATTCTTCTTTCAAAATGGTTATGCATAGTGTATTGTTCTGCGCAAGTCAATAAGATTAAATGCTGGCGGACATAGACAAGAAGGCTTGCCATGACAATAGACGAACACATCAAAACATTTAAAGATCATTTTTACCGGGCACGCGTCTATTTCCCTGAATACTGCTCAGGTCTGCTCTGGATTATTCGCGACCTGTTTTTAGCCTTTTCTCTGGCCATGATTAAGCTCACGGTTTATTCCATGGTGGGCGCATCCCTTCAGGGTGCCGCGCTGGTTGGGGCGATTAAATATGTGCGCTCTCTTGAAGAAGGCGCACCCATTACCCTCAAAGGGATCAGTATTGCCATCCATGGTGGCCAGAACCTCTTACCAGCTGTTTTAATGCTTTTTCTGTTGCTTGCCTTGAGCGCATGGATTCTTTACCGGGCCAAGGTTGTCCTTATCAAGCTTATAGCGGACTATCATATTTACAATTTAAAACGGGCGCTATCCCTTTTTGGTACTGTGGTACCGGGCCAGTCATCGCCACGGGATCCCTCCGAGGCCTTGCAGTTTATCACCAGCACAATCACCCAGGATGTTCAAAAAATAGTTATGCTGGTGCGTTTTTTCGGGCAGTCCCTGCCCAGTCTTGTTATTCTATTTTACGCATTTCCTATACTGGTCTATATCGATCTTTCCATGACCCTGCTGCTAATGGCCGTGGGGATATTGTTTCTGCCCTTTTTCTATCAGGCTAATATCATGGCCTATGAGAGCGATCTACTGGGCAAACGCGCCGGTCCGGAATCCAAAAAAATCCTGAAATCTTTGATGGAGGAGATCAAAGACTTTCAGCATATTTCGCCCAAGCAAATCAAGAGCATTAACAAGGCATTCAGGCGCGGTGAGCTGAAAAATAAAATAAATACCCTGCCGCTTTTTCTGCAGTCGCTGGCCCGGACCGAGTTTTTGACCAACATGCTGCTCAGCCTGGCCGTGAGTCTGGTAATCGTGACCCAGGTGCCGGGCGCACTGGCAGGCGAGACCCGCTGGTCCAAGCTCATTGCGTATATACTCTTTCTCAGGCTTGGCGTGGGGTCATTTAAAGCGCTGATGGGTTTTCTGACCAAATTTTCCCGATTTTACCCCTATGTTGTCAGGTATCAAAATTTTGTGCAAAGCAGTCACGCCGCCAAGAGCCCTGATGAGAGAATTTTCATCAAGGCTGCGCCACATGGCGTTTCTGAACTGGACACGCCGATACAGATTTACCGCCCTGAGTTTCTGGCCTTAATAACCGGTGTCCCGCTTTCCAGATATAGCTTTCCCTACATGGTCAAGCTGGGAACAAGATCGGACAACGGCATCTTTGTATCCCTCGAGGATTGCTTTTTTATCGGCCCGAGAGGTCTGCCCCAAAAGGACGGCTGCTTACGCGAAATGCTGGGTCTTGCGGATCACTTTTCTGCAGAAGACCTGAAGCAGGCCATACCCGTCGATCTTTTGCAAGAACTGAAAACACATTTCAACTTAAACCTGGATAAAAACTACGGACCGGACAAATGGGCTAAACTGGCCCTTCCCCGCCGGATTGAACTTGGTATTGTGGCGGCGTTGCTCAGCCCTGCGAAAATTGTAATCCTGGAACGGGATTCCCTGTTACAAATTCCCGAATCCAGACGCCAGGAAATTCTAGAGCAACTACGAATCCAAAAACCCTTGACCGTGATCAGCTATCCTGAATCCGAACTGCAAAATGAAGCGCCCGGCTGCAAATTCGGTGAGGCACTCTGCGCGGTGACCGGAAGTACAAGCAATATCCTGGCATTGGGATCACCTGGCTGGATCGCCCGGAACCGGAATGAAATCCTTGATCTGCTGACCAGGGAACAGGTCCGGCACTCCAAAACCGGGGACGGAAGTGATGGCGAAGAATTCGAAGATTTTGATGATGATTGACAGGAAACGCCTGATCAGACAAGTATTTTGCCTCCATCAACATCCATCCATGCGGCCCCAGCCGCCCTACCCCTTATTGCTTCTCTGTTCCCTCAGCAAGCGGATCAGACGAATAGGCAATCCTGGCCCCTTGGCAACAGGCTGCTCCACTGCCTCCCGTATGGCTGCTGCTGTCTTGAATGTGGCCGAATCCCTTACGCTTTCAAGCTCAACGCGCAGCTTGTCCCGTTGTTCGCGAAACCTCTCCGCCCTCTCCCTTTGGAGGGATTCCCGGTAAGAGAGGCTGTATGCCCTTTCGCCGCTTGCATGAGTTTCCTTAAACGATCCGCCCGGGCAGGACCGGTACCAGTTTCTGTAAGCCTGGGACAGCAAGTCCACTCCCGGGTGAATCTGCCGCAGATATTCAATGGCTAAACCCTGGCGCTCTTTTTTGGCATGCAAACGATCTCCCTCGGCAAAGTCATGGTAAATCACCATGCCCGGCCAATAGTATATGTCCCGGCCGGGGAATTCCGCCAGGCACCTGTGGGTAAGCTCAGTGCCCTCACGGCCGAACAGCACCGGATCAAAACCGCCCACCCGATCAAACACGCTTCTGCAAATGGCCATGTTCCCTTCCGTCAAAAGCACCGCCGGCACAGGATAATGGCCCAAATCATATTGCCAGGGATATTCATTTGTCGGGCGCCCTTCGGCCTTGGGTAAAACCTTTCCCCTGAGCGCCAAAAAGTTAAATTCGCCAATGGCCCTTTTTACATTGCTTACATATTCCCTATGGACCAATGCATCATCATCTAAAAAAACAAAAACTTCCCCTTTAGCAAAATATGCTCCTATATTGCGGGCTTCAGAAGGAAAAAAGTTCAGCGGAGTGATGATATGAAGTACCTGTCTGTTGAGCAAATTGGAATGGATCGCTTCGTTTCCGCCATTGTCCACCACAATTATCTCAAAGTCTTGATCCGTCTGTTCCGCCAGAGACGCCAAACACTCAAGCAGCCCTTTGCCGGCAGCAAAAGAAACGATAATCACCGACACGGAAATGGAGCGGGCACCCCGGTTATCTTTGCGAGGGAAACTTTCATACGCAATTGTCCGCTGGTAGGCTGTGATCACCTCTCTGGCCCGAGTGAACTGCCTGTCCAGATACAAAGCCCTGGCTTGTTTAAATAGTGTTATGCCGTGGCCGGGCATTTTCTCTTTTTCCTTCAAATTGATGCTTTACCGATTAATTTAAGGGATTGTCCTCTGGAGATTCGCTATGTCCGATTGGATAAGGTGTTGCGGTTTCTCAAATGGTTCGTCCAGTATGAAGCAGCCCGCACTTTTCTTTTCAACTCTTCATACGCCTACAAAGCGGCTCAAAAACCAATTTTAACAATCGAAACGGAACCATAACCGTATTAATACCCGGTTTCGCCACTGCGTTGACAAAGATCTGGCCTATGCGGAAGGAATAGGAATTGTGCAGTTCAAACACTTCCCGCTCGAGTTTCTGCACATTGGCCGGCGCATTATAGTTCTGGGGTGGATTCGGTTTTTGAGGTTGCTTATTTTTCTGCTGAGCTGTTTGTTTTTGCTGCATCGCTTTCTTTTTGGCGTTTTGAGCCTCCGTGAGCTCATTGCGTGCGGCACTCAGGCTGATTCGCAGATTCTCCTTTTCATCGTGCAGGTCTTTTACCTGCTTTAAATACTCATTATTCTGCAAGGTGATCTCATGCAGGTCATTTTCCATTTCTCCAATGCACTTATCTTTTTCCTGAAGCCTCTGCTCGTTTTCGGCCTTAAGCTGCTTAATCCGCTCCTCAGTCGCATCTCTGACCTCTTGGAGTTCCTGCTCAAAGACCTGGGTCAGTTCATTAATTTCTTCTTTCCGAGCATCTGCCATCTTTTTAGCTTTTTGAAACTCTTGCATATAGGCTTCATGTTCAGCTTGGCGTTGGCTTAAAGTCTGTTCCAACTCAGCAGTTCTCTTCTGGGCAGCTTCCAATTCAGAAGATTTCTCCTCATGCCGTTTTCTTGCACCATCCAACTCGGATTCGAGTCTTCTTATCTCTTGCTCAGCCGCATCACCGGCGTTCTCCAACTCCTGCTCCCGGAGCTTCAATTCCGCATGTCCCTGGCTTAATGCACTTTCCAGCTCAACAGCCCTTGTCTTCGAGGACTCCAGTTCTGCAGTGCTCTTCTCCAACCCTTGCTGCACTCTCTCTAGCTCGGCCTGTTTTTTCTCGACCCGCTCACGCTCATTCTCCAACCTTTCCTTCAGATCCTTCTTTTGCTCTTGTTCCTCTTCCAGCCGCTCCCTAACCTGTGCCTGCTGACCTATGTGCCTCTGCGCCTCCATATACCACCCCTTGAACCCATCCATGGCCCTGCGGCATTCCTTGACCACAGCCATAAGCCGGTCCCGGTCAAATTCAGCCCCATGGCAATCCTTTAAAACGTCATAGAGCTTGAGCAAATACTCGTTTTTGACCTCATAATCGTCATAAACAGCCCGGTTCAGATTGGGCTTAACAACATCTTTTATGGCTTCGTCTACACTACCTGTAAAATATTGGTCCAAGCCGGTATACGTGAGCAGGTCCTGGGCCAGATCCTTAGGCCGGGTGAACCAGTCTTCATAGTGAACGATGTAGCAGTCGGCCGCAGTGTGATGGAGGGCGTCGGTGGTCCGCTGGAGCCATTGAAGTTCGGTAATTATATTTTCCCGGTTGATCTGGCGATTCAGGGATGTTGCCACAACAGCAGGATCCCGAACTGCCAGCACAAAAACAGGCACTGTGCCAGGGGCATTCAGAATACGGTTCCATAATGGCAGAAATGCCACGGTTCTCGGGTCCTTGAAACCCCATATCCCAGTTGATTCCGATAGGTTGTGTTCCAATATCTTGCGCAGCGCAGGCCTGGCCTTTTTGACCGCATCCGACTCCAACCACCCCTGGGGCAGCGGAAGCGTCGGTACCCCTCCCAGCTCAGAAAAGAGTTGTTTATGCACCTCGACAATCCCGGCATCCTCGAAATGGCCTTCCGGGTTGCCAACGCTGCCGGGGATCATGTTTTCAGAGAGCTTCATGCCCATGGCACCCAGCGCTTTCATCAGCAAAGAAGTGCCCGAGCGCCCTGCGCTTAAAACCACGACAACCCGCTTTGTCTGTTGATCTGTCATGATATTTTCTTGTTTTTCGTTTTCATAAAATATTCAATTGTTTTTTCAATCCCTGCTTCCAACTCCATTTGAACCCGCCATCCCAGTATTCTTTGTGCCTTGGTCGTGTCAGAATAATTGCGTTGCACATCCCCAAGCCTTGGCTGGCCATGCTCAATACGCATCACAACTCCACGCCTGTCCAGGGCCTGGGCAATCAATTCCGCAACTTCGCCCACTGTATGCTCCATGCCAGTGGCAATCTGAAATGTTTCCCCGCCCACGTCTTTTTCCATACTCAACAATATGGCCCGGACAAGATCATCAATATAGATGAAATCTCTGGTCTGAGTACCGTCGCCGTATATCTCGCAGGTCTCTCCATTCAATGCCTGGCGAATGAACTTGGCCACCACGCTGGACTTTTTCTTGGATCTGGGGCCGTATACATTGCCAAAACGCAGACATACCGTATCTATACCAAAAGTACGATAATAAGCCGAGCAATATCCCTCGCCGGCCAGTTTGCTGGCCCCGTAGGGCGAAACCGGATGCGGCGGTAATTCCTCATGAATTGGCGGCTCCACTTCTCCAGCCGGAGCACCGGACGAGGCAAATATAAACTTTTTTATGCCGTTTAACCTGGCCGCCTCCAGCATGTTCAGAGTACCTGTCACATTGCATTCCATATCCAGCCGTGGATTTCCCACGGACGGCCCAACCCCGGTGTTGGCTGCCAGATGTACGATGCAGTCCACACCTTTGGCGCATTGTATGGCGGTTTCCTGATCGCGGATATCGCCTTGCACCAGAACTATGCCATTATAATTTGAGCATTCAACTGCATCTGCCTGAAGAAAATCAGCTACGCCTTTGAGATCATCCTGGGTACCAGTCACAAGATTGTCCAGCACCCGGATATTTGAATCCGCATTGGACTGCAAAATCGAATGAATAAGCGATGTGCCAATAAATCCACAGCCGCCGGTTATTAATATATTGTATGATTTCATTATATTACTCTATGCCAAATATTGTTACTCTGGTTTTAAAGAATTTTCCAAGAAAAATTTTTCTAATTCAAGCACATCTTCTCTTTCAAGAAATGGATGGCTAATATCAGGTTTGGCTAATACTTTTTCTTTATCATATCCTGCTGTACTAGGATTGTTCAAATGTAACCTTTGAGTTTTGCTACCGTATAAATGACAACTTGGATAATTCCAATAATTTTCCTTACCTTCAAAATACGGTATGTTTACTTCTTGACAAAGTTTTATTGTCATTTTGCGTGGATCTAATATTAGATCTTCGATATTCACTATCGTGTAAGGACAATGTTTATCTACAAATTTATTCTTAATATCAAAATACCTAGATAAATTGGTTAATATATATTTTTGTGACTTATTTCCTCTTAAATCTGATTGTAATATTTTAGCAAATGGTCTAAAAGAAATTATTATATGCATTGAATAATTACTTTCTAAGCATGCCTGTTCAGCTATATTTAAGTTCCTGTCTGTTTTAGACGAATCTATGATAATGTCTGCTTCAGTTTTCTCAAATATTTCTTTATAGGCATTTTGGTACCCAACTTCATGATTGATCTCATCCCATATTTTCCCATAAAAACTATTCCTTGCTAACTTAGAATTACCATAATTCTTTTTGTTCACATCAAAAAAAGCATGTATTTCTCCAACGTGAATATATTTAAAAGGAGATTCATAATGTGCACCTAGAATGCATCCCAAAAGTGTAGAACCTGAATGATCAGCGCCAGCAATGAAGACTATCTTTTTTTCCATGCTTAGTTCCATCAAAGTTTTATTTGTTGCATCAGCTTTTCCCGCATCCGTCGTGCATGCATGGCTCGTTCCGGGTCAATTGCCATTTGTTCGCGGAAAAGGCGGTCAGGATCGTTCTTATATTCAGCTGCCTCATAAAAGAGCTGCTCCCATTGATCATAGATTGTTTCAGGGGCAAATTGTTTTGAGTCTTGCCAAGCCTTTTTCCCCAATTCTTCTCTGAGCTCGGCCGAAGACATAAGCTTTCGAAGTTCTTCTCTGAGATTAGCAACGCGATCGTCAGGTTCAGCCAGGAGTCCATTTTCTCCGTGCCGAATCAATTCATTTGTACCAGGGCAGTCGGCAAATCCAATGCTGGGAACACCTGTAGCCATTGCCTCTAAAACACACGTTGGACACCCTTCGCTTAAAGAAGCGATGACGTGAATATGAGAGTTGGCAAATTCGGTAAATATATCGTCTGTCGGACCGCAAATATGTACCCTGTCTTCTATCTCATTGTCTTGAATGAATTTCCTTATTTCAACCTTATGCGGTCCTGCGCTCTCGGCTGTCTTGCCAAATATCTTGAGTTGCCAGCCTGGAAATTCAGGGATCAATGTGTGGAAAGCCCTAAGTAAAGTGATCAAATTTTTATTGGCTTTCATGCCCCCTATATTGATAATAGTCTTATCTTGGGTGTTGCAAACATGGTTTGCTAAGATTTCATGAGGAAACGAGGGATTAGAAAAAAAACGAACAAATTTTTGGATATATTTAGGAAAGCTTTGCACATAACTATCCATTGTTAAACGTATACGATGAGCAGCAGCTGCTATCATTTCCCTTTCCCAGCATTTCACGGGGCTAGATAATTTATTTTTTGTGCGTCTGCCCCAATTGTTTAATATCAATCGCTCTGGATTAGTACACTCCTGCATACCAAAAGGGATATTATATTTATGTGCCAAACTATAAAAACTTATAAGTCTCCTGTTAAAATAAAAAACAAAGAAAATATCCGGGTCAATATCAAAAATATAGTCAGAGAGCTGTTCCCAGGAATCAAAAGGCAGATATACTACATTTTTATCTCGCTGGTATGCAGGATAACCTTCGTTCGCATAAGCAATATAAACAATATGTCCCCGCTTACCCATATTAACAGCTGTTTCCATTGCTACACGTTCAGCACCTCCTTTGCCGGACGCGAGGTCATTGCAAAAAAGTATTATGCGTAAGCGCTTTTTTTCTTTTCCACTAAAGTCAGACTTGTTTATGGAACAATTAACATTTGCTAGATAATTATAAGTACTTATACCTTTACTTCTTATTACGCTTGAATTTATGGAACGAATATCGTCAAGAAGTGGGAGGATATAATCTTTGACAATTATCTCGTAATCAAAATCTTCTACAAGCTTTCGATTATGCAAGAGCGAACTTAGTGAAGCACATTGAGTTATGATATTATTTAAGGAAGATGCAAACTCCTCAGGTCTATTATTGAACAAGTATACAAGGTGGCCTTGATCTGATAGCTTTCTATGAGCATTAGTATTTGACGCTAGTATAGGCAAGCCAGAAGCCATGTACTCCAGAGCTTTTAAAGAAGGTGAATCATTGTATATTTCAGTTGGCACCCATGCTATTCCTGCATCATAGTCTGGTAGCAATTTATATAATTCATTTTGTTGCACTATCCCTTTATAGACTATACTACCATGATGGGTTCTGCTGTTTTCAATTTTTCTCAATATTGTGCTGTCTAAGCCTCTGCCATATAAATCAAGCTGAGTATATTTTTTTACAACATCAGAGGCATATAGGAAACAATCAATGAGCTTAGCAATTTTTCTCTTTGCATTTAAAGAGCCAATATATATAAATTTATGAATATTATTTTTTTGGGAGAAGGAGCTGGGTCCAGGGAAACGAGAAATATCTATTCCCAAGGGGTATTCATAGCTCGGCACCTTGCATTCTGGAATCCAAGTAGAGACGGACTCTTGGGATAATGTCAATATCACATCAATATGCTTCGCAGCTCTCTGCCCTTCCTTCTGAACCCATTGCCTTTTTTCAGCCTGCACTAAAAGTGGAGTTTTTATGTCTAGAACAATGCTTTTATCTTGAAAATGATTCTTCAACTCCTGCACGCAGATTGGCCATTCCGGAAAATTGAATATATAAAAAATGTCAGGATCAAAATGCTTAATTACTGGCAAGATCTTATTGATTTGATCTTCTTGAGAAATATTTTTTACTGGAACATAAGGAAGTGACAACATAGTGTTGTCAACTGTATACTCATTGCCTTTTTTTGATATAACAAGCACATCAATATAATTAGTAATTTTCTGCAAAAAAATATATGTGCCGGGCGTACCTTGAAGCCCAAGAGGTCTCGCAGATAAAAAACATACTTTCATAATTAAAATATTCCTATATTATTAATTCATTGTACTCTTGAGCTATGATCATTTCTTGCTTTAATGCATTTTCTTTATATCTCCAGGTATGTGTTGATTGATCCTTTCTCCTGACAGCTATTAAATTCAGATTGTCCATAATCGAAATTTGCGAAATATCTGCTGAATGCAAATTATTAATTAATGATGTATCTGCTGCTCCATAGACAAAATTTCCATATAAAAACAAAATGTTTAAATTTTTAGCTACAGATATAGTGTTGCCACCAGGCCATAGATTTCCAGAAGAAATTTCTGAGATAGGCGTAATGCAATAAGGCAATGCTTTCTTTCTTGCATAAACCTGCTGCTCATCTTCAAAGCAAATTGGACTCGGCGGCTTGCCAAAAAGCGCAGCACCTATACATCTCGCCTGCAGAATCATATCCAGAATATAGTTCGGCCCATAATAATCATCATCATCCATTCGAAAGCAATATTCCCCTTCCGCCAAGAGATGTCCCAGATTCAGGCAGGCTCCGGCAAACATCTCGCCCGGTACATTGGCAATCTTGACATCGTTTCTGGGATGCTCCAGGCCCAGTTCTTCATACATTGGCCTGTCAGGCCCATTAAAAACCAGCATAAGCTCCTTGTTGGGATAGGTCTGCTGCTCAAAGGTCTGCAGGCAACGGGGCAACAGCTCGCGGCGGAATGTGGGGGTGATCAGGCTGGCCTTGGGATATTCCTCCCAGTCGTGATCAATGCCGATGGTTTTGCAGATCTTCCTTATGCGATGGGCAAAGGTATGTTCCTGAAATGCCTTGCGCCAGCCCAAATGAGCCATTCTTTCCCGGTACAGATCGTCCTCCTGGAAGCGGACGAACTCCACCAGGAACTCCAACTGATCAGGGCATTCAATGACCACGCCTTTGCGAACATCTTCATCATACAGATCACCGTGATGGACAACCGGCAGGCGGCAGGCGGCGGCTTCCAACGTTTTCCATTGCTGGGTGGTCCGGGTGGAGAGGGTCCTCTCCAGGGTGATATAGGCCTTGGCGTACCTAAGAGCCTGGATGCGGCTTTGTTCTGTTACACCCCCCAGGATGCAGTCCTTGAATTCCGGAAGGACATCCATGCGCCTGCGAAAAATCTGGTATCTGGACTCAACGATGTTCAATCCGTATGGCTTTACTTCCTTGAGAAAACTGAGATCATCCTCCATCCGGTCCAAATCCGCCCAGCCATCATAGAGCATATCCAGACTGAAGGCGTTGTAGTCTTCATAATGCCGGAATGGATTATAGATCGCGGGTTGGATACAGGGCAGAAGCTCTTCAGCATTTACGCCTTCCGAGCGCAAAAGCTCGGCTTCCCTGGGATCAGCACAGAATACATAATCAAAGTGCTCGGCAAAACCTTTGTAGTGCTCGTGATATTCATGACCTTTGGTGATCCAGAACACTGTGGGTATAGACTGCTTCCTGGCCAGAGCAACAATCTCCAACAATTCATCACGTCCCGGCGCACCCGGGCACTGCCCCATGTGCCAGTGACCGGTGGCTGTGTTCCAGATGGATTCCATGAGCAGAATATCAGGCTTACCGTGCCTGAGGACCTGCTTCCAGTTGAAGGGCGTAAGAAGTATGACCTGGCCCTCGAAGCGCAGGCCCTGATAGAGCCTGTCCTCAACCACGCAAGCCATTCGCAGACTGGAGTTCAGGGTTTTCTTAAGAGGCTGCCAGGGGGGAACAGGCGGGGTCCAGTATTTTGTCAGTTCAAGAACTTTGTCGGAATCAGGCTGCAAATGCAATCCAGGTGCGGAGTTTGAACCTGAGTTTTTGCAGTTGGGATAAACTGCTGAATCTTGTTCTAAATTTTTATACATGTTTCCAATCTCGGTATACTTTTTCTGCATCATGGTTGCTTTGCAAAAATCCACAAATTCAAAATCCTGCGCATACCATTTTTTTCTATTTGCAACGGCTTTCTCGGATAGGTTGGTATTATAGCCTTCTGGCGTCCTATGGGCTTTTATGTCGTCATGAGCGAGACTGACATTGTTGGGCAGTTGCAAAATGCGTTTCAGCTCACCAAAATCCTCATCAAGACTTTCCTGAAATCCAACAAAGAGAATGTCATCAAGCCGTATCTTTACATATTCGATGCTCTCAAGCCAAAAAATATAATAAACATTAACCTGCCGTATCTCTGCCATTGCCTGTCCGGCACAAATATTGTCGGGGGGGGGGGGGGGGGGAGGGACAGAGGAACCTCCGA
>Ga0102932_1000788_pt1 | contig 16123 bp, 13 predicted proteins | sample SalPonR1_C_D2_MG_FD_78212 | JGI IMG/M metagenome (GOLD analysis project Ga0102932, IMG submission 78212) | Salt pond soil microbial communities from South San Francisco under conditions of wetland restoration - Salt Pond MetaG R1_C_D2_MG | ecosystem: Environmental > Aquatic > Marine > Intertidal...
CAGGCCGATCTCGTCGTCCGGCGCGCCGGATTCGTGGATCAGCGGCTCGAGACGATCCCACTCGACCGCCAGGGCCTGCGGATCGCGAATGCCGTGCGAGAGGCAGGAGACGGCATCGGCCTTTCGGATCTGCGTGCGATGGTGGAGCGACTGTTCGGCGCGGAGCGACTGACGGTGACCTTCAGATTCGAGGAGGGGTCGAGCGAGCTGGACGCGCAGTCTCGGTCCAACGTGCCGCTCCTCGCAAGCTTAATCCGAAGGGGGAACTTCGACGGCAGCTCCATCCTTTTCGCCGGGTTCAGCGACGGCATCGGACACGTGGAGCAGAACCGGCGCCTGTCCCAGCGACGGGCGGAGGCCGTGCGGGACGCCGTCTTGGGAGACGTCTCCGCTCAGGGCGTAACGGTCGAGACCGCCGGTTTCGGTGAGGCTCTTCCCATGGCCTGCGACGCCGTCGAGTGGGGCCAGCGCATCAACCGGCGAGTAGAGGTCTGGGTGCGCTAGAGCAGGCCGGCCGACCGGAACGAAAGCTCTTGGGACCTTCCGACGATGATGTGATCATGCAGCGTGATCCCCAGTGCGTCGGCTGCCGCCTCGATCTGCCGTGTCATCGCGAGGTCCGCCTCTGACGGAGTCGGATCGCCGGAAGGGTGGTTGTGCACGAGGATCAGCGCCGACGCGTTGAGATCGAGCGCGCGCTTGATCACTTCGCGCGGGTAGACCGGAACATGATCGACCGTGCCGCGCGCCTGTTCCTCGTCGGCGACGAGTACGTTCTTCCTGTCCAGGAACAGAACGCGAAAATGCTCTGTCTCTCTGTGCGACATGATAGTGTGGCAATAGTCGAGCACGGCATCCCAACCCGAAATGACCGGGCGGTGGAGAACGCGGGAGCGGGCCTGGCGATGCGCCGCCGCCTCGACGATCTTGAGGTCGAGCGCAACGCTCTCCCCGACCCCCCGCACTTCGACCAGCCGCTGCATCGGCGCCGCGAGGACACGGTTGAAATCCCCGAAGGTCTCGATCAGCCGGTTCGCAACCGGCTTGACGTCGCAACGGGGGAGCGACCGGAACAGGAGCAATTCGAGAAGCTCGTAGTCGGGCATGGCCGGCGCTCCGCCTGACTCGAAGCGTTCGCGCAGCCGCTTGCGGTGGTCACGGATGTAGGAGGGGAGCTCACCGCTTGACCCGGTGATGATGAGTTCCTGCCCCTCGAACAGGGCGAGTTGTCGATCGTCGAACCCGGGAGGCTTTCGGCTCATGGCCTCGACGATGAGGCCGTGAGCCTTAATGGAGCGTCAACGGATCAGCCCTTCATGCTGTCCCAGAAGCTCTTTACCTTCGAGAAGAAGTTTCGCGACTCGGGGTTGTTCTCTTCGCTGAGCTTCTCGAACTCCTTGAGGAGATCCTTTTGCCGGGAGGTCAGGTTCACCGGCGTCTCGGCCGCGATCTCGATGTACATGTCGCCGTAGGCGCCACCGCGGATTGTGGGCATTCCCTTGCCACGCAGCCGCATCTGCTTTCCCGACTGGCTGCCTGGCGGGATCTTCACGCGGCTCCGGCCACCGTCGATCGTCGGCACTTCGATGTCGCCCCCGAGCGCCGCTTGCGTCATGCTGACGGGGACGCGGCAATAAAGATCCTGCCCTTCTCTCTGGAAGATCGGGTGATCCGCGACTTCGATGAAGAGATACAGATCACCCGTCGGGCCACCCCGGAGGCCGGCTTCGCCTTCGCCGGCAAGCCGGATGCGCGTGCCCGTCTCGACCCCCTGCGGGATGTTCACGCTGAGCGAGCGATCCTTCTGGACGCGCCCCGCACCGCCGCATGCCTTGCAGGGGTTCTTGATGATCTGGCCCATCCCGCCGCAGGTTGGACAGGTGCGTTCGACGGTGAAGAAGCCTTGCTGCGCCCGGACCTTGCCCATCCCGGAACAGGTCGGGCACGCCTGCGGTTCGGCTCCCGCTTCGGATCCCGAGCCCTCGCAGATATCGCATGTGACGGACGTGGGTACCCTGATCGTCTTGTGGATGCCCTTGTAGGCATCCTCGAGTGAAATCCGCAGATTGTAGCGCAGATCCGACCCACGCGTCGCGCGCTGACGCGATCCGGCGCGGCCCATAAAGTCTCCGAAAAGGTCGTCGAAGACGTCGGAGAACGCGCTGGCGAAGTCGCCGCCCGCATAGGCTCCGCCCTGATTGGCGCCGGCGCTGGCGCCCATGCCGCCTTCGAACGCCGCATGGCCGAACCGGTCGTAAGCGGCCTTCTTCTCCGCGTCCTTGAGAACCTCGTAGGCTTCGTTCGCTTCCTTGAACTGCGCTTCGGCGTCTGGATTGTCTGCATTGCGGTCCGGATGAAGCTCCTTCGCCTTATGGCGGTAGGCCTTCTTGATTTCATCGCCGGACGCGCCCTTGGAGACACCGAGAACGTCGTAGTAGTCGCGTTTGGCCATAAGTCTCTATCCCCGCGGAACGCGAGGACCGGCCCGCTCAGTACGGGCCGGTCCCCGGAGGTTCCGTCGCGCCCTTACGACGCGCGCTTGTTGTCGTCGTCGAGATCCTCGAAGTCGGCGTCCACGATGTCCTCGTCGACACCGCGTGGGCCTTCCTCATTGGCCTCCTCCGAACCGCCCTCGGCCTTCGCCTGCTCGGCCTTGTAGATGGCCTCGCCCAGCTTCATGGCGGCTTCGGTGACGTTCTGGATGCCCGACTTGATCTTGCCGGCGTCATCGCCCTCGAGCGTCTCCTTGAGTGCGGAGACCGCGAGGTCGATCGCCTCGACAGTGGTCGGGTCGACCTTGTCCGCATGCTCCTCGAGCGACTTCTCGGTCGAGTGAATGAGGCTCTCGGCCTGGTTCTTCGCCTCGACCAGTTCCCGGCGCTCCTTGTCGGCCTCGGCGTTCTCCTCGGCCTCCTTGACCATGCGCTCGATGTCGTCGTCATTCAGACCACCCGACGCCTGGATCGTGATCTTCTGTTCCTTGCCGGTGCCCTTGTCCTTGGCGCTGACCGACACGATGCCGTTGGCGTCGATGTCGAACGTCACCTCGATTTGGGGCACGCCGCGCGGGGCGGGCGGGATGTTCTCGAGATTGAACTGGCCGAGCATCTTGTTGTCGCTCGCCATCTCGCGCTCGCCCTGGAAGACCCGGATCGTCACGGCGTTCTGGTTGTCTTCGGCCGTCGAAAAGATCTGGCTCTTCTTCGTCGGGATGGTCGTGTTCCGATCAATGAGGCGCGTGAACACCCCGCCAAGCGTCTCGATTCCGAGCGACAGCGGCGTCACGTCGAGAAGCACGACGTCCTTGACGTCACCCTGCAGCACGCCGGCCTGAATGGCGGCGCCCGCGGCGACCACCTCGTCGGGGTTGACGCCCTTGTGGGGTTCCTTCCCGAAGAACTTGGTCACTTCCTCGACCACTTTCGGCATCCGAGTCATGCCGCCGACAAGCACCACCTCGTCGATATCGGACGGAGAAATCCCGGCGTCCTTCAGCGCGGCCTGGCAGGGCTTGATCGACTTCTTGATAAGGTCGCCGACGAGGCTTTCCAGCTTCGCGCGCGTCAGCTTCATCACCATGTGCAGAGGCTGGCCGGTGTTCTTGTCCATCGAGATGAACGGCTGGTTGATTTCGGTCTGGCTGGACGACGACAACTCGATCTTCGCCTTTTCGGCCGCTTCCTTGAGGCGCTGGAGCGCCATCTTGTCCGCGGTCAGGTCGACGCCGTGCTCTTTCTTGAACTCGTCGGCGAGGTAATTGACGATCCGCATGTCGAAGTCTTCGCCGCCGAGGAACGTGTCGCCGTTCGTCGACTTCACCTCGAAGAGGCCGTCGTCGATCTCCAGAATGGTGATGTCGAAGGTGCCGCCGCCGAGGTCGTAGACCGCGATCGTCCGGCTCTCCTTCTTGTCGAGCCCGTAGGCCAGCGCGGCCGCCGTCGGCTCGTTGATGATGCGCAGCACCTCGAGACCGGCGATCTTGCCGGCGTCCTTGGTCGCCTGACGCTGGGCATCATTGAAGTAGGCAGGGACGGTGATGACCGCCTGTTCCACCTTCTCGCCCAGATACGCCTCCGCGGTCTCCTTCATCTTCTGAAGAATGAAGGCGGAAATCTGCGAGGGGGAATACTTTTCGCCGCCGGACTTGACCCAGGCGTCGCCGTTGCCGCCGTCAATGATCTCGTAGGGGACGATCTTCTTGTCCCTTGTCACTTCCGCATCGTCCACGCGACGCCCGATCAGGCGCTTGACGGCGAAGATCGTGCGTTCGGGGTTCGTGACCGCCTGACGCTTCGCGGACTGGCCGACAAGGCGTTCACTATCCGTGAAAGCAACGATCGAAGGGGTCGTCCGCCCTCCTTCCGAATTCTCGATCACGCGTGGCTGCGATCCGTCCATGATGGCGACGCAGCTGTTCGTGGTTCCAAGGTCGATCCCGATGACTTTGGCCATGCTCTGTCCTCTTTCTTAAGGCGATGTCTTGGGCTGAGGCCCGTTACGGCACCCCGGCCCTATCCCGGAGTTCTGCCGTCCATCTTCAGAACGGCGCTTCGCGGGGTATATAGGGTTCGAGAAATGGCGCTGCAAGCGCTGTGCCAAGGCGGGATTACGCGACAATCCCCTCATTCCCGGTGTTTGGACGATGCAGATATCGAAGAGCGAAATCACCGAACTGAACGGCGTGCAAGTTCTTTCGGGCGCACTGGACGCGAACGCCCAACGTGCGCTTGTGGAAGATCTGCGCTGCGTCGCGGCCGCCGCGCCGTTCTTTCGGCCGGTGACACGACGGGGCACCGAGATGAGCGTCCGCATGACGTCGGCCGGAATCTGCGGCTGGATTTCCGACCGGCGCGGCTACCGCTACGAACCGAAGCACCCGTCCGGCGCGGCCTGGCCGCCAATCCCCGAGAGCGTTCTGAAGATCTGGCGGAGTGTGACAGGTCTGGGGCGCGATCCGGACTGCTGCCTCGTCAACTACTACGCCGAAGGCGCGCGGATGGGCCTTCATCAGGATCGCGACGAGGCCGATTTCACCCGGCCGGTCGTATCGATCTCGCTGGGAGACGATGCCCTCTTCCGGGTGGGCGGCGTGGAACGGTCCGATCCGACCGCGAGCGTCTGGCTCCGCTCGGGGGACATCGCTGTCCTGACGGGGCGTTCCCGGCTGGCCTTCCATGGCGTCGACAGGGTGAAGCCGGGAACATCGACCCTTCTCGAGCACGGCGGGCGGATCAACGTCACATTGCGCGTCGTCTATTGAGGCGCGAGGGAGCAGCAACCGGAGATGTGGCGACTGCCGCCGCCGATGCCGAGGACGAGTTGCACCGAGATCCCGTAGTTCCGGTCCGACATGCCGTCGTTGCAGGCCTCCGTTTCAAGGACGGCTACGCTCGGTCCATCGGATCCTTCCGTGACGACGTGAAAGCTGTCGCGCCGATTTTCGGAACTCGCACTCTCGATGACCGAGAGCGTGAAGGGCTCTTCGCCGAGCGCCTCGAACCGGAACCGGTCGGCGCTGGTGCGCGTGAAGTTCCAGAACGGCTCGGTCCCGAAGCATGACTGTATCTGCGGGAGTGCGCCGTCCCATTGGCCGGGGCGGCGCTCCAGATAGGCAAGAGACACCCAGCCGGAGCGTTCCGCGGCATTCACTCGGCCCCACGTCATTTCCTCATTGGCTACGATGACCTCGATGCCCGTCGCGTCCGGAGCGAAGGTTCCTATCACGGGTGACGAGACATCCGGCCGCTCGCGTATGTTCAGCACGTCGTCCGATGCAACCCCCGCGACGTCGTAGAGCGCCGGCCAGCCATCGACCGTCGCCAAGACAGGCGTTGCGAGCCCGAGCCAGAGAAGCAGGACAAGCCGTCTCACCGCCGTGCGCTCCAGCTCGCCGAGGCCTGCTTGCGCGTGTAGAATTCGGCCATGAGACCGATCATCAGCACCGCGAGCGAGACGTAGATCGGATAGCTGATGGACGAGTAGTGCGGATTGTAGTTGATGAATATGAACCCGCGCGCCTGGTCGATGATGTGGAACAGCGGATTCCAGATGAACATCGCGAGGAGGTATCCCGGCATCGCGTTCGCGACGAACATCTTGCCGGATGCGATCATGTTCGCGCGGGTGAAGACCGTCTGCAGGATGTTGGCGAGTCCCGGCGCCCATGGCTTGAGGGCGAGAAACAGCATACCGATCGCGACACCCGAAAACCACGCAAGGATAAGCATCGCCATGGCGCCAGCCGGGTCATGGATCGTCACCTTGCCCCAGCCGAGCTCGTAGACCGTGAGGATGACGATCACGGTGAGAACCTGAACATAGAGCGCCGATAACGCCGCGGAGGCGATCGAGATGGCGGTGGTCATCGGCAGGTGTTGCATGATCGGGGATGCCGGTCCCTCCGACCCGAACACCGCCCCGATCGCCTTGATATGGACGAAAAACAGGAAAACGCCCGACATGATGTAGAGCAGGAAGTCGCCCCTGATCGCCGCGCCGCGCAGTCCGAGCACGGAGAACATGATGTAGAATACCGCGACAGTCGCCACCGACTGCATGATCGACACGATCAGGGCCATCATGGCGTTGCCGTGCTGCTTTCGGACCTGTCGGACCGCGTTGTGATAGATCAGTTCTAGGATCGTCAGTGACGCCGACCCTACTCCGACCGCGCTCTTTCTCTGGAACATGGCCCTTCGGCTCCCCGTCCGGACAGCGCCTCTTCTGCCTCTGATTTCTTGCCGTTTCGTTGTGGCGCCATCATAAGGGAAGCCGACCCGTCCGCAATCGGCGCCGGTGAATTGGAGCACGAACCTTGGATTATGAGCAACTGACCGCCGTCATGCGCCGACTGGCGATCGAGGCGGGCGAGCGCATTCTTGAGGTCTACTCCCGCGACAGCTTCGAAACGCGCGAGAAGGCGGATCGCAGCCCGGTGACGGAAGCGGACGAAGCCGCTGACGCGCTGATTTCGGCCGGCCTGCGGTCGGCTTTCCCCCACATCGCGCTGGTGACCGAAGAACAGGCGGCGACGCATTCGGAACGCGCGACGACCTTCCTCATCGTCGATCCTCTGGATGGAACGAAGGAATTCGTGAAGCGCCGCGGCGACTTCACGGTGAACATCGCACTGGTGGACGACGGGGTGCCGGTTCGCGGTGTCGTCTACGCACCCGCGAAACGTCGGATGTTCTTCACGCGCGCGGACGGCCAATCGGTCGAAGAGAGCGGCCCGTTCGATCCGGATGTCGTGGGCGCGACGTCCGAGGTGCACGTCGCGACGCCCGACAACGCCGCGGTCCGCGTCGTCGCATCGAAGTCCCACCGGGACGCGGCGACGGACGACTACATCGGCAGGTACGTCTGTTCCGATATCAAGAGCGCCGGATCGTCTCTGAAGTTCTGCCTTGTCGCGACAGGAGAGGCCGACCTGTATCCCCGCCTCGGCCGCACGATGGAGTGGGACACGGCGGCGGGACACGCGGTTCTCGCCGGAGCGGGCGGAGAGGTCGTCCGTTTCAACGACCTGACGTCTCTCACATACGGCAAGCACGGTTTCGAGAATCCGTTCTTCATCGCCTTCGCGCCGGGCGTCCGGCTCGCGGACCCGGCTGAGTAGCAGACCCTTGCCGGCCCTGGTCAGCGTCGTCGTCGTGAGCCGGGGACGTCCGGTGGAACTCGACCTGTGCATCACGGCACTCTGCCAACTCTCCTACAGACCCTACGAGGTGATCGTTGTCGCCGACGACGCCGGGCAAGCAGCGACCGAACGACATGCCGGCCGGCCCTTCATCCGGGTCGTACCCAACGAAGCCGACGGTGTCGCCGCAGCCCGCAACGTCGGACTCGGAGCCTCGTCGGGCCAGATCATTGCCTTCCTCGACGACGACGCCGTCCCGGAGCCGACGTGGCTTGATCATCTTGCGGGCGCGTTCGACGATCCGGCCGTCGGTGCCGCGACCGGCTATGTCCGAGGCCGGAACGGAATCTCCTGGCAGTGGCGTGGCCGGACGATATGCCGGGACGCGCACAACGGACAGTTCGACATACCCGGCGCGAGGCCAGTGGTGCCCGGTCCTGGTGACGCCGCCGTCATGCTCGAGGGAACGAACATGGCCCTTCGACGTGCTCTTCTCGACCGGATCGGCGGGTTCGATTCGTCTTTCCGTTTCTTCCTCGACGACGCGGACATGGCCCTGCGTGCGAGTGTTTCCGGATACAGGACAGCAATCGTACCGCTGGCGGAGGTGCATCATGCGTTTGCGGCCTCCGAAAGGCGCAGGGCCGACCGGATGCCCACCGATCTTTTCGACAATGGACGGAGCCTCGCCGTGTTCGTCCGCAAGCATGCACCCGATCGCGTAAAGAGCGAGGTGCTCGCGGAGCATCGAGGGGCCGAGCGGCGCAGATTGCTTCGGGCCATGGTGGCCGGTCTCTGCGAGCCCCCGGATGTCACGAGGCTCCTTGAAACGTTCGATGCGGGCCTCCAAGCCGGTCTGGCGGCAGAACCGGCTCCACGCTTCGTTCCCGTCGGCCCCGCCCGGCAAGGAATTTTCCGGACCGACAAGTCTCAAGACGGATCGACCGTGCTCTTCGGTCGGCCATGGTCGCGACGGAAACTGAAGCGCGCGGCAGCCGAGATCTCACGACAGGGGCAGGTCGTCTCGGTATTCCGGTTCAGTCCCACAGGGCTCTACCATCGCGTGCGGTACGATCGGAACGGCTATTGGGAACAGACTGGCGGTCTCTTCGGCCGGAGCGAGCGCGGCGCCCCTTTGTTCAGGGTCACATCTTTCGCCGCGCGCCTGCAGGATGAAGTTGAACGAGTTGCGAAAGCGCGAGGAATACAGGAGACTGCGGCGGGTAAGCACTAGTGTAGCCCCATGAGTGCATTTGGCAGATACAGATCGAGCGAGTGCGGGCTGCGCGCACATAAAGCCCCGTGTGGGTGCGAAAAGGATCATTCTGATGCTGCGTAAGGTTACGAAGGCCATTTTCCCTGTCGCGGGTCTCGGGACCCGTTTTCTCCCGGCCACGAAATCCATCCCAAAAGAAATCATGACCCTCGTCGACCGGCCGTTGATCCAATATGCGATCGACGAGGCACGTGCCGCCGGCATCACCGAATTCATCTTCGTGACCTCGCGCGGAAAATCGGCACTCGAGGACTACTTCGACGCGGCCCCTGAACTCGAGGCGTCGCTCGCGGCGAAGAACAAGACGCAGCTTCTCAAGTCGCTCCAGGCGACAAACATGGAGTCGGGGGCGATCGCCTATATCCGTCAACACAAGGCGCTGGGCCTGGGGCATGCGGTGTGGTGCGCCCGCAGGCTGATTGCGGACGAACCCTTCGCCGTCATTCTGCCCGACGACGTCATCGCGGCGGAAAAATCGTGCCTTCAGCAGATGACAGAGGCCTACGAGGAAACCGGCGGCTGCATGGTCGCCGCTATGGAGGTTCCACCGTCAAAGGCCTCCGCCTACGGAATCCTCGATATCGGCGACGACAACGGACCACTCGTTTCGGTGAAAGGCATGGTCGAAAAGCCGCCGGCAGACGAGGCGCCGTCGAACCTTGCGGTCATCGGACGCTACATTCTCACGCCTGACGTTCTCAACCATCTCGACAGCAAGCAGAACGGTGCGGGAGGAGAGATTCAATTAACCGACGCCATCGCCCAGGAAATCCGGAGCGGGCGCAGCGTCCACGGCCTGCGATTTCGCGGCCAACGCTTCGACTGCGGGTCGAAGGCCGGTTTTCTCCAGGCCACGGTCGCATTCGGCCTTGCACGACCCGACCTTCGCGACGAATTCGCGGCCTATCTCCAGGAGATGGTGTCGCTTCGCAAGGCTGCCCAGTAGCGCAAGCGGCCCTGTCTGCGTCCGGAGCGCATGACGCTCCGGCCGTTCCGTTCCGTCTGCCTGGACGTGACGCGTCTTGTTTCGCGCGTGGGAGCCGGACCTCGAACCGGTATAGACAGGGTCGAGTATGCCTATCTTCGGGAGCTCCTCTCCAGGACACCTCCACTCTTCGGCCTTGCGCGGACGTCCACGGGCTTTGTCATGCTGAATCAGTACGGCCTTCGAGCGCTCAGGGCACGCATCGACGGGACCGAGCCGTGGGGCAGCGCCGATTTCGAGGCGAAGCTATCGCGCCGCGTTTCCCCGTCGCGCCGGCGCGCGGAGGCGGATCTGCGCAGGTTTGCCGTCGCGCGGTCCCGGAAAGGCGGGCTGTCCGATTTGCTGGCGCTCCACCTGCCGGCAGGTGCGCTCTACCTCAACACCGGCCACAGCAACCTCGACGGCACCGTCTTCAGCGCCATCCGTCGCGTGAAGGATGCGCGGTCTGTGGTTCTGGTCCACGACACGATTCCGCTTCGGCGACCCGATTTGCAAAGGCCGGGCACCGTCGCGCGATTCGACGAGAAGATGTCGGCAGTCGCCGAAGGCGCAGATATCGTCATCTGTTCGACGGAGGCGGAGCGCGGACACATCGAGCGGGAGATCCAGCGACGCGGCGGTCGTCCGAAGTTCGTGACGGCGCCACTCGGGATCGACGTGCCAGTTCCAGGGCCCTTCGTCCAGGTCGCACCTCCAGACGGTCCCTTCTTTGCGGTCGTCGGCACCATCGAGCCGAGGAAGAACCTGCAGCTTCTGATCAGGATCTGGAACAGGCTTGCGGACGAGTTGCGCCCGTCGCGCGTTCCGGGGCTCTGCATCATCGGCCGGCGCGGCTGGGAAGCTCCGGGAACACTTGCATGTCTTGACGCGCTGAAGGCCCGCTGCTCCGAAGTCCGGGAGTATTCCGCGCTCGACGACGGCGCGAAGGGGGCAATCGTCTCGAAGGCTCGCGCACTTCTGTTCCCGACGCTCGACGAAGGCTTTGGCCTCCCCCCGCTCGAGGCCCTGGCGCTTGGCACGCCGGTGGTCTGCTCCGATCTGAGGGTCTTCAGAGAGACGATGGGCAACGCCCCCGTTTACGCGGACCCGGCCGACATGTATCACTGGATCGGCGTTGTCAGGGACCTGGCCGGAGACGGCGATGCGATGAGGGCGGACGTGCGGAGTCGGACACAGGGACTAGTCCTGCCCACTTGGCAAGCCCACATCAATCGCGTGTTAAGCACGATCCCATAAGCGCCAGGAACGGGTGGCGGAGCGGCAGGATCAAGGACCGGATTGAGCGTTTTCACCTCATACAGGCTGAGGCTCCGGCGAAAACGGTTTCGGCTCAGGGCGCTTCGGCGCTCGCGGGACCTGCGCCCAGTCGCGGATCGGACGGACCGGATCGCTTCCGACGATATCCTGCTTTTCGCGACGGTCCGGAACGAACACGTCCGCCTCCCCTATTTCCTAGAATACTATCGTGACCTTGGCGTAGGACACTTCCTGTTCGTCGACAATGCGTCGGACGACGGGACCCGCGACTATCTCGCCGGAGTGTCGGACGTATCGCTCTGGACTGCCCGGGAGAGCTACAAACGCTCACGCTTCGGGGCGGATTGGATGAACTGGCTGCTTCGCCGCTACGGGCATGGCCACTGGACCATTGCCGTCGATGCCGACGAGTTCCTCGTCTACCCGTTCTGCGACACGCGCCCGCTGCAGGCGCTGACCGACTGGCTTGACGCCTCGTCTATCCGGTCGCTCGGCGCGATGCTCGTCGACATGTATCCGCGCGGGCGCATCGACCAGGCGCCATACCGTCCCGGACAGAACCCGCTCGAGATCACGAAGTGGTTCGACCCGGGCAACTACACGATTTCGAGGAACCCGGAATACGGAAACCTCTGGATCCAAGGCGGGCCGAGGGCGCGTGTCTTCTTCGCGGACGAACCGGCGCGCGCGCCCGCCCTCAACAAGATTCCGCTCGTGCGCTGGAATAGGCGTTTCACCTACGTCAGCTCGACCCACTCGCTTCTGCCGCGCGGGCTCAACCGCGTCTACGACGAGTGGGGCGGCGAAAAGATGTCTGGCTGTCTCCTCCATGCCAAGTTTCTCGACCATTTCATCGACAAGTCGCGCGAAGAGGTCGAGCGCCGCCAGCATTTCGGAAACAGTTACGAATACCGCGCGTATCTCGATCGGATCGACGCGCATCCCGACCTCTGGTGCCGCTGGTCCGAGCGGTACGAGGGGTGGCGCCAGCTCGAACGGCTGGGTCTGATGTCGACCGGAAACTGGGCGTGACGGTCGGCTTTCTCATGCTGGTCCATGGCTCGCTCGAGCGCGCCTCGGAGGTCGCCGTATACTGGGCGCGCGCTGGCTGCCCTGTCATGATCCACGTCGATGCACGGGTGCCCGACGATGATGTCGAGCGGTTCTCGAACCGACTTCGGCAACATCCGAACATCCAGTTTTCGGCTCGGAGGGACTGCCACTGGGGGACATGGTCGATCGTGGGGGCGACGCTCGACGGCGCGCGTAGGCTCCTGCAGCTCCACCCGGAGGTCCGGCACGTGTTTCTCACGTGCGGCACGTCGCTGCCTCTGAGGCCGGTCGTGGAACTCCAATCGTTGCTCGACGCCAATCCCGACACCGACTTCGTCGAAAGTGTCACGACCAGGGATGTCAGCTGGACCAAGGGCGGCCTCGATCACGAGAGGTTCACCCTGAGCTTCCCCTTCGCATGGAAGGGCCAGCGTCGGGCGTTCGACCTCTGGGTGAAGCTGCAGCGGAGGATGGGCCGGCGCCGACGCATTCCAGAGGGCATCGAGCCACACCTCGGTTCGCAGTGGTGGTGCCTCACACGCGAGACGCTTGAGCGGATCATGTCGGATCCTGCGGGCCAATCCTATGCCCGCTATTTTCGCCGTGTCTGGATCCCTGACGAGAGCTATTTCCAGACGGTCGTCCGCCTCTATGCACGCCGGCTGGAAAGCCGGTCCCTGACGCTCGCGAAATTCGACTTTCAGGGAAAGCCGCACGTTTTCTACGACGATCACCTCGACCTGCTCCGCGGCTCGGACTGCTTTGTCGCGCGCAAGATCTGGCCCAGGGCTAGTGCGCTCTACGACCATTTCCTGAACGCGTCCGCGGGAACGGGACGGCGGCCAGACCCCGCCGCGATCGACCGGCGCTTCGCCAAGGCGCTCGAGAAACGCACCCGCGGACGGGGCGGGCTCTACATGCAGAGCCGTTTTCCGTATCCCGACTGGGAGAACGGGAAGTCGGCAGCCCCCTATTCCGTCTTCGAAGGCTTCGCGGCGCTTTTCGAGGATTGGTCGGATTGGCTCGCGCGACTGGGAACGATCCGGGTTCACGGCCATCTCTACGCGCCTGAACGCGCTGACTTCGCCGACGGACAGACCGAATTCGCCGGGGCGCTCTCCGACATAGCTTCGCTCAGAGACTACAACCCCGTCGCGTTCCTCACGAACCTGGTGTGGAGCACGCGGGGCGAACGGCAGTGCTTCAGCTTTGGCCCGTCGGACAACCAGGAGATCACCACGTTCGTCGCCTCGGATCCGAACGCGCATGTCTCCGTCATCAGCGGCGCATGGCTGGTCCCGCTCTGGCAGAGCGGTCTGCCGCCGGAAGAGGCGCGGCAGCGCGCGGCCGAGCTTCAGGCGACCGAGGCTTTGCATCTCGATATCCTGAGGAGATCCGCGACCAAGGCGCGCGTCCGGACATGGACGCTCTCGGAATTCCTCGACGCACCCGGCGAAGTTCTGCGGACGGTGCAGGGCGATCTGGCGCCTCGTCCTGCCCCTGGTCTGGTGCCGGCACCCAGAATGGTGGATCTTTCGGGGTTCCCGGATTTCCTGCAAGAGCTGCGGAACCGGGGCATGCTGCCGCATATCGCCGGGGATCTCGGCGTGATGCCTCAGTCGGGGGCGCCAAAGCCTGCGGCGCCGCGGATCGCGAGATGATCCGATGAGCGGCTTCGACCACTTCGTGATCTTCGCGGATATGCGGACCGGGTCGAACCTGCTCGAGGAATCCCTGAACGCCTACGATGGCATCACGTCCCATGGCGAGGTGTTCAATCCCCGGTTCGTCGGGCACGCCGGAGACACGGAACTCTTCGGCGTGACTTTGGCGGCGCGCGACATGGACCCGCTCGCCCTCGTCGATCGGATGAAGACGCAGACCCCCGGCCTCGCCGGCTTCAGGTTCTTTCCGGGCCACGACCCGCGCATGTTTGAACACTCTCTCGCCGACAGGCGCTGCGCCAAGGTCATCCTCGCCCGCAACCCCGTCGATAGCTACGTCTCGCTCAAGATCGCGCGGGAAACCGGCCAGTGGTGGCTCGGCGATGCGAAGACCGCGAGATCCGCGCGTGTGAGTTTCGACGCGTCCGAATTCGACACCCACCTGCAGCGGCTCCAGGCGTTCCACGGACGTATCCGCCACGTTCTGCAGACCACGGGCCAGACGGCATTTCATGTGCACTACGACGATCTTTCGAACGCGGCTGTGCTCGACGGTCTGGCGACATTTCTCGGCGCGACGCCTCCCGCCGATCCATCGAAGCGCAAGGCGCGCGTTCAGAACCCCGAACCGCTGTCCGAAAAGGTCCTCAACTTCGCTGACATGCCCGCGGCCCTCGCGCGTCTCGACTACTTCGATCTCTACCGCATTCCGGACTTCGAGCCGCGGCGCGGTCCGAACATCCCCGGATGGATGGCCTCCGACACGCTCGGTCTCCTCTACATGCCCATCGCAGGAGGACCGACACGGCGTGTCGCGGCGTGGCTTGAAGCGGCGGCGGGCGCCATGCCGAATTCCGGGATCAACCAGAAGCAGCTCCGGCAGTGGAAACGCCAGACACCGGGGCATCGCAGCTTCACCGTCGTGACCCATCCGATCCGCCGGGCGCACGACGTGTTCTGCGAGAAGGTGCTCGACCCGGGGCCGGACGCTTTTCACGAAATCCGGCGCGCGCTCCGGGGTCGGTACGGATTGGCTTTACCCGAAGGCGCCCCCGATGCCGGATACACGCGCGACCGTCACCGGGAAGCATTCCGCAGGTTTCTCGGGTTCCTGAAGCGCAATGTCTCCGGCCAGACGTCGCTGCGCATCCCTGCGGTGTGGTCCTCTCAGGCCGGTCTCGTCCGGGCGCTCGCCGACTTCGCGGCGCCGGACGCCATCCTTCGAGCCGAGAGCCTCGATCGCGACCTGCCGAACCTGACGAACGGCCGGTCGGTGCGCCAGGCTGACCTCGAATCTGACGCCGAAATCGGTCCATTCCGTCTCGGCGACATCTACGACAGCGGTATCGAGGCGGCCGGCAGAGCCGCCTATCAGCGGGACTACATGACGTTCGGATACGGGCCGTGGCGGCCGGCCCGCCCCTGACGCATGGACCAGCCAGCCGTCGTTAACGGATGCTTACTGGAAGTCCCCCGGGCTGACGCCAGGGTCTTCCTCGTCGAACTGCGCGGACGGCGGCACCACTATGGGCTCCACCTCCCCTGAAAGGCCTTCACACCCCGCAAGGGCGACAACGCTGAAAAAAGAGGGGCGAGCAAACGCATCTCGGCTGCCTCCTGATGTTGAGCCAGTGGGATGAACGCAGCGGATGCGGTCTTGTTTCACACGATCAGCCGGTCGCCCTCTCGCCGAAGATGGCCGACCCTACCCGCACGTGCGTCGCGCCCAGCGCGATCGCCGTCTCGAAGTCTGCGCTCATGCCCATCGAAAGCCCCGGCAGCCCGTTCCGTTTTGCGATCTTGGCGAGGAGCGCGAAATGCAAAGACGGTTCCTCGTCCACGGGCGGGATGCACATCAGGCCCTCGAGAGGAAGCGAAAGCTTGCGCATCTCCTCGATGAACGCATCGGCCTCACCGGGCAGGATGCCGGCCTTCTGCGGCTCCTCCCCGGTATTCACCTGAACGAAAAGCCGGGGGCACTGGCCCAGATCATCGGAGAGACGCGCGAGGGTCTTCGCAAGCTTGGGTCTGTCGACCGAGTGAATGGCGTCGAACAACTCCATCGCCTGCCGCGCCTTGTTGGTCTGAAGAGGGCCGACAAGATGCACCGAAACCCCGTCGAACCGCGCGCGGAACTCCGGCCATTTCCCCGCCGCTTCCTGCACCTTGTTCTCTCCGAAAAGCCGGTGGCCCGCTTCGAGAACGGCCTCGATCCGTTCGAGCGGCTGGACCTTGGAAACGGCGATGAG
>Ga0102932_1000816_pt1 | contig 15863 bp, 13 predicted proteins | sample SalPonR1_C_D2_MG_FD_78212 | JGI IMG/M metagenome (GOLD analysis project Ga0102932, IMG submission 78212) | Salt pond soil microbial communities from South San Francisco under conditions of wetland restoration - Salt Pond MetaG R1_C_D2_MG | ecosystem: Environmental > Aquatic > Marine > Intertidal...
CGCCCCGGGAAGCCCCGAGACGTACGACAGCCACCGCTGCACGATCTTCGGATCCTGGGAGATCGGTCCGACCGGACCGTCGCTCATGAGCTACGCCAGCGGCACGCGGACCAGCTGCTTCGCCGTCACCGATAGCGACGGACTACCGAAGAAGAACCTCACCAAGTCCGCCGAGTTCCTCCACGACGTCCTGAACTGACCGCCCTGCCCACGATCGTCGCTCGCTCCTCGCCGCCACCCGTGAACCGGGTGGCGGCGACACGGTGAAGACCGAGTCTCGGACCGAAGCGAGGCACCCGAGCCGAGCGCGGGACGCGGACGCGCTCGTGATGCGGACGTGAACCTCGCCGTGCGACACTCGCTCATGCCGCTCGCGCGCGTGGTCGTCGTCGAGGACGATCCCGACATCGCAGGCCTGGTCCAGGACGCCCTGTCGGCAGGGGGGCTCGAGGTCGAGGTGCACGCCGACGGGCTCGCCGGCCTGGACGCCGCCAGCGCCCCGGAGGTGGACGTCGTGGTGTTGGACGCGATGCTGCCGGGCCTCGACGGATTCGAAGTGTGCCGTCGCCTGCGCGATGAGCGTCCGGACGTTCTGATCCTCATGCTGACGGCCCGCACCGGCGAGATCGATCGAGTGCTGGGGCTGGAGCTGGGAGCCGACGACTACGTCACGAAGCCGTTCAGCCTGCGCGAGCTGCAAGCTCGCGTCAAGGCGCTGCTCCGGCGCCGCGAGGCCAGCCGGGCGGCCCCCGGCGAGACCGAGATCCTGGAGCGCGGCGACCTGCGGATCGACGTCGTCGGCCAAGCCGTCTCGGTCGGGGGTCGCGACGCCCACCTGACGCGGCGCGAGTTCGACCTGCTGCTCGTCCTCGCGCGCCACGAGGGCGCGGTGTTCACCCGCGAGGAGCTGCTCGACCGGGTGTGGGGCGCCGGCTTCGACGGGTTCGCCCACACGGTGAACTCGCACATCAACCGGCTGCGGGCGAAGATCGAGGACGACCCCGCCCACCCGCGGCGGGTCCTGACCGTGTGGGGACGCGGCTACAAGCTGGTCTCGGTGAACGCGTGAGGTCGCTGCACGTCCGGCTGACCGTGCTGCTGGCCGCGATCCTCCTGCCCGCTGGGGCGATCTGGATCGGCGCGTCGCTGCGGGGCGCCCGCGCGTACCACCAGGAGATCACCCAGCGCACCGACGCGGCGTTGGCGAGGAACCTGATCACCGAGCTGCACAGCGACGCCGCGTCGGCGACGCTCGCGTCCGAGGCGGCGATGGACGACCTGGTCAAGATGCTGGCGATGGCCCACCCCGGCGTCGAGATCTACCTCCTGGGTCCGGGTGGCGGCGTCCTCCACGCTCCGCCCGAGGCGACGTTGGCGCGGACGACCGTCGATCTGGGGCCGGTCCGTGCCTTCGTTCGCGCGACCGAGGAACGCGGCGACGCGTTTCCGTTGCTGGGCACCGACCCGCGCCGCGGGGGCACCACCGTGTTCTCCGCGGCTCCCCTGCCCGAGGGCGGCTGGATGTACGTCGTGCTCACCGACGAGACGCGGGCGTCGCTGGCTCGCAGCGTGCGGACCAGCACCAGCCTGACGCTGGTGTCGTGGGCGGGCGGCGTGGGGCTGGCGACGCTGCTGGTCGTCGCCGCGGTCGCCTTCTCGCTGCTGACCCGAAGGTTGCGCGCCCTGCGCCGGGAGGTCAAGGCGTTCGCCTCGGCCGACCCGCAGGCCGTCGACCCGCAGGCCGTCGCCGCGCAGGCCGTCGACGCACCGAGGTCGATCGCGGCACGCGGGCGCGGCCAGCGGGGCGAGCAGGACCAGCGTGGCGACGAGATCGACGAGCTGACGGTGGCGTTCCGGGACCTCACGGCACGGGTCCGTGCGCAGGTCGAGGAGCTCGAGCGTGCGGACGCCGTGCGGCGCGAGCTGGTCGTGAACGTGTCGCACGACCTGCGGACGCCGCTGACCGCGCTGCACGGCGCGCTCGAGGCGTCGGCGGACGCCGCGCGTGCCGGACGGTCGGACGAGGCCGACCGGCTCCTCGAGACCGCGCGGCGCAACGCCGAGAGACTCGGTCGCCTGATCGAGAGCCTGTTCGACCTCGCCCGCCTGGACGGCAGCGCGCCTCCGCTGCGTCGCGAGCCGTTCGCCGCCGCGGAGCTGGTGCACGACGTCGTCGCGAAGTTCGCCGACCGTGCCCGAAGGCAGGGCGTGGCGCTCCACGTCGCGCCGCCCGGCCGGCTTCCGCTGCTCTCCGCCGACGTCGGGCAGGTCGAGCGCGCGCTCTCGAACGTGCTGGACAACGCGCTCCGGCACACGCCGGCGGGCGGTCGCGTCGACGTGCGGGTCGACGCCGCCGGGCAGCGACTCCGGATCGCGGTCGACGACACCGGCGAGGGGATCCCGCGCGAGCACCTCGCCCGGGTGTTCGACCGGTTCCATCAGGTCGCTCCCGAGCGGGGCGGCCACGGTGCGGGGCTGGGCCTGGCGATCGCGCGTCGCATCGTGGAGCTGCACGGGGGCGAGATCGAGCTGCACAGCGAGCGCGGACGCGGCACGCACGTGACGATCGAGCTGCCGCTCGCGGCTCCCGGGGAGACGCGCGGGCCGCCGCCGTGAAGGACGCGGGAACGTTCGCGATGCGCTCGTGAACGGGTGCGCCCTAGCGTGATCCTCGAAAGGAGATCGCACATGACGACGCACCCGAACACCACGATCCGCCCGATGCTGGTCACGCTCGCCCTCTCGCTCGCGACGATGCTGGGGGTGGGCGCCGCCCTCGGCCAGGAGATGGCCGGCGGCGGCACCGTCCGCGTGACGCTCGCGAACACCTCGCCGCAGGTGATCTCGCCCCCGCTGCTGATCGCGCACGGTCCCGACTACGCGCCGTTCCTCGTCGGCGACCCGGCTACCCCGGAGCTCGCGCGGCTGGCCGAGGACGGCGACGCGTCGGAGCTCGCCGCCATCGCGCGCCTCGATCCCGCCGTCTCGGCGGTCGTGATCGCGGACGGACCGCTGCCGCCGGGCGAGAGCGCGACGCTCGAGATCGAGACGTCGGAGGACGCGCCGTACCTGACCGTCCTGGGCATGCTCGTCACCACGAACGACGCGTTCCTCGTCTGGACCGGAGACGCCCGACAGCTGGGCGAGATGGGCATGACGATGGGCGAGACGATGGAGATGGACGAGACGGCCGGGACGGGCGAGATGGCGGAGATGGCCATGGGCGCCGCTCCGCCCCCGCACGACGCGGTCGTCCGGGTCTTCGACGCCGGCAGCGAAGCGAACACCGAGAGCTGCGAGCACATCCCCGGGCCGCCGTGCGGTAGCGCTGGAGAGCGCGTCGCGGACGGCGCAGAGGGCCACATAGCTCTCCACGGCGGCATCCTCGGGGTCGGCGACCTGGACCCGGCCGAATGGGACTGGCGCAACCCCGTCCTCGAGGTCGGCGCCGGCGGCTGAGCTCGAAGGCGACCGCCCGTTCACCGCCCGTTCACCGCCCGGCGTCGATCGCGACGCCGGGCGGACCGCTGCCCGGTCCCTGCGGCCTAGATCGGATCGCGTCGCGCTCGGCCACGCCTAGCCACCCTTGAGCACCAGCACCGGCCGTAGCCGCTGCACGACCACCGCCACGCCGGACGTCACCACGGCGCGGATCACCTCGTCCACGTCCTTGTACGCGCCCGACGACTCGTCCAGGGGGACGTGACGCACGTTCGTCATGGCGCCCCGCGCCTCGAACACGGCGTCCATCTCGGCCTGGTCCAGCGTCTTCTTCGCCGCTCCGCGGCTCAGGACGCGCCCCGCTCCGTGCGGGACCGAGGCGCCCCATCGCTCCGCCTCGGGACCGGGAGCCAAGACGTACGAGGTGGTCGCCATGCTGCCGGGGATCAGCAGCGGGATGCTGTCGTTGTCGTACGCGGGGGTGGCGCCCTTGCGCTGCCAGAACGCCCCGGCGCGGCGCTCGACGAAGTTGTGCGGAATGTGGCCCATCAGCCGGCCGGGCCCCACGCCCAGATGGTCGGCCAGCACCTGCCGAGCCGCCTCCTGGACGGCGACGTGGTTGAACGTGGCGTACTCGAGCATCGCCCGCTGGAACAGGTCGTACTGTCGGCCCAGCGGGTGGTCGGCGGGGACGAACAGAAGACCCGTCCCCAGTTCCGCGGGCGCGTCCCGATGGACGATCTCGTCGCGGATGCGTCGCTCGAACCAGCGCGCACCGGCGGCGCCCAGCCCGCGCGAGCCGAAGTGGGCCATGACGTACAGCGCACCGTCGTCGCCCACCTGCACCTCGACGAAGTGGTTGCCGCCACCGATCGTCCGCAGCTGCTGTCGGCGCTTGGCGGTGGCCAGCTCCTCGAGAAGCGAACGGAACGTATCCAGCTCGTCGGTCGATGCGACCTCGTCCAGCGTCGGCGAGGATGCGACCCAGGTGCGCTGGGTGCGCCGGCGGCCGCGCACGACGGCCCACAGCTCGTCGAACGGGATCGGTGGCGGCGGAGGACGCTCGGGGCGACGGACGTCGACGGTCAGCACCTGCTGCAGATCGTCCAGGATCGCGCGAAGAGCCGGCTTGTCCCAGGCGTCCAGCCCCGGATTCTCGAGCCGTGACAGCGACACCGAGCAGGCCGGATCGGGTCCCACGGTGTCGGGGTAGAGGTGGCTGCGCGATACCGCCGTGAACCCGATCGGTACGCCGTAGCCGGTGTGGACGTCCGGCGTGACGATGACGCGGTCCAGCCCGGGCAGACGTAGCGCGTGCCGCAGCTGCTCCCAGGCGGACGGCTCCATGGCGTCCAGCAGCTCTTGCGTCAGAAGCATCACGACGTCGACGCCGTGGTCGCGGAAGGTGAAGACGGCGTCGCTCACCTTGCGGGGTGCTACCGACATGATCCGCCCTTCCCGCGCGCCGTTCGCGGACGAGCCGGCGACGCGTTCGAAGCCTCGCGGCGAGGGTAGCGCCGCGCGACGCTTGGGTGGGAACGCTGCGTCACGCTCGGATCAGGTCGCAGGCGCGACGACGGTCGCGGTCAGGGTCGAACGAACCGGTACGTGTCGGTCGGGGTTCGGATCGTGACCGTGCGGACGCCGTCCCGGCTCCGCTCGAGATCGAACCGGACGCCGGTCAGGGGAGGATCCAGCGCCACGAAGCAGCTCCGAGGCTCGGGCGTTCGCGTACGGCGTATCCGGACCCGCGCGTCGCCCACCGCGGCCCACGGACCGTGCTCGTCGGTCCCGAGCTCGAGGGAACCCAGACGCGGCTCCAGCCACCGGCCCGCGTACGGGATCAGGACGAGCTGGCTCAAGTCGTCCGCGAGGCCGGCTTCGGCGCTGCGGTGTCGGTGCTCGGCGAGCTCCAGCGAGAAGGCCAGCCGATCCTCGGTCTGCTCGACCGATCGACCGAAGAGCCGGTCGAACGTTCGGAACGCGACCGCCTCTGCGAACGCGTTCGCCGCTCGCGCGTTGACCAGGACGACGACGCCCACGCCGTGATCGGGGAGGAACGTCAACGCCGAGGTGAACCCGAAGGTGTTTCCCGCATGGCTCGCGTAGCGCACCCCGTGCCAGCGTCCGATCATCCAGCCCAGACCGTAGTCCAGGTCCGCGCTGACACGAACCTGGGGTTCGAGCAGGGCGTCCAGGCCTCCTGTCGACACGACGCGCGTACCGTCTGGTGCGATCCCACCGGCCATCAGCGTCGCCAGGTAGCGCGACAGGTCGGAGACCGTGGACCAGTGTCCGCCGGAGGGAGCGACGGGCACCAGGATCCGTTCGTACGCCAAGGGGAGGGGCACGACCGACCCGTCCAGCGCCCGTCCGTGCGGCGTGGCGTGGTCGCCGCGCGCTTCGACCGCCAGAAACGACAACGTGGTGTCGCGCATGCCGATCGGGCTCAGGACGTGGCGCTGCAGCGAGCTGGCGTACGCCGGAAGCAGCGCTCCCGGGTCGCCGCCGTCGGCGACGGCAGCCAGGTACCCGCCCGTGGCCACCATCTGGTTCGAGTACTGGTACGCCTCGCCCAGCTCGGTGTACGGCTCGAACGTGGCGAGCGACCCGACGACCTGCTCCGCGCTCAGGCCGGGCCAGCCGAAGAGGATCTCGAGGTCGTGCCGGGGGACGCCGCTGCAGGCGCAGACGAGGTGTCGAACGCGTAGCGCCTCGCTTCGTTCGGCGTCGGCGAGGCGGACGGCGGGCCAGACGTCCGCCACGGGGTCGTCCCAGCGAAGGCGGCCGTCGTCGACCAGCGCCGCCATCATCAGCGTCGTCAGCGTCTTGCCGGCCGAGCCGATCATCAGCTGCGTCGAGGGCGTCATCGGGGCATCCAGGCCCAGCCGCTTCACGCCGTACGCGCCCACGTGCACGACGGAGCCGTTCTGCACGACGGCGACCGTCGCTCCGGGCACGCCGGCGGCGTCCATCGCCGCGACGACGAATCGATCCAGGTCGTCCGCCAGGGCGGCGTCGAACGGTCGCGGCGACGTGGAGGAAAGGTCGTCGTCGCCGAGCCCCGCGACGGCGAAGCTGCTCGCGACGGTCGCCACCTGCGCTTGCCGCCGCGCATAGGCGTCCAGCGAAGCCTCCAGCAGCAGGGCGTAGACGCGTCCGCCGGAGCGTTGTCCCATGGCGAGGGCCACCCGGTCGGTCGGCACGTCGTAGTCGATGCAGACGACCTCGTCGATCCCTTCGGGCGCGGGAGGGCGCACCACCCCACGGACGGTTTCGGCGAACGCCGCGTCGACGCGGCGCCAGGCGCGCTGCAACGCCGGCTCCGCTCGGTCGCCGTCGACGACGACGAGATGGATCGCGATGCCCCCGTCCGGGTCGGCCAGGCGGACGGCGTCGCCGACGATCTCCACGCTCCACCCCGTGGGTACCTCGACCTCGAAGCGGCCCTCAGGGTCGACGAACCGGTTCGGTGGACCGTTTGCCAGCGTCGCCAGGGGGCTCAGCACGACGATGCAGACGAGCGTCCGGACGATCCGCCGAAGGCCGGCGATCGGCGGCGGCGTCCGGATCGGTCGTCGCGCCGGGCTCGCCGCGGGGCTCGCCACGGTCGTCGCCACGGTCGTCGCTGTGCGCGTCGCTTCGCGCGTCGCCATGGGGATCGCAGGCCTTTCGTCGCACGCCGCCCCAAGCGATCGCTAGCATGCCGTTCGCCGCTCGCCAAGGGACGAATGTCCCGGGCCCGACGCGGGCGGCAGGTCGCCCCGCCCGGCCGAGGCGGGCTCAGTCTTCCGGGGTGGGCGCCGCCCGCGACCCCGGTGGCGGCGTCGCGAACACGAAGAAGAGCGAGCCCGCCGCGACCAGGGAGGCCAGGCCGAAGAACGCCAGGCGGTAGTCGCCCAGCGCGTCCGCCAACGCTCCCGCGAGCAGCGGCCCGGCCATCTGGCCCAGCATCACGAACGAGAAGCTGATGCCCATGATCGTCGCGAACGAGGTGCGCCCGAAGTAGTCCGCCCGCAGCGCCTGCATGATCGGTCCCCGCATGCCCCACGCCACGCCGTGCAGGATCGCGAAGAACACCACCCACGGGAGCGAGGGCGCCAGCGCGACGGCGACCAGCGCGATCGCGTGCGCCAGCATCGCTGCCGTCGCGATCGCGCGTTTGGGGAAACGGTCGCCCAGGAAGCCGCCGGCCAGCTGGCCGGCCATCATGGCGCCGGTCATGAGGGCCACGATGCTGGCCGCCGTCTGAATCGAGAGCCCAAGGCCCTCGTTCAGGTGCACGACCAGGTGGACCGTGACCGTGGCGACCAGCGTGACGGCGATCGCGTGGCCGGCGGTGATGAACCAGAACGCCCGGGTGCGCAGCGCCTCCCGCGCGCCGAAGTCGTGTCCGGTGTCGTGCCCGGCGCTGCTGGCGGCGTCGCCGGGTCGTTCGTCGCTGGGCTCCGCGCGCTTCTCATCGTCGGCCGTGGCGGTCTCAGCGCTGCGAGCGCCGTCGACGGCGGCGCTCGGGTCGATCGTGGCGGGGGGCGGCGGGTCGCCGTCGAGCCGGAGCCCGTACGCCTCGGGCGAGCTGCGCATGAGCGCGCTGAGCGGAAGGCCGAACGCCAGCACGGCACCGGCCGAGATCAGCGCCGTCGCGCGCCAGCCCTGCGTCGTGAGCAACCAGGCGACGGCGGGCACCATCAGGCCACCCAGGGCGATACCCATCTGCATCAGGGCCAGGGCGGACGAGCGGCGTCGCTCGAACCAGTTCACGATCGTGGAGGTCAGCGACAGGAAGCCGCTCATCCCGACGCCCAGCGCCATCACGAGGAACGCCGTGTAGAAGCCGGCCTGGGTCTGGAAGCGACTGAGCAGGACGAAGCCGACGGCGAGGATCACCAGGCCGGTCTGGATGACGGTGCGCGGTCCGAGGCGCTGGAGGAGCCAGCCCTGCAGCGGGCTCAGCAACGCCATCAGGCCACGCTGCAGCGCGAACGCGGCGGCGAACGCGGTCTTGCTCCAGCCGAACTCGGCCTGCCAGACGGCGACGTACGTCCCGAACGCCTGCATCACCAGCCCGGCGGCCAGGACCTGGATGCCGATCGACCCCGCCACGATCCACCACCCGAAGTAGGTGTGGCGTGCGCCGGAGCGGAGTCGATGCAGCGTGTTCAAGCGGAGCGCTTCCCGAGGCGATGGAGGCGAGGCGAGGCAGACGGGGGTCCGTCGCCGGACGGGCGACGACAGACCCGCAGTGTACCCCCGGCGGCTTCGCCGTCCGAACGCGCCTCATGACGCCGTCCGTCAGCGCGCGGAGGTGCCGGAGCGAGAGCCGCCGAGAGCGATGGCGACGGCCTCGGTCCGCGTCGCTGCACCGAGCTTCGCGAGGACCAGCGACACGTAGTTCCGGACCGTCTTCGGGCGGAGACCCAGCCGGCGGGCGATCGCCTTGTTCGTGAGGCCCTCGGCGAGAAGCTCCAGGACGTCGCGCTCACGCGCCGTCAGCGCGGCGAGCTCGCCGTCGACCCGGATGCGGCCCAGGCGTCGTGGCCGCGGCAGCTCGAGGAAAGCGGACACCTCGTCGGCGAACGCCGCCCATGCGGGCTCCGACTCGAGCAGCACATGGTTGTCGCTGGGCAGCTCGACGAAGCGGGCACCGGGGATCAGCGATGCGAGCAGGCGTCCCTCGGAGTCCGGAACCCGTGCGTCGCCGCGGGCGTGGAGGACGAGGGTGGGCACGCGCACGGCACGGGCGTCCGCGCTGACGTCGAGATCGTCGCACGCTTCGACGATGCGGGCAGCCATGTCGGGCGTGGTCGAGGTGCGCTGCAGCTCGTTGAACCACTGGACCTGTTCGTCGCTGCCGCCGGGCAGGAAGAGCGAGGTGAACAGCTGGCGGAACGCCGGGTTGGGTCGGCCCCAGCCGCTGCGGATCAGCTCACGCATCGCCCGTGTGGCCGTCTTCTCGGACCTGGGAAGGCCTCGCTGCTCGCGCCCGCGGGCGTACGAGCCGTAGAGGAGGAGACGCTCGATCCGCTCGCCGTGCCTGGCGGCGTGCGTGACCGCGACCGGGCCCCCTTGCGACATGCCCAGCAGCTCGTACCGCTCCAGGCCGACGGCCGCGACCACGGCGTCCAGGTCGGCCGCCCAGCCGTCCAGCGATACCGCGTCGACGTCGCGATCGGACAGGCCGCAGCCGCGGGGATCGAAACGCACGAGCGTCCGGTGGCGGGACAGCAGCTCGAGCCAGGGACGCCAGACGGGGCTGTCCCAGTCGTACTCCAGATGGCTCATCCAGTGCGCGGTCTTGACGAGGGGCGGTCCGTTCCCGGACACCGCGTAGGCGATCCGGACGCCGTCGGCGGTCGTGCAGAAGTCGATTCGCTGGCTCGCGGCAGGGGACGTCATCGCTTCGCCTCCTGTCGCGTGCGACGGACCGCCTCCACTGTAGCCGTCGCGAAGCCCGGGCCCAGCGAACCGGTCACCGCAGCGTCGCGAACCAGCCCCCGAACGTCGTCGCCAGGGCGCCGACGAGCACGAGAACGCCGAAGGCGCGCGCCGCCGTGTCCGCCACGAGCGATCGAGCCGAGCGAGCGGACGACGACGCGCGCTCGGGGCGGTGACGATGGCCTCGGGGACGGCTCGGGGATGCCGACGGTCGTGCCATGAACGGCTCCTTCCTCGGTGGATGCTCCGAGGAGAGGATCGGACGTCGCGCGTCCCGATCGGTAGGGGCAGGTGCCCGGCCCGCGGCCCGGGACGCGCGACGGGCGCGTCGGTAGCCAAGCGTGGAGGCTGCGTCGCGACCCGCGATCACGCTGGATGTCGGGAGCGATCGGACGTGAACGAGCCGATCCGAAAGAATACGTGAATCGTTTCACGAGCACAGGGGACCGATGTCCCACGACGGCGACGACGCGGCCTGCTACGTTCGGCGCATCACGTACGCGCGGTTGCCGCACTTGCTCGTCGGCGACGAATCGAGATCGACGCAGGAGGTCCTGCAGCCCGAGGCCGTGATCGTGGACCGGGGATCGCCTCGGTCGCCTCGGCGCGACGCCGGGGGCGCGACAGACAGCGCGAGGAGGAGCGCATGACGCAAACACCGAGGAAGCACGACCCCGACGCCCAGGCGAACCTCGACAAGAGGACCCTGGAGCACTACGAGATGTTGGCCGCCGAGGCCGACAAGAACCTCGATCGCCTCGAGGCGCAGGCTCCTCTGAAGGACATCACGCTCGAGGACGTGCTCAAGCGCCGCGGCCTCTCGCGTCGCGACTTCCTCAAGATGTCCGCCGTCACGACCGCGACCCTCGGACTTCCCTCCATGTTCGACCTTCGTGTCGCTCGCGCCCAGGAAGTCGCGACCCGCCTGCCGGTCATCTGGCAGGAGCTGCAGTCGTGCACCGGGAACAGCATGGCGCTCATCCGCAACACGAACCCCGGCGTGGACGAGCTGATCCTGGACCTGATCAGCCTCGAGTACGCCGAAGTGCTCATGGCGCCGTCCGGCCACCAGGCCGACGCCGTGCTCGAAGAAGCGATCGAACGCTACGACGGTCAGTACATCGCGGTGTTCGAAGGCTCCGTCCCGGTCGGCGACGACGGCAACTTCCTGACCATCGGACCCGACGGCCACACCGGCATGCGCATCGTGGAGCACGTCGCCACGCACGCCGCCGCCGTCATCACCGCGGGCACCTGCGCCGCGTACGGCGGGATCCCCGCCGCGCGCCCCAATCCCACCACCGCCCTGGGCGTCGGCGACTTCCTGGGTCAGCGCGGCATCTCGAAGCCGGTCGTCAACCTTCCCGGCTGCCCGGTGTCCAGCACGAACGTCACGGGCACGATCCTCGAGTACGCGATGTTCGGCAGGCTCCCGTCGCTGGACGCGTTCAACCGTCCGCTCTGGGCGTACAGCGACCGCATCCACGACAAGTGCGAGCGTCGTGGCCACTTCGACGCCGGCGAGTTCGTCGAGGGCTGGACCGACATCCAGGGACTCAAAGACGGCCTCTGCCTCTACAAGGTCGGCTGCAAGGGTCCGATGGCGTTCAACAACTGCGGCGTCGTGCGCTTCAACGACGGCGCATCCTGGCCGATCATGGCCGGTCACGGCTGCATCGGCTGCAGCGAGCCCGGCTTCTGGGACACCCTGACCCCGTTCGAGCAGCCCCTCGCAGGGCGCGTGTACTCGACCCCGTTCGGCACAGACGCCGACGCCGACACCATCGGCACGGTCGTCCTCGGAGCCGCCGCGGCCGGCGTCGCGATCCACGCCGGAGCCACCGCCATCAAGTCCGCCCAGGAGCAGCGCCAGGGCAAGCAGAAGGAGCAGTGAACCGTGGCCGCTAAGCACGTCATCGATCCCATCACCCGCATCGAGGGGCACCTCCGCATCGAGATCGAGGTCGGCGATACCGGCACGGTCGAGGAGGCCGCCAGCAGCAGCACCGCCTTCCGCGGGTTCGAGAGCATCATGCGCGGGCGCGATCCCAAGGACGTCGGCCTGTTCGCGCAACGCATCTGCGGCGTCTGCACCTATCACCACTTCGAGCGAGGCGTCGAGGCGACCGAGAGCGCCTACGGCGTCACCATTCCGCCCAACGCCCGGATGCTGCGCAACCTGATCTGGGCCGCACAGCTGGTGAACGACCACACCACGCACTTCTACCAGCTGCACTCGATGGACTGGTTCGACGTCGTCAGCGCGCTCGACGCCGATCCGCAGGCCGCGACCGACATCGCGCTGCAGTACCACGACAAGCCGTACAACGCCTCGGTGAGCCACTATCGCGCCGTCGCCGAGCGGCTTCTGGCGTTCGTCCAGAGCGGTCAGCTCGGGCCGTTCGCGGGCGGCTACTGGGGACACCCCAAGTACCGGCTTTCGCCCGAAGAGAACCTGATCGTCGCCTCGCACTACCTCGACAACCTGGCCATCCAGCGCCTGAGCGCCAAGGCCAGCGCGATCTTCGGCGGCAAGAACCCGCACCCGCAGAGCCTCATCGTCGGCGGCATCACCTCCGCCCGTGACGCGCTGGATGCGCACCGGATCGCCGAGTACCAGTTCCTGATGGCCAAGTCCGCGGACTTCGTCGAGCGGGCGTACCTGCCCGACATGGCGCTGATCGGCGACCGCTACCGCGAAGAGGCGCTCGCCGGCGAAGGCGGCGGCCTGGGCAACTACATGAGCTTCGGGGCCCTGTCGCTGGACGAGCGGCCGTGGGAGAACCGCGCGTTCTTCCTCCAGCCCGGACTGATCACCGAGCGCGACATGAGCACGGTGCAGACGATCGACCCGATGCGCATCGGCGAAGAGGTCGCGCACTCCTGGTACACGTACGAAGGCGGCGAGGAATCGCTCCACCCGCTCGACGGCCAGACGAACCCCGCCTACACCGGCTTCGGCGAGGACGGCACGCTCCAGACCGAGGGCAGCTACTCCTGGATCAAGGCGCCGCGCTACGACGGCATGCCGGTCGAGGTGGGCCCGCTGGCCAGGATGTTGATCGCCTACGCCGGAGGCAACGAGTCCGTGCGAACGATCATGGACGACTACACCTCTCAGCTGGGCGTTCCGTTCGAGTTCTGGTACTCGACCGTCGGCCGCACCGTGGCCCGCGGCCTCGAGACCAAGATCGTCGCCGATTACGTCCCCACCATGATCGGGAACCTCACCTCCAGCGTCTCGAACGGCGACGACCGCTTCTTCAACCGCTTCGACGCGAAGGACGGGTCGGGCTGGGCGATGGCGGAAGCGCCGCGCGGCAGCCTGAGCCACTGGCTCACCGTCCAGGGCGGCTCCGTCTCGAACTACCAGGCGATCGTTCCCTCGACCTGGAACGCCAGCCCGAAGGACGGCCGCGAACAGATGGGCGCGTACGAGTCCGCGCTGGTCGGACAGCCGATGTCCGACCCCACCCAGCCGCTCGAGGTCGTGCGTACGATCCACTCGTTCGATCCCTGCCTCGCCTGCGCGGTGCACATCCTGAACCGTGACGGCGAGGAGATCGCGCACCACGAAGTGGAGGTGTGACGCGTGACGACCGACACGACCCGTGCCGGTAGGCCCAAGGCGGTCGTGATGGAGCGCGAGGGCCGACCGAAGATGGTGGTGTACGTCTTCGGCCGGTTCGTGCGGATCGCGCACTGGATCCGCAACGCGCTGCTGATCTGGCTGGTACTGAGCGGCCTCTACATCGCCAACCCGTTCCTGGCCCGCAACCTGGGCGTCGACACCGCGAACAACTTCTTCATGGCGCAGATCCGCGGCTGGCACGTGGCCGCCGGCTGGCTGCTGCTGGCGTTCACGCTGGCCCGCATCTACCAGTTCCTGTTCGTCACGCGCGAGGGCAAGCTGGGCCTCGGCGCGGAGCTGCGGATGGCCCCCATCCTGCTCAACTGGAAGGCGTGGCGCGACCAGCTGGCGTTCTACCTGCTGCTCAGGCGGGAACACCCGCACTTCACCTACAGCAACTACGGCCCGCTGCAGTACCTGGTCTACACGCTCCTCTACGCCGCTCTGCTGGTCATGAGCGTCACCGGCATCCTGCTGGCGGCCCCGTACGTCCAGGGCGGCCTGGCGACGTTCGGCGCCAACCTGCTCAGCCCGATCCAGGTCTGGCTGGGCGGCCTGGCGAACGTCCGGATGGTCCACCACGTCTCGATGTGGTTCTTCATCGTGTTCACGCTGATCCACATCTACATGGCGGTCTGGAACAGCCTGCGCACCGGCAACATGATGGTCGAGGGCATGGTCTCCGGCTTCACCGCCGAGGACACCAGCACCCGCGAAGCGGACGCCGAAGAGGTCGACGCCGTCGAGCCCAGCAGCGCGCCCACGGCCAAGCGCACCACGAAGGGCAAGAAGTCATGAGCGACGCACGCCCGCTCCTCGTGCTCGGCGTCGGGAACGTGTACTACGGCGACGAAGGCGCGGGCGTGCACCTGATGCACTACCTGCGCAGCAAGTACGCCTTCCCCGATCACGTCGAGGTCGTCGACGGCGGGACGCTGGGCTGGCAGCTGCTGAACCTGATCGCCGAGTACCGGCACGTCGTGCTGGTCGACGCCGTCGCCGCCCCGCCCGGAAAGGTGTACCGCTTCGGGCGGGGCGAGGTTCCCGACGAGATCGGCTACGGCAAGCTGTCCTCCCACGAGTGGGAAGTGCCCGACCTGCTGACCGCGATGGACCTGTACGGCGACCTGCCGGACGTGACGATCGTCGCGATCGGCGTCGCTCCGCTGGAGTTCGAGAGCGGCGAGGTCGGCGTGGGGCTCAGTCCCGTCGTGCGCGACCGCATGAACGCCCTGGCGACCGTCGTGCTGCGCGAGCTCGAGACGCACGGCGTCACGCCCCAGGTGGTCCGCCCCGAGATGCGGGCCGACGACGTGTTCAGCGCAGAGGACATCGTGTTGGCCCATGCATGAGTTCTCGCTGGTGATGAGCATGCTGGACCTCGCGGAGAAGACGGCGCGGGACGACGGCGCGACGCGCATCGACGCGATCCACCTCGAGATCGGCGCCCTCGCAGGCGTGGTTCCCGAAGCGCTGGACTTCGCGTTCTCCGGGGCCCGCCTCGGAACCATGGCCGAGAACGCGCGGCTGGAGGTGGACTATCTGCCCGCCATCGCGCACTGCGGCCGCTGCGACGTCACCTTCGAGCTCGACAACCGCTACGGCGTCGCGCTGTGCCCCACCTGCGGGACGCCGTCCGCCGACCTCCGCCAAGGGCGCGAGCTTCAGCTGAGCCACCTCGAGGTGGCATGATGGGGTTCGAGATGGAGAGGGAGGTCGCCTGATGGGAACGAAGGTCGCGACACGCGACGTACGCGTCCGTGCCCACGGCACGTCCGCGGGCACGGACATGCGCGTCGTTCAGGTGCAGAAGTCGCTGATGACCCACAACGACGGGGTCGCCGCCGAGAACCGAGTCCGGTTCGCGCGGCGACTGGTGCTGAACATCGTCTCCTCGCCCGGATCGGGGAAGACCGCGCTGATGGAGCGCACCGTTCGGGAGCTCGCCGCCGACCTCGCCGTCGGCGTCGTCGTCGGCGACCTCGAGACCGACAACGACGCGGTCCGCCTCCACGGCGCCGGCGCGCCGTCCGTGCAGATCGTGACCGGCGCGGTGTGCCACCTCGAAGCCGAGATGGTGGCTCGCGCGGTGGACGGACTGGACCTCGACGACCTGGACGTCGTCGTGATCGAGAACGTCGGCAACCTCGTGTGCCCGGCCGCCTGGGACCTGGGCGAGGATCTGCGGGTCACGATGCTCTCCGTGACGGAGGGCGAGGACAAACCGCTGAAGTACCCCCGCATCTTCAAGGACGCCGACGCGGTGATCATCAACAAGATCGACATCGCCGAGGCGGTCGGGTTCGATCGCGATCGCGCGCTGGAGAGCGTGCGGCAGGTCACCCCGAACGCGAAG
>Ga0102932_1000817_pt1 | contig 15863 bp, 12 predicted proteins | sample SalPonR1_C_D2_MG_FD_78212 | JGI IMG/M metagenome (GOLD analysis project Ga0102932, IMG submission 78212) | Salt pond soil microbial communities from South San Francisco under conditions of wetland restoration - Salt Pond MetaG R1_C_D2_MG | ecosystem: Environmental > Aquatic > Marine > Intertidal...
AAAGTGCTATTATTAATTTAGGTGGAAATGTTCAGCTTATAGGAACTAAACCCGATGGTACTCTTTTTAGAATAGGAATACAGGACCCAGATGAAAGCAGAGGTGGAAATATAGGTGTTTACACTGGTAAAGATGTTACTATAGTATCTTCTGGAGATTATGAAAGATTCTTTATTGAAGATGGAGTTAAATACCATCACATATTAAATCCTAAAACCGGTTTCCCGGTAGATACTGAAATTAAAAGCGTTAGTATCATAACGGATAAATCTTTTGAAGCAGATGCTCTTTCGACATCAGTTTTATTATCAGGATGGGATAAAGGCATAGCCATGATTGAAAATTCAAAAGATATAGAAGCTATTTTTATAAATAAAGATCATCAAGTTTACGTAACTGAAGGTCTAAAAGAAACTTTTGATTTTGATAGCGACAACTATGAATTACTCCAATAGTTAAAACTCCCCTTTAAGAGTTAGATTCCTAACTTTTTAAGGGGAGTTTTATTTATTATTTAGTTTTCCCTTTTTTCTTCATACTGAGAGAAATTCTTTCTCTCTCTTTATCAATAGATATTATTGTAACATTTACTGTATCTCCTACTTGAACTACATCAAGAGGATTTTTTATGAATTTATCGCTCATCTGAGAAATATGGACTAATCCATCTTGCTTAAGTCCGATATCTACAAAGGCTCCAAAATCAACAACATTTCTAACTGTTCCTTTAAGCATCATTCCTTGCTGTAAATCATCTATTTTTAATATATCGTTTCTGAATATAGGTGCCGGCATATCTTCTCTAGGATCACGGCCAGGTTTTCTTAGTTCCTTAACTATATCTTCTAATGTCGGTATCCCTATATTTAATTTTTCCGATAAGAATTTTATTCTATCTTTATATTTTTCTTCAGTTGATTTTTTCTTTGTATTTAAATTTAACTTTTTTAAATCCTGTAAACTTTTAAAACTTTTGCCAGAAGTAGCTAATTCTATCTTAGGTTCATCTATTTCTATTTCAATTATTTTTACCTTAATATTATCTAGTTTTTCCTTTTCTAACTCTTTTAGGGAATAGTTCAGCTTATCTAAAAGCTTAAGAGTATTTTCGTAAGTTTCAGGATGAACACCGGTTTTATCTAAAGGATTATCTCCGTCGTAAATTCTTAAGAATCCAGCTGCCTGTTCAAAGGCTTTTTCTCCTAATCTACTTACTTCCATGAGCTGTTGTCTATTTGTAAATTTACCATTTTTATCTCTGTATTTAACTATATTTTTAGCAGTAGATTTTGTCAATCCAGATATGTGTTCAAGAAGGGGTTTTGATGCAGTGTTTAGATCAACTCCAACGCTGTTTACACAGTCTTCTACTACTCCATCAAGAGCTTCTCCTAATTTTTTTTGATTAACATCGTGTTGATATTGACCTACTCCTATACTCTTTGGATCTATTTTTACAAGTTCTGCCAATGGGTCTTGAAGTCTTCTACCTATTGATATAGCACCTCTTATCGAGACATCAATTTTAGGGAATTCTTCGTTTGCAATCTTCGAAGCTGAATAAACTGAAGCTCCAGCTTCACTAACAATTGTATATGCTACTTTTCTTTCTATTTCATTAAGGCTTTCTGAAACAAAATGCTCTGTTTCTCTTGCTGCAGTACCATTACCAATAGCTATAATATCTATATTATATTTATTTATCCACTCAATTACTAGTTTTCTAGATTTTTTTATTTCGTTTCTAGGTTCATTTGGATATATAGTTGTATAATCAAGCAAATTTCCTGATCCATCTAAAGCTGTAAGTTTACACCCTGTTCTAAAAGATGGGTCAACTGCTAATACAGATGCATCTTTGATTGGTGGTGCTAATAACAAGTTTTTTGTGTTCTTAGCAAAAACTTTTATAGCTTCATCTTCAGCTCTCTCAGTTAGTAGGTTTCTAATTTCTCTTTCTATGGAAGGATTTATAAGTCTCTTGTAACCATCTTCAATAGCATCTTTATAATATTGGGTTGTTATTGCTTTTTCATTTGTTATAGATTGATTAGATAATATACTTATAATTTTTTCTTCTGGTACTGATAATTTAACTTTTATAAATTCTTCTTTTTCACCTCTGTTAATCGCTAAAACTCTGTGATTTGCTATTTTATTTACAGCTTCTTCGAATTTATAATACATTTCGTAAACACTTTGCTTATCTGAGTCGGTTGCTTCACATATTAAAGTTCCTTCATTATAAAAAATGTCTCTTATATCTTTTCTAAAATCCGGATTGTCTGAAATTATTTCAGCTATTATATCTTTTGCTCCATCTAAAGCTTTCTGAGCACTTTCTACTTCCATTTCTTCATCTACATATTCTTCAGCTATATCTTCTATATTTCCAGACTCTATTTCTTCCGATAATATAATATCCGCGAGGGGTTCTAAACCTTTTGCTTTAGCTTTTGTTGCTCTTGTTTTTCTTTTTTGTTTGTAAGGTCTGTAAAGATCTTCAACTCTTTGAAGTACTTCGGCCTTATTAATCTCTCCTCTTAATTCATCAGTTAGTTTGTCTTGTTCATCAATTAATCGAATTACTTCTTCTTTTCTATCTACTAAGTTTCTTAAATAAGAAAGTCTTTCATTTAAATCTCTTAACTCTACGTCATCTAAAGATCCAGTTTGCTCTTTTCTGTATCTGGCAATAAATGGGATAGTGTTTCCCTCATCGATTAATTTTACAGCATTTTTTACTTGGTTTTCTTTTAATTTTAATTCGTTACATATTTGTTTTATTATATTCATTGGCTATACTCCTCGCTTGTGTTATTTTTTCTTCTGTACTAAGTATTCATTTATAAATAAATCTATATTGCCGTCCATCACACTTTGTACATTTCCTGTTTCAGCATCTGTTCTATGATCCTTCACCATGTTATAAGGATGAAAAACATATGATCTAATCTGGCTACCCCAGGCTATTTGACTGTAATCACCCTGAATATCATCTATTTTTTCCTTTTGTTCTATTATTTGAATTTCGATTAGTTTTGCTGAAAGCATTTTCATTGCAGTTTCTCTGTTTTTAATCTGAGATCTTTCGTTTTGACATGTAACTACTACTCCTGTTGGCAAATGAGTAATACGAACTGCAGAATCCGTTGTATTTACATGTTGACCTCCAGCACCACTTGCTCTATATGTATCTATTTTTAAATTTGAAGGATCAATTTCTAAATCTGGAATTTCTTCAAGTTCTGGAACTACATCTACTGAAGCAAAGGAAGTATGTCTTCTATTAGAAGAGTCAAAAGGAGAAATTCTAACAAGCCGGTGAACACCTTTTTCAGCTTTTAAATATCCGTATGCATTTTCGCCCTTTATTATAAGAGTTACACTTTTTACTCCTGCATCACTTCCGGATAAATAATCTAAAAAATCAACCTTATAACCTTTACTTTCAGCCCATCTCGTGTACATTCTAAGAAGCATTTCAGCCCAATCCTGGGCTTCAGTTCCACCAGCTCCTGCATGGATTGAAAGAATACAGTTGTTTGAATCGTATTCCTCATTTAGTAGGATTTCTAATCTGAACTCCTCAAGTTTTTTATCAAGTTTTTTTATCATATTGGTTAATTCTTTTATCTGACTGTTATCCTCTTCTTCTTCTGACATCTCTACTAGTATTTCTATATCTTCAATTTCATTTTTTATAGACTCGTATTTCTTTATTATATTGTCTATTGAGTTTGCTTTGGTAGATATATTTCTAGCTTTATCAGGATCATCCCAAAATCCTTGAGACTGCATCTTTTTATGAAGTTTTTCTTTTTGTTCTTTTAGTTTAGATGGGTCAAAGTGAAACACCTATTTCTTGTATTTTTTTGTTGTACTCTGTTATTTTGCCTTTGATATCATTTATATCCAATTAAATCATCTCCCACAACATTTTTTATATTTTTTACCGCTCCCGCATGGACAAGGATCATTTCTTCCTACCTTATCCCCTTTGACAACAGTTTTTTGTTTGCTTTCTTTATTATCTTTGTTTGTCCCTGTTACTTTTGCAACCTTTTGTCTTTTTATATTTTCTTTTTCCTGTATCCTAAGAAGTATCTTGACAGTATCTTCTTTAATGCTTGCTATTAAAGCTTCAAACATTTCAAAACCTTCTTTAGTGTAGGCTCTAACTGGATCTTGATTACCCATCGCTCTAAGGTTTATTCCTTGTTTAAGCTGGTCCATAGCATCGATATGGTCCATCCACTTGCTATCTACAGTTTTTAAAAGAACTATTCTTTCCAATTCTCTGAATCTTTCCGGTTGGAATTCTTCTTCTTTTCTTTCATAGATTTTATCTATAAGTTTCAATGTCATTTCTTTTAGTTTTTCCTTAGTCAATCCTTCTATATTATCTATCTCAAATTTAATTTGAGAATTTACCAAGCTGCTTAAAAATCTTTGGTATCCTTCAATATCCCAATTTTCAGGATATTTATCTATAGTAAATAAAGACATGTTTTCATCTACTATTTCTTCAATCATTGTAAATATATAATCTCTTAAGTCTTCTCCCATAAGAACTTTACGTCTTTCAGAGTATATAACTTCTCTCTGTCTATTCATTACATTGTCATATTGCAAAACGTGTTTTCTTATGTTGAAGTTTCGACCTTCTACTCTTCCTTGAGCCGTTTCAATGGATTTTGAAAGCATATTGTGTTCAAGAGGCTCATTTTCAGGAAGTCCTAAAGTATCAACAATTGTCTTTACCTTATCGCCTGCAAATAATCTCATAAGATCATCTTCTAATGAAATATAAAATCTTGAAGTACCTGGATCACCTTGTCTCCCAGCTCTACCTCTTAGTTGGTTATCGATTCTTCTGGATTCATGTCTTTCAGTTCCTATTATTGCCAATCCTCCAGCCTCTATTACTTTTTTATTTTCGTCTTTTAAATCTTCCTTTGCTTGTTCTAGTAGCTTTCTGTATATTTTTCTTGCATTTGTAACATCGGGATCATCTGTATCATCAAATCCATCAGCCTGGGCTGCAATCTCTTCAGAAACCTTATCCTTTAATTTTGTTTTTGCAATATGTTCAGGATTCCCTCCTAAAACAATATCTGTACCTCTACCAGCCATATTAGTAGCAATAGTAACTGATTTATATCTGCCTGCCTGAGCAACTATTTCTGCTTCTTTTTCGTGATTTTTAGCATTTAGTACTTCATGTTTTATGCCTTTTTTACCAAGTAATTTACTTAAAAGTTCTGATCTTTCAATTGAAACAGTACCGACAAGTACCGGTTGTCCTTTTTTATTTCTTTCAATTATTTCTTCAATTACTGCATTATATTTGCCTATTTCATTTTTATATATTACATCTGAATAATCATCTCTTATTACCGGTTGGTTTGTTGGTATTTCAACGACATCTGTTCCGTAAATTTCTCTGAATTCTTCTTCTTCAGTTTTGGCCGTCCCAGTCATACCAGCTAATTTATTATACATTCTGAAAAAGTTTTGGTAGGTTATTGTGGCAAGTGTTTTTGATTCTCTTCTAATATCCAATCCTTCTTTTGCCTCTATTGCCTGATGAAGTCCATTTGAATATCTTCTACCTTGCATTAATCTACCAGTAAATTGATCTACTATTATTACTTCTCCATTTTTTACTATATAGTCGGAATCTCTTTTCATTATATGTTGTGATTTCAATGCTGAATTTATATGATGAGTTAATTCCATATTATCTTGTTCTGCTAAATTTTCTATATTAAAATAATTCTCTGCTTTAGTAACTCCTTTTTCTGTTAAAGTTACATTTTTACCTTTTTCATCTATAATAAAGTCTACAGTCTCTTCCTCGTAGCCTTCTCCCATTATCATATCCATTTTTCCTATTTTTTCGTCTGGGTCTTTCTTTCTACCTTCTAAGGTTTTCGCAAAGGAATTTGCCTGGAAGTAAAGCTTGGTATTTTCGTCTCCTTGTCCTGAAATTATAAGAGGAGTTCTCGCTTCATCTATTAATATACTGTCTACTTCATCAATAATACAGTAATTTAAGTCTCTTTGAACCATATCTTCTTTTTTAATAATCATATTATCTCTCAAATAGTCAAATCCGAATTCATTATTTGTACCATAGGTTATATCTGACTGATATGATTCTTTTCTTTCTTCTTTTGATATACCGTGTATTAGGCATCCAACAGATAGTCCTAGGAAGTTATAAATTTTACCCATCCAGTCTCTGTCTCTTTTGGCCAAATAGTCATTAACGGTTACAATATGTACTCCCTTTTCTTCTAATGCATTTAAATAAACCGGCAAGGTTGCAGCCAAAGTTTTTCCTTCTCCTGTTTTCATCTCGGAAATTCTACCTTGATGTAGTATAATACCACCTACCAGCTGAACTCTAAAGTGCTTCATCCCTAAAACTCTAGTAGATGCTTCTCTAACTACAGCATATGCTTCTGGAAGTATATCATCTAAGCTTTCGCCATTTTTTAATCTTTCTTTGAACTCTTCTGTTTTTCCTTTTAATTCTTGATCTTCTAGTTTAGAAATTTCATTTTCTAAGTTTTCTATTTGATCAACTATAGAATCTATTCTTTTAATTTCTCTTTCACTGTAAGATCCAAAAATTTTTTCAAAAATATTTTTCATAAAACCACCTATCTATCTAAATTTTAAAGTTTAATCAATTTTATCACAAGCTATATTTTAACATTTTTAAAGGCTTTTTACAAGAAAATAGGAGCCTATAAGCTCCTTCCTGCTGTATATCCTGTAGCCCATGCCCAATGCAGATTATAACCTCCGCAATCCCCGTCTACATCCATTAATTCTCCTATTATATATAGGTTTTCGATTAATTTGGATTCCATGGTTTCAGGATTTATTTCACTGGTTTCTACTCCACCTGCAGTTATCTGAGCATGTTCCCAGTAGTGGGGTCCTAAAACTTCAAATTTCCATTCTTTAAGAGTATTTACTATTTTATAGATATCCTTAGTTTTAAATTTTGTTCCAGGAATGTTTGTTTTTTCTATGGCTGATTCTCTTAATATTATATCGATAAGTCCTTTGTTTATAAGTCCTATAAAGGATTCTCTAATAGTTTTGTATTTCATATTAATAAACCTGTTTTTTAGAAGTTGGAACAATTCATTCTTATCATATTTAGGGAAAATATCCAGTTTTATTACTACTTTTTTATTCTTCTCTATCATGTTTATACAGTGTCTGCTAAGTTGTAATACCGGTGGTCCTGATATTCCATAGTTAGTAAATAATATTTCACCAAAATCTTTTTTGATATCATCTCCATCAATTTGAACTGAAATTTCTCCATCCACCTTTATGCCGGATATTCTTTTCAAGTTATTATTATGAATCTTTAACTGAACTAACCCGGGAAAAATTTCTGTAACACTATGTCCTAACTTTTTTAGTATAGGATAACCTGTACCATCGGAGGATAATTGAGGACTGGCCTTTCCACCAAAGGCTGCCACCACTTTATCACAAGTATAAGTATCCTTAGTTGTTTTTATTTTGAATTTATCATCCCTTTTTGAAATATCAACTACTTCACTGTTACAAATTTCTTTAACACCTAAATGTTTGCATTCCATTCTTAATACGTCTAGTACACTTGAAGACTGTAAAGAATTAGGATATATTTTTCCTGAATTATCTACATACTCTTGAATACCAAGTTCTTTGAAAAATCCTACTATTCTTTCAGGTGTGAATCTATCGATTATATTATCTACAATTGCTTTATTATTACTATAATAATTATAACTTGAAATATTCGTGTTAGTGTAGTTGCATCTTCCATTTCCTGTAGCTAGAATTTTTTTGCCTACTCTGTCGTTTTTTTCTAAAATATCTACCTGGAATCCACGTCGTGATGCTGAAATTGCTGCTACCAACCCTGATGCTCCTCCGCCTATAACTATAACTTTTTCCTTATCCATTAAATCTCTCCATTAAAAAATCTGTTACCTTATAATGTAACAGATTTTAAAATTTGTCAAGTTTATCAATTTAATGTTTTGTCATTCCATTGCCCTGATGTACATGTTCTCTACAAGGACTACTTCCTGATGTTAAATCTCCTGAAATATAGTCATCTACTATCTTACTAAGCTCACCTGAAGCTCCTGTTATCACATCAATGTTGCTTTCATTAAATAGAGCTATGGCATTTCCTCCCATTCCTCCAGAAATTACTAAATCTACACCTTTTTCTGATAAAAGTTTAGGTAGTAGTCCCGGCTGATGACCAGGATTTTTTAGGAAATCTTCATTAACTACCTTATCGTCTTCTATTTCGAATATTTTAAAACCTTCACAGTAACCAAAATGTTGTGATACTTTTTGACCTTCTGATGCTATTGCAATTTTCTTCATAACTAATCCTCCTATTGTTTTTTTAGATCTAATCTATTTTTTAGTTTATTCCAGATATCTATTATTTCTTTAGCTGCTTTAGTATCTGGATTATCTACTACTGGTTTTCCTTCATTTGTAATCTTTACAACACTTTTGTCAAAGGGTATTTTACCAATTATTTCTACATTCTTTTCTTTTGCTATATCTTCAATTTCCTTTGTTTTTTCAAAGTTATTATCATATTTATTAATTACAATAAAGCATTTAGTGTTGAAATTTCTTGATGTTTCAAGTATTCTGATCATATCATGAATTCCGGATATTGAGGGTTCCGCAACTAATATACAATATCCAATTCCTGTCAAAGAAGCTATAACAGGGCATCCTATACCTGGAGAGCCATCTATTATTGCTAATTCTTCATTTGTTTTGAAACTATACATGTTTTTTCTTACTTCAGTTACCAGTTTACCAGATGCACCATTTCCAATTTTTAAGTTTGCATTTGAAAAAAATTCCTTATTCAATTTTTCAACTCTTGTTGTTCCCGAGGAATCATCTTCCATTCTAATAGCTTTTCTTCCCTGATCATCAGTAACAGGGCAAAACCTTTCACACACTCCACAGCCTTCACAATAATTAATATTTACAACTCCATCTTTTATTGCATTAAATCTGCATAATTCTTCACATTTTCCGCAATCGATACATATATCATCATATTTAAAAGCCTTCTTAAGTCCAAAGTAAGGTTTTTCTTCTAAAATTTCTGTATCTTCAAATATCAATTTTACATTAGGAGCATCAACATCACAGTCGGCAAACATTTTATTTTTTGATAGTTTTATTAGAGATACTGCTAATGTAGTCTTGCCAGTACCGCCTTTACCACTTAATATAACCAACTGCTTCATTGTTTTACCTCCTCTTCAATTTTATCTAAAACCTTTTTACTTATTGCTTCAACTTTTATTTTGTCAAAAATTTCCTTAAATATCCCTTCAAACCTTTTGCTTTCTCTAGCTACAATGTGTCCATTAGAGTTTAATTTCCCAATTTCTTCGTCATACGGGATTTTATCTAATAATTTTATATTATTTTTTAAGCAAAATTCTTCAGCAATTTTTGAGTCTCCCATATCTTTGTTTATAACTGCTCCATATGGAATATCAAATATTTTTACTAATTCGTAAACGAGATTTATATTATGAACTCCAAATTTTGTAGGCTCAATTACAAGTAAAGCATAATCGCTACCTTTTATACTTTCCATAACCTGACAAGAACTACCTGGAGGACAATCTACTATGTTATTTTTGCTGTAATCCATATCTTCAAGTAATTTTTCAATTATAGGAACTCCCGTTGCCTCTCCTATGTTAAGTTCTCCAGTTTTTACTTTAATATTTCCAGATGTTCCTACTTCAACTTTACCTATGTTTCTATTAACTTCCTTGATTGCCTTTTCTGGACATAAGAGAGTGCATCCCCCACAAGAATGACATAATTCTTTAAATATTTTGATTTTTCCTCCTACATAAGCAAGAGCATTAAACTCACAAAAATCTACACATTCTTTACATCCGGTACATTTTTCTTGGTCGAAAACAGGTACTGGTACATCCACATTTTCTATTTTAGAGTCCTTTGCTTTAAGGAAAAGGTTGCCGTTGGGTTCTTCTACATCACAGTCAATATAAACACTATTTGATGCTACCTGTGCTAGATTAACTGATAAAAAGGTTTTGCCTGTTCCTCCTTTTCCACTTAATACTGATATTTTCATTATTTTCCTCCGTGATTATGGAATCCTGAATGTACTTCTTGGAGTACTTCTAATTCTCCTTTATTGTATTTATCTATAATTTTTTCAACTGTAATGTCTTCAGCTTTTAAAATCTTAATATTCGCTGCACTTAATACATCTGCTGCATTTTTACCGCACTGGTAGGTAACTACTGCATCAGCTCCACTATCTGCAACACACTGTGCTGCAGTTATGCCTGCTCCTCCAGCTGCTGAAGCTCCATCATTTTCTATGACATCAAATTCCTTTGTTTCTACATCAACTACAAGAAATAATTGTGTCCTTCCAAAAACATCCTCTACTTTACTGTTTAAATTTCTATCTTTTGCTGGTACTGCTATTCTCATTATTAAATTCTCCTTTTCATTATTTATTTTTGCCTTATGCCATCTTAGACATTTTCCTCCTTGATACTTGTCACATTTTTTATCACAGGCACTACTTCCACAGTTAAAAACATAATTTCCACCACTTATTTTGATTTTTTTTCCGTTAATTAAAGCATTTGAAATTTTTTTTCTTCCAGAAGATATAATCCTTTGGTAAGTACCTCTTGATACTTTCATCTCTTTAGCTGCTTCTATCTGATCCATTTCTTCTATGTCTGATAATCTCATGGCTTCTAATTCTACTATACTTAAAAAAACCACTACATTTGTATCAATTTTAGGTATGAATTCTAAGTTTTCAGGTATATATGCTACTTTTCTAAATTTTTTTGGCCTAGACATATAATCACCTCTTTGTTATGTGCATATGCTCATTATCATAATATTCTATTTTAAGGTTTTTGTCAAATGCTATTTATTCTATCTCTTTACTTTAAAAACCTTCAAATAAAAAAAGAATGGCTACAGCAAAGTCTAAGATATAGTCACATTTTAAACTTTGCTGTAGCCATTCTCTAATATTTTTATTTAGCTTTATCTGTTGTACATTGATTACTAAATGCACAACTACTGCATCCTCCTCCGGAAGAACATGTATTTTCGCCGTTTTTTATATCTTTAAGTTTTTTATAAACAATATAAGCTGCTGGTATTAGAACTAAAGCACCTATTATGTAATTTATCATATTAATTCTCCTTAAAAGTATTAATTGATAATTAATATCAATTAATACTAGTATACTTTATTATTTTATATGTGTCAAGGCAGTAATATCTATTCTCCTGCTATATCCAAATTTTCAATCACTAAAGAAGGTGAACCTATGTAAGCACTTGATGGTAAAGCAAATCTCAAATCTTCTCCTACTTCTTCTACCTTACTTAGCATTTGAAGGAAATTACCTGAAATTGTTATTTGATTTACAGGATATTTTGTTACTCCTTTTTCAATTAAAAAACCTTGAGCTGATAATGAGAAGTCACCGGATATAGGGTTTAATCCTGCATGCAGTCCCTGTACATCTGTAATGATTAATCCTTTTTCTATTCCGCTAATTAAGTCATCTAATTTCTTATCTCCAGGTTTTATATACATGTTTGTAGGAGATATGCCTATCGACGATTTATAAGAGCTTCTACTGGCATTTCCCGTACTATCAATACCATCACTTGAAGAAGTTTTTAAATTATGCAAATAGGTTTTAAGTACTCCTTTTTCAATTATATTCTTTTCTTTTGTTGGCACACCTTCACTATCAAAAGCTGATGAGGCATATCCTTTTTCCATAAAAGGATCATCTGTCAAGGTTATTTTTTCTGAAACTATTTTTTTATGCAGCTTATCTTTTAATAAGGAAAGATTTTTCTGTACTCTTTCTGCTGAAAAAATCGAAGTAAAGGCTTGAAGAATATCTGCTGAAGCATTATTCCTTAATATAATGGGATATTTCCCGGATTTAATACTTTTAGCACCTAACATTGAAATAGCTTCTTCAACAGCTTCTTTTGCTATATCTTTGTAGTTTAACTCGCTAAATTCATTTGTTACTTTATAAGCAAATCCACTTTGTATGTCTTTTCCTTCTTTTGCTACTACTCCAACATATGCATATGCTAAATTTGATTTATCTTTAAGGTTTAATCCTTTTGTATTTGAAATAATAGTTTCGCTAAAGCCATCTCCATAAACACAATCCTGTATTGATTTAATTCTATCATCTATGTTTAAAGATTCTTTTTCTAAGTTCTTAACAAAATTAATTTTTTCCATTTCTTCTATTTTTTCTAAACTACTGTTAAAATTATTTACTTCTCTGTATTCTTTTGCTCCTTCAAATATTTCTTCTTTATCTTCTCTATCGATATTCTTTGCATTTTCTATAAGATTTTCAACTAGAAACTCTACAGATGTATCATCTACTTTTTCTGTGTAAGAATATCCCATCTCCCCACTGTGTTTTCCTCTTAAGGCTAATCCTTCGGCTTCGGCTAATTTATATCCGTCTATCTCTTTTTGAAATACTTTTATATTGAGATCTCTTCCTTGGGAGTAATAAATTTCTGCATCTTCTATTCCAACTTCTTTTGCTCTGTTAAATATTTTAGTTTTTAATTCATTAAAGTCTCTCATTTATTCTCTACCTCCTACTGTGATTTCAGATACTCTTATAGTAGGTTGTCCTACGTTGGCAGGTACCGAGCCACTTGAAGATCCACACATTCCTTGTCCAAAGGATAAATTGTCTCCAACCATATCAATTTTCTTAAGTATATCGCTACCTTTACCTATCAAAGTTGCTCCTCTTACAGGTTTTTTTACTTCTCCATTTTCAACTAAATAACCTTCCATTACTGCAAAATTGAATTCTCCTGTTGCTGGATTTACTGAACCTCCACCCATATATTTTGCAAATAATCCTTTTTCCGTATTTGATATTATATCTTGAAAATTTGATTCTCCATTAGCTATATAAGTATTTGTCATTCTAGAAGTAGGTGAATACTTGTAAGATTGTCTTCTTGAGGAACCCGTTGCTTTCATTTTCATTCTTCTACCGTTTAGCTTGTCTATCATGTATCCTTTTAATATGCCATTTTCTATTAGGATATTCTTCTGAGTTGGATTTCCCTCATCGTCTATATTTGAAGATCCCCACTCATTTTCTAAGGTTCCGTCATCTACAGCAGTTACTATTTCTGATGCTACTTTTTGGTTGATTTTATCAGCAAATACAGAATTCCCTTTTGCGACGGAGGTAGCTTCTAATCCATGACCACAAGCTTCATGGAAGATTACCCCACCAAATCCATTGTTAATAATTACAGGCATTTTGCCTGAAGGGCTGTAATCAGCATTTACCATAGTTTTTGCTATCCTTGCTGCTTCTCTACCATACCATTCTATATCTAAATCTTCTATTAATTCAAACCCTTTATGTGCTCCCGGCGCTGATGAACCAGACTGCATTTCCCCATTCTTAGTTGCTACAGCTCCAATTGCAAGTCTTCCTCTTGTTCTTTCATCTTCAATATATAGTCCTTCAGAATTTGCAATAGCAATTTTTTGGTTATAATCTTGGTAATTAACAGTAACTTGAGATATAATCTCATCAAATTCCTTGGCACTAAGATATGCTCTTTTCATAGCTTCTATTTTTTTCTTGGTTGGTATTTCATTAGGATTTATTTTTATAATATGCTTGTTATCATATTTTGTATCATTTATTACTATATCCTTTATATCTTTACTAGCTAAAAGTGCTTTTGATGCTTTTTTAGCTGTTTCTATAAGCGTTAATTCATCACTTTTGTTAGTATAAGCATATACACTGTTAAAATTTTTGAATATCCTTATGCCTATACCATAATCTCTTCCTGACATTATATTTTCTATTTTACCTGAAATCATATTGATGCCAATACCTTTTTTATCTTCTATAAATACTTCTGCAAAATCTCCCCCTGAACTTAGGGCTGCTTCTATTACCTTTTCAATAATTTTTTTATTTAACATTCCTTCCTCCTAATCCTTTATATAGTATTTTTGGTTAAGTGCTTCTAGTTTTCTGTTTAAATTTCTTAAATCTTCTATGGAACCATTTTCTCTGTATATATAAAATTCTTCCTGTAATTTTTTCAATTTTTCTTTTTCTATATTTCCACTAAAATATAAAAACTGTATCTTTTTAAGAATTTTTGCAACTAAAGATGACCTTATCATAAATATTTCCTGTGCATCTACTATTTCATGTTTTATTTTTGACATTTCTTCGTCTAATCTATTAGCTGCTTCAGCTGCTTCTTTTAATCTTTTTCCTAAATTTTTCGGTATTTTTTTATCAAATTTATAATTTATAGAATGTTCTATTGTAGCCCAAAAGTTCATAGCCAAAGTTCTTATCTGTACCTCAGCAAGTATTTCTTTTTCTCCAAAAGCAGTATGAACAGTATATTTTATAATTATATGGTAACTTCTATAACCACTTTCTTTTTGATTTGTGATGTAATCACGTTCTTCAATGATTTCTAAGTCTTTTCCGTCTCTATTTCTAATAATCTTAACGACTTTGGGAATATCCGCTACTAGTTGACAAATTATTCTAATGCCTGCAATATCTTCTATTTCTTCTATTTCAACTTTTTTCATTCTTGCTTTTTCTATAATATTAGAAATTTCTTTTACTCTACCCGTTACAAATTCTATCGGTGAGTATTCATTAACATCTCTAAATTCTTTTCTTATACTTTTAAATTTTACTTTTAACTCTTCAACTGCTTGTTCATAGGGAATTAAATATTCATCCCAGTTTTTTATCATAAGATCCCTCTTTCTATATATTTATTGCCATACAATTGATATTTACCCATCTTTTACCATTATATTAAATATATTAGATTATTTAAAGAATTAATTTATTATGTTATAATTAATTCATCAAAGGAGTGATTAAATGTATATATTAAACTATAATTATAAAGATTTGGAAAAAATTGGTTTTTTAACTGAAAATGGAGAAAAAATAATACCAGCTGATGAAATTTTTAAAAAAATCGGAATTAAAGCTCCATTAAATATGAATGATCTTATTGAAATTTCAAAGGATAATATCATTGAAAAAATTAGTGAAAATATTAGTGAAGAGAGTTTTAATGAAATACCCATTAGTGACGTAAAAATACTCTCTCCTATTCCATATACTCGTAGGAATTTAATTTGTGTCGGCAAAAATTATTCAGACCATGTTAATGAACTTGATACCGTTAAAGAATTAAAGGGTAATATTCCTTCGAAACCTATTTATTTTACAAAAACTTCTCATCCTACAGTTGGACCTGATTCTAATGTTAATGTTCCCTGGAATGCTACTAAAGAAGTAGATTATGAAGTGGAGTTAGCAGTAGTAATAGGTAAAAAGTGTAAGAATGTTGAAAAAAAAGATATTGAAAATTATATATTTGGTTATACTATAGCTAACGATTTATCTGCTAGGGATTTACAAACAGGACATATACAGTGGTTTAAGGGCAAATCATTAGATGATTTTAGCCCTATTGGTCCATATATTTTACACAAATCCGCTTTAAAAATGCCTTTTGATTTGAAATTGGAATGCCTTGTAAATGATGAAGTAAGACAATCATCATATACATCTAAAATGATTTTTGATATTCCTTATTTAATAAGTGATTTATCTAAGGGAATGACTTTATATCCTGGTGATATAATACTTACAGGAACTCCATCAGGAGTAGGAATGGGATTCAAG
>Ga0102932_1000820_pt1 | contig 15847 bp, 16 predicted proteins | sample SalPonR1_C_D2_MG_FD_78212 | JGI IMG/M metagenome (GOLD analysis project Ga0102932, IMG submission 78212) | Salt pond soil microbial communities from South San Francisco under conditions of wetland restoration - Salt Pond MetaG R1_C_D2_MG | ecosystem: Environmental > Aquatic > Marine > Intertidal...
ATTGGGCGCTCCGACGACCAGCATCGCGTCGGCCTTGGGGGCCATGGCCTTGACCGCCTCTTGCCGGTTTGTGGTGGCGTAACAGATATCTTCCTTGTGCGGCCCTTTGATCGTTGGAAAGCGCGCCTGAAGCGCCGCGACGATCTCGGCTGTGTCATCGACAGACAGGGTGGTTTGCGTGACAAAGGCCAGCTTGGTCGGGTCGCGCACATCCAGCGTGGCCACATCGGCGGGCGTTTCGACCAGCAGCACATTCCCTTCGGGCAACTGGCCCATGGTGCCGATGGTTTCGGGGTGGCCGGCATGGCCGATCATGATGATCTGATGGCCCGTTTCGGCGTGGCGCTCGGCCTCAATATGCACTTTTGAGACCAGCGGACAGGTGGCGTCGACATACAACATTTCGCGTTTGGCCGCTTCGGCGGGCACGGATTTGGGCACGCCATGGGCGGAAAAGATCACCGGGCGGTCATCAGGGCATTCGTCCAGTTCTTCGACAAAAACCGCACCTTTGGCGCGCAGATCGTCCACCACGTATTTGTTGTGCACGATTTCATGGCGTACATAAACAGGCGCGCCCCATTTTTGCAGGGCCAGTTCCACGATCTTGATGGCACGATCCACGCCCGCGCAAAACCCGCGCGGCGCAGCCAAGTAAAGTGTCAGGGGCGGTTTGGTCATTGAATCCCTCCGGTTGAAAGAGAGGTAAGACGTGAGGGGCGCGGCGTCCAGTGGTGATGTGCTCTAGCCAGTGGTCTGGGCTGTCAGCCATGCAAGCACGATATAACGCCCGGTTTTGGCGATCGTGACAAGCAGCAAGAACAGCCAAGGCGGCGCGCGAAGTATTCCGGCGATCACCGTAAAGGCATCGCCCAACGGCGCCCAACTGAGCAGCAAAGTCCAGACACCCCAGCGGGCATACCATTTCTGGGCACGGGCCAGTTGCGCCGTGTTGAAGGGAAACCACCGCCGATGGCGAAAATGTTCGATCCAAAGACCCAGTATGTAGTTGACCACCGCGCCCAGAACGTTGCCCACGCTGGCGGCAATGACCAGCGCAACCACCGAAATGTTTCCGCCCAATTGCAGCCCGACAAAGACGATTTCAGATTGAAAAGGCAGGATCGTCGCCGCCCCGAAGGCGGCCGCGAAGACCAGCGCAAGTTCGCCAAGAGCGCCGGGATCGACAGCGTTCATGTGCGGCCTGTCCGGGCGTGTGTCCGGGCGTGGGCGTTTCGATCACTGACCGCCGGATCAGTCCTGATTGGCATAGCTTTCATCGCGGGACGGAGAAAACTCACGAGGGGGGCGGCCGATCACGTCTTTGAGATCTTCCAGTTCGATGAAGTTGTCGGCCTGACGGCGCAAATCATCGGCGATCATCGGCGGCTGACTGCGGATCGTGGACACGACCGAGACGCGCACACCCTGCCGTTGCAGGCTTTCGACCAGCGGGCGGAAATCGCCATCCCCCGAGAACAAAACGATGTGGTCGATCCGCGGGGCAAGCTCCATCGCGTCCACGGCCAGTTCGATATCCATGTTGCCCTTGACCTTGCGGCGGCCTTGGCTGTCGGTGTATTCCTTGGCCGGTTTGGTGACCATGGTGAACCCGTTGTAATTCAGCCAGTCGACCAGCGGGCGGATCGGCGAGTATTCATCGTTTTCCAAAAGAGCGGTATAGTAGAAGGCACGCAAAAGTTTCCCACGACGCATGAACTCGGTGCGCAGCAGCTTGTAATCAATGTCGAAGCCAAGCGATTTCGCAGCAGCGTAGAGATTGGATCCGTCGATGAACAGCGCTAGCCGCTCGTCCTTATAAAACATTTATAATGTCCTTCTAAATTAGCTTGCCTTGCCCGGATTTGAGTGTTCAGTGAGTGGGATCCGAACAAGATAGAACATGCAAAATAAGGCTTTTGCGCACAAGCACAACTTAAATTACCGTGTGCGTAAGGATAGGATAACGATGACCAAAGGCCAGCAAATGTTGATCGCTTTGGGCGGCAATATGCCGTCTGCACAAGGTGAGCCGGCCCAGACATTGCACGCTGCATTGCAGCGGTTGGCGCAGACGGGCGCTGTGATAGAGGCGGTAAGCCGTTTCTATAAAACGCCCTGTTTTCCTGTGGGTGCGGGGCCGGATTATGTGAATGCGGCAGCGCGGCTAATGTGCGACGCCTCTCCGCAGGATATGCTGACCATGCTGCACGAGGTCGAGGCGCATTTTGGGCGCGCGCGCGTGCGCAGGTGGGGGCAGAGGACATTGGATCTGGACTTGATTGCCGTCGGTGACGTGGTGCTTCCGGATGTTTCAACCTACCGCGTCTGGCGGGATCTGCCGCTGGAGCGTCAGACGCAGGTGGCGCCAGATACGCTGATTTTGCCGCATCCACGGGTGCAGGATCGGGCCTTTGTGCTAGTCCCCTTGGCCGATGTCGCCCCCGATTGGCGGCATCCGGTGTCGGGACAAACCGTGCGACAGATGCTGAACGCGTTGTCCCCAGAGGCACGCGCCGAGGTCGTTCCCCGATGAGTCGTTCCCCGGTGATCTGAAGGCAGGGGCGCATGTCTTTTGGGGCTTGAGTCTTGGTGATCGTGTAATGTAATGCTATAACATTGCATGAATGCCAAGGAGTATCACCAAATGCCGCAACCGGATCAGCGCCTGCCTGTCACTGTCCTTTCGGGGTTTCTGGGCGCGGGGAAAACCACGCTGTTGAACACCGTGCTGAACAATCGCGAAGGGCGGCGTGTGGCGGTGATTGTCAACGATATGTCCGAGGTGAATATTGATGCCGATCTGGTGCGCGAGGGCGGCGCAGACCTGAGCCAGACCGATGAGAAACTGGTTGAGATGACCAATGGCTGCATCTGTTGCACCCTGCGCGATGATCTTTTGCAAGAAGTGCGCCGCTTGTCTGCCGAGGGGCGGTTTGACTATCTGCTGATTGAATCCACAGGCATTGCTGAACCCCTGCCTGTCGCGGCAACATTCGAATTCCGTGACGAGGCGGGCGACAGCCTGTCGGATGTGGCGCGTTTGGACACGATGGTGACTGTGGTGGATACGGTCAATCTGTTGGAAAACTACGCCAGCCACGATTTTCTAAGTGACCGCGGAGAGGTGGCGGGCAATGCGGATGACCGGACGCTGGTGGATTTGCTGGTCGACCAGATCGAATTTGCCGATGTGATCGTTCTGAACAAAGTGTCCGACGCGGGCTCCGAGCGGCTGGATGCCGCGCGCAAGATCGTCCGCAGCCTGAATGCCGACGCCCGCGTGATCGAAGTGGATCATGCGCGGGTATCTTCCGATACGATCTTTGACACCGGGCTGTTCGATTTCGAAAAGGCCCATGATCACCCGCTATGGGCCAAGGAATTGTATGGCTTTGCCGATCATGTGCCCGAAACGGAAGAATATGGCGTGTCGTCATTTGTCTATCGCGCGCGCCGTCCGTTTGATCCGCAAAAGGTGCATGACGTGTTGAACGGCCCTTTGCCCGGGGTGATCCGGGCCAAGGGGCATTTCTGGCTGGCCACACGCCCTGATTGGGTGGCCGAATTCAGCCTTGCCGGGGCGTTGTCGAAAGTTGCGCCATTGGGCACGTGGTGGGCGACGGTTCCGGTCGAGCGCTGGCCCGATCACCCGCAGGCCCGTGATTACCTGGAGCGCCACTGGCAAGACCCGTTTGGCGACCGACGTCAGGAATTGGTGTTTATCGGCACCGCAATGGACAAGGCCGGGATTTGTCAGGCGCTGGATGCGGCGCTGATCGGTCCGGTCAACAGCTATGATCCGGCGCAGTTTGCCGCATTGCCTGATCCGTTTCCGGCGTGGCGCCGGGCGCAGGCGGCTTGATATGCGGGTGAACTGCCGAACAGCCCTGCCGCGGCGGCGGCGCCGTGGGGATCCGATGGCGGAATTTGACCGGCTGCCGCCAGCGGCGCGGCGCTGGTTGGCGCAGGCGGTTTTGCCATGGTCGGCGCGGTCGGTGCGCCGGTTGTGGGGGCGCGCATTGCGCGACGCGGGCGGTGACGAGGGCGCGGCGATTGCGCGTTTGGATCGGGTCGAAGAGGCCCGGCTGGCCCGTGATCGAAGTGTTGCACAGCTCCCTTTGCGGCAAGGCCAAAACGCGTGATTCTCTGCTTGTAAATCCTGACATAAAGTCTTAGATAAGCGACTTCTGCAGACGACTTACCGGAGGTCCCATGGCCCGCGTTACCACAGAAGATTGCGTCGATAAGGTTCCCAACCGCTTTGAGCTTGTGATGCTTGCGGCGCACCGAGCACGCGAGATCTCGGCCGGGGGGCCTTTGACCGTGGACCGCGACAACGACAAAAACCCGGTGGTCGCCCTGCGTGAAATCGCTGAAGAGACCCAATCGGCGGACGATCTGCGCGAGCGCCTGATCGAATCGAATCAGACGCAGATCGAGGTGGACGAACCCGAAGAGGATTCGATGGCCCTGCTGATGGGGGGCGGAGAGCCGGACAAGCCCGCAGCCGACGATGACATGTCAGAAGAAAAGCTGCTGCGCGCCCTGATGGAAGCCCAAGGTCAGGGCTAAGCCTGACGTGTCACCCGGGGATGCGGGCCGTATGATTTCGGCAGATGATCTTGTCGCGCTGATCCGCACCTATAACCCGAAATGTGACGAATCCCTGATCCGCGCGGCCTATGACTATGGCCGCGCGATGCATGACGGGCAGTTTCGCCACTCGGGCGAGCCGTATTTTACCCACCCTGTCGCCGTAGCCGCCATTCTGGCCGAACAACGATTGGATGATGCGTCGATCATCACGGCGCTGCTGCATGACACGATCGAAGATACGCGCGCCTCTTACGCCGAGGTTTCCGATAAATTCGGTGGCGAAGTGGCCGATCTGGTGGATGGCGTCACCAAGTTGACAAATCTGCAACTCAGTAGTTCCGAGACCAAGCAGGCGGAAAACTTTCGCAAGCTGTTCATGGCGATGTCCAAGGATTTGCGTGTCATCCTTGTTAAGCTGGCCGACCGTTTGCACAACATGCGCACGATCAAGGCCATGCGGCCCGAAAAGCAGGCCCAAAAAGCCCGCGAGACGATGGATATCTTTGCGCCGCTGGCGGGCCGGATGGGGATGCAGTGGATGCGCGAAGAGCTGGAGGATCTGGCGTTTCGTGTGCTCAACCCGGATGCGCGCGCGTCGATTATCCGCCGCTTTATCACCTTGCAGAAAGAAACCGGCGACGTGGTTGAACGGATCACCGGCGACATGGTGCTTGAACTGGACAAGGCCGGGCTACAGGCAAGCGTGTTTGGCCGCGCTAAGAAACCCCATTCGATCTGGCGTAAGATGGAAGAAAAAGAGATGGGGTTTTCCCGTCTCAGCGACATTTACGGGTTCCGGGTGATCACCCAAAGCGAGGCCGATTGTTACGCCGCGCTTGGGGTGATCCACCAAAGGTGGCGCGCGGTACCGGGGCGATTCAAGGATTATATCAGCCAGCCCAAATCGAACGGATACCGGTCCATTCACACCACAGTCTCTGGCCGTGATGGCAAACGCGTGGAAGTGCAAATTCGCACGCAAGCGATGCATGATGTGGCTGAATCTGGTGTGGCGGCGCATTGGTCGTATCGCGATGGCGTGCGCGCGGAAAATCCGTTTGCGGTGGACCCCGCGAAATGGATTTCTGGCCTGACCGAACAGTTTGATGCCGAAGAGGATCACGAGGATTTTCTTGAGGCGGTGAAACTGGAAATGTACGCCGACAAGGTGTTTTGCTTTACGCCCAAGGGCGACGTGGTCAAGCTACCGCGCGGCGCGACACCGATTGATTTCGCCTATGCCATCCACACGCGGATCGGCAATGCCACGGTGGGCGCCAAGGTGGATGGCATGCGCGTGCCGCTTTGGACCCGCATCAAAAATGGCCAGTCGGTCGAGGTGATCACCGCTGACGGGCAGACGCCGCAAGGCACATGGCTGGATATTGCGACCACCGGCAAGGCGCGTTCGGCGATTCGACGCGCCCTGCGCGATGTGGATCGTGGCCGCTATATCAAACTGGGCCGAGAGCTTGCGCGCTCGGCGTTCGAGCATGTGGGCAAAAAAGCCACCGACAAGGTGCTGGAAACCGCGGCAAAAACATTGCGTGTCCAAGACAGAGACGAGGTTTTGGCCCGGCTTGGCAGTGCCGAATTGACAGCCCGACAGGTCGTGCATGCAGTCTATCCCGATCTGGCCCCCACGGATTCCAATGAAATTGGCCGCGACCGGGCCGTGATTGGCCTGTCCCCTGATCAAAGCTTTGAGCGGGCCCGCTGTTGCCAGCCGCTGCCGGGCGAGCGTATCGTGGGCATTACCTATCGCGGGCGTGGCGTCGTGGTGCATGCGATTGATTGCGAAACGCTGTCGGCCTATGATGATCAACCGGACCGCTGGTTGGATCTGCATTGGCATTCCGGCACCCATCCGGCGGCTTATGATGTGACGCTGGATGTCACCATTGGCAACGATGCCGGTGTTCTTGGGCGCATTTGCACGTTGATCGGTGAGCAGAAGGCCAATATCTCGGACTTGATATTCGTGGCCCGAAAGCCAGATTTTTATCGCCTGCTGATTGATGCCGAATTGCGCGACGCGGAACATCTGCATGGCGTGATATCGGTTTTGAACGCGGATAGCGATGTCGCCGAGGTAGAGCGCTGCCGCGATCCCAAACGGGCGGCGGCCTCGACCGTTACTGAACGCTAGGAGAACCCCTGTGGTCTTCAAACGACGAGACAGACGCCCGATCTGGAAGATCGTCGCCGACTTCTTATGGCCGCGCGGCGGCTGGAAGCGGGCGTTTCAGTATGTGCGGCACCGGCTGCATCGTCTGCCGGACCCGCCACATCGGATTGCACGCGGTATATTCGCGGGTATTTTCGTGACCTTTTCGCCGTTGTTCGGGTTTCATTTCTTTTATGCCGCCACACTGGCGTGGATTCTGCGCGGCAATATCGTGGCGGCGTTGCTAGCGACGTTTGTGGGCAATCCGCTGACGTTTTTACCGATTGCAGCGATGTCCTTGCAGACGGGGTATTTCCTGTTGGGCTTGGGGGACTCGCCACCGGACGAGGTGCATCGCTCGCTTGGTGGCAAGTTCGTGGATGCGGGCCGCGATTTGAAAGACAATCTGTGGGCGATGTTTACCGATGCCCCGGCGGATTGGAGCCATCTGCGGCTGTTCTATGACGAAGTGTTCTTTCCCTATCTGATTGGCGGCATGATCCCCGGCCTTATTGCGGGTCTGGCGGGGTATTACCTAAGCTTACCAGTGATTCAGGCCTATCAGAATCGCCGCAAGGGGGCGCTTAAGGCGAAATGGGCCGCGATCAGGGAAAAAGCCGCGCAAAAGGCTGACGCCAAGAACAATCAGGACTAGGTTAGCGTCGACAGCCGTCTGCAACAAAGGAAATTGAGCATGACCAGCACAGGCGAACTGCGGCTTGGGGTGAATATTGACCACGTGGCCACGTTGCGCAACGCGCGCGGTGGCGCCTACCCCGATCCGGTGCGCGCGGCCAAATTGGCCGAGGAGGCGGGCGCCGACGGTATCACCGCGCATCTGCGCGAGGATCGCCGGCACATCGTTGATGCCGATATCGAAGGTCTGATGGCGGCGCTGGAACGGCCTTTGAACTTTGAAATGGCTGCCACCGATGAGATGCAGGCGATTGCCCTACGTCACAAACCCCATGCCGTATGCATCGTCCCCGAGAAGCGCGAGGAACGCACAACCGAAGGCGGGTTGAACGTGGCAGGCGATAACAATCGGCTGGCCGATTTCGTAACGCCGCTGCGCGAGGCGGGCTGTCGCGTGTCGCTGTTCATCGGGCACGAAGCGCACCAGATCAAGGCGGCGGCGCGCATTGGCGCGGCGGTGGTCGAATTGCACACCGGGGCGTATTGCGATTTTCATTCCGATGGCGATTTTGCCCGCCGTGACGCCGAATTGACCGCATTGAAAGAGGGCGCAGCGCTTGCGCATTCCTTGGGGCTTGAGGTTCATGCCGGGCACGGCCTGACCTATGACACCGTGCAGCCGATTGCGGCGATCCCCGAAGTGGTGGAACTGAATATCGGGCATTTCCTGATGGGGGAGTCGATCTTTCGCGGGCTTGGCCCGGCGATTGCCGAGATGCGCCGCCTGATGGATGAGGCGCGGGCGCAATGAACTATCTGCGCTACGGCATCGTGTTTCTGGTTACGGCGGTTGGTGTGGCCTTGGCCGTTGCCGGACTGAACGCGCAAGTCGACACACAGCTTGGATCATCGGCGCAATTGATGGTTCCCGCGATGATCGCCGCCGTGATCGAAGGCCAGCAATTCGCGCGCAAGGTTGGCCACAGGCCCGCTGGACGGGTGGCCTGGCGCTTCACATGGACGGCCAGCGTGATCGCCGTGGCGCTGAACGTGGCGCTGGCCTATGGCGCGGCGGGCCTTGCGCCCGAGTTTGGCAAGTTGGCCATTGCGCCTGCGCTGTCCAAGCAGTTTTTGATCCTTCTGGGGCTTTATGCGGGCGGCTACGTTATCTGTAACCGGCTGTTTCTTGGGATCGGCGCAGGCAATCAACTGACCCTCATGCGGGGGCGGGACGGATCGGAATGATCCTTGGGATTGGCACCGATCTGGCGAATATCGATCGGATCGCCGGCACGCTTGAACGGTTCGGAGACCGATTTCGCAATCGTGTGTTCACCGAGGTCGAACAGGCCAAGGCCGAACGGCGGACCGATGTGGTCGGCACCTATGCCAAACGATGGGCCGCGAAAGAAGCTTGTTCCAAGGCGCTTGGCACCGGCTTGCGCATGGGTATCGCGTGGAAGGATATGGCCGTCAGCAATCTGGACACCGGCCAGCCGCGCATGCATGTCACCGGCTGGGCGGCGGACAGGCTGGCGGCGATGACACCCGCGGGGCACGAGGCGATTATTCACGTGACCCTGACCGACGATCACCCATGGGCACAGGCCTTTGTGGTGATCGAGGCGCGGCCGCTGGCGGGTTAGCCCCGCAACGGATGGCGCGCGATCAGGTGAAAACGCCCGTCGCTGGCCTCACCCATCAGGCATAAATCCTCAATCACGTAGGGCTGTGGCAATAGTGGCTTGAGCAATGGCTCAAGGATGTCTGCGGTTTGCCGGGCCGCAGCCTTGGGCAGTTTGCTGGTCAGGGTGATGTGAAACCGGAACGCCTCCATCACGTAAGGGTAGCCCCATTGCAGCAAAAGCGCATCTTGCTCGGGGCTCAGGGGGGCGGCGCGGCGGCGGGTCAGCTCACCTTCGGTCAGCGGGGCGCGGTAGGCGTCTAGCCCACGCACCGTCGCGGCGGCCAGTGCATTCAGCGCGGTTTCATCCCCGACGGGGCGCAGGGCCAGAAAGCGACCAAGTTGCGCCAGCTCCAGCCCGTCCAGAGTAACTGTTGGCTGGCTTGCGCAAAACTCCGCAAGGGCGCTGTTCAGATCGGCCTCCGCTGTGCCATGCGACAGCCGAAAGGGTGGCTTGATCGTGGCATGTAGCCCGTATTTGCGCGGGGTTTCGGTGATTTGGTCAATCGACAGCGGCAGATCGCCGATTGCCGGATGCGGCACAGGCTGCCCTGTGACGGCATCCCATCCCAGCCAAGCGGCACCAAAGGCGGCCAGCGGGCCGGGGGCGGGCATGTGATAAATGGCGTAGCGGGTGAATGTCATGTGCGGCGTTGTCCGGGTAAATGGTAACAGCGTCATGACACACGCAGTGCCCTGCGCCAATCCCGTAATCGGCGCTTTGACAGCATGCCAGCCAAGGCGCATAACATGGCCATGACTGACGCATTTCTGTTTGATCCGCCCAAGATACCATCCGTTCCCGTTGTCGGAGAGCGCCACGCCTTTCCGGTGCGCCGCATTTTTTGCGTGGGGCGCAACTATGCCGCCCATGCCGCCGAGATGGGCAACGAGGTGGACCGCGAAGCGCCGTTTTATTTCACCAAATCCGCCCATGCACTGTGCCATACAGGGGCGCATATCGCTTACCCGCTGGGCACTGAGGATTGCCATTACGAGATGGAGTTCGTGGTGGCCATCGGCGCGCCCGCCTTTCGTGTGTCCAAAGCCAAGGCGATGCAGGCCGTTTTTGGCTATGCTTGCGGGATCGACCTGACCCGGCGTGATCTACAGGCGGCAGCCAAGGACAAACGCCGCCCATGGGATCTGGGAAAGGATTTCGAAAACGCGGCCTTGCTTGCGCCGATTACACCTGCGCAGACGTTTGGCGAGATTGCCGCGCAGCGCATCACGTTACAGCACAACGGTGAGATCGCGCAGGATGCGCGCCTGTCGGACATGGTGTGGCCCGTGCCCGAGTTGATCGCGCATCTGTCGCGGTTTTATCATCTGGCGCCCGGCGATCTGATTTATACCGGCACGCCTGCCGGGGTGGGGCCGGTGGCCCCCGGTAGCCACCTGACAGGAACGGTTGATGGCCTTACCCCGGTCGAGGTGACCTTGGGGGCACCCGAGTAGCGCCGGGCCCCGACCATTTTTTGCCGCCAGCGGTCAGTTTTTTACACCCCTTTGATCTGGATCAACGAGGGCAGGGTCTATTATATGCTGAATATGGAATGTATCTTTATGGAGCCGCATAATGAGCGAGCAGACGCATTCCGCGCTGGAACATTTTCCGATCACTTTTTTCACCACTGTGATGGGGATGTCGGGCCTGACATTGGCCCTGCATGCTGGTGAACGGGCGCTTGGCCTGACCGATGCAACATCGACTGTTGCCTTGGCCGCAACCGTGGCGTTGTTTGTGGTCGTGGCTGTCACCTATGCGGCCAAGGCGCGTCGCTACCCAAGCGCCGTTGCCGCCGAATGGAACCACCCCGTCAAACTGGCTTTTTTCCCGGCGGTGTCGATTTCACTGTTGCTGATGGCCACGGCGATGCTGGGGCGGTTTCCGGATGTGGCGCACGGCATGTGGCTGTTGGGCATGGGCCTTCAGGGTATACTGACACTGGCCGTCGTGTCTGGTTGGATCAGTTCGCGGGCCTTTGTGCATGGGCATTTGTCGCCTGCTTGGTTCATCCCAGCCGTGGGCAATGTGATTGTGCCGATCGCCGGGGCGCAGATGGGATATGTTGAGATCAGTTGGTTCTTCATGTCGGTCGGCTTGATTTTCTGGATCGTGCTGTTGACGCTTGTGATGAACCGCCTGATTTTCCATGACCCCCTGCCGGGCCGCCTGCAGCCGACGCTGGTGATTCTGATCGCGCCGCCTGCCGTGGGCTTTTTGGCGTGGTTGCAGCTGAATGGTGGCGTGATTGACCCGATGGCGCGGATCTTGCTGAATGGGGCCTATCTGTTCGGCCTGATTGTCGCGGTGCAATTGCCGCGTATCCTCAAGCTGCCCTTTGCGATGTCGTTCTGGGCGCTCAGCTTTCCGGTGGCGGCGGTCACGATCGCCAGCCTTGTTTACGCGGACGCGACCGAATCCTTGTTTCATCAAATGCTTGGCCTTGCGCTGTTGGCGGCTTTGGCCGTGATCATCGCGGGCCTTGTGATCCGCACCTCGCGCGCTGTTGCGGCGGGGGCGGTGTTTCAACCCGAATAACCCTTAAACCCACCTGACTTCTGAAAGAGGTTTCTTATGAAAAAGACACTGACAGCCCTTAGCCTGATCGCCGCCACCGCCTTTGCCGGTGCTGCACAGGCCGAAGACGAAAAGAAATTGGTAACTGTTGTTACGTCGCCCGATGCTCAAACACAGCTGATGTCGATGGTGCTGACCATGCAATCGGTTCAGCAAGGCGCCAAGGCACAAATCCTATTGTGTGGCCCTGCCGGTGATCTGGCGCTGAAAGACGCACCAGCCAGCGCCACCGCCCCGCAAAAGCCCAAGGACATGAGCCCGCAGGGCCTGATGAAAATGATCATGGACAAGACCGGCACCAAGGTTGAGGTTTGCGCGATTTACCTGCCCAACAAAGGCGTTGGTGCCGATGCGTTGATGGACGGGATCACCGCCGCCAAACCAGATGCGATGGCCGGTGCATTGATTGCGGACAACACCACGGTTCTTAGCTTCTAAACTGCGTGTTTTGGTAACGAGTGCAAATGTAGAAGAGGCGCCCGGATGATCCGGGCGCCCCTTTTTCTGTCGTGCATGGTCTCGCGTTAGCCCAGCAAACGCCGCGCGATGACTTGCGCCTGAATTTCGGCGGCACCTTCGAAAATGTTCAGAATGCGGGCATCACACAGGATGCGGCTGATTGAGTATTCCAAGGCAAAGCCGTTGCCGCCGTGGATTTGCAGGCCGTTATCGGCCGCAGACCATGCCACGCGTGCGCCCAACAGCTTGGCCATCCCGGCCTCAAGATCGCAACGGTGGCCGTTGTCTTTTTCCCATGCGCTGAAATAGGTCAACTGACGCGCGACCATGATTTCAACGGCCATCAGGGCCAGTTTGCTGGACACCCGCGGGAATTCGATCAGCGATTTGCCAAATTGTTTGCGGTCGATGGCGTATTTCATGCCAACATCAAGTGCCGACTGCGCCACACCAATAGCGCGGGCTGCAGTTTGGATGCGGGCCGATTCAAAGGTTTCCATCAACTGCTTGAAGCCTTTGCCCTCTTCCCCGCCCAGCAGGTTTTCACCTTTGACATGGAAATTGTCGAACGCCAGTTCGTATTCCTTCATACCGCGATAGCCCAGCACTTCGATCTCACCGCCAGACATGCCTTCGGTGGGGAAGGGGGCCTCATCGGTGCCTGGTGTCTTTTCCGCCAGGAACATTGACAGGCCGCGATGGTCTGTTGTTTCGGGCTTGGTGCGGGCCAGAAGGGTCATGACCTGAGTGCGGGACGCGTGAGTGATCCAGGTTTTGTTGCCTGTGACCTTCCAATCGCCATTTTCATCCTGCACGGCGCGCGTCCGCAGGCTGCCAAGGTCCGAGCCTGTGTTCGGCTCGGTAAAGACGGCGGTGGGCAGGGTCTCGGCGCTGGCCAGTTGCGGCAGCCATTTCTGCTTTTGCTCTTCGGTGCCGCCTGCGATGATCAGCTCGGCCGCGATTTCCGACCGGGTGCCAAGCGAGCCGACGCCGATATAGCCGCGGCTCAATTCCTCGGACACAACGCACATCGACGCTTTGGACAGGCCAAAGCCGCCGTATTCTTCTGGGATGGTCAGGCCGAAAACGCCCATTTCGGCCAGTTCCTGAATGATCTCCATCGGGATCAGCTCATCCTTGAGGTGCCATTCATGCGCATTAGGCTCAACTTTATCGACCGAGAAACGGCGGAATTGCTCGCGGATCATCTCAAGCTCATCATCCAGACCCGAGTGGCCCACGGTGATCTCGGCACTGCGTTCCTGCATCAATTCGACCAGACGGGTGCGGGCGGCTTGGCTGTTGCCGAACTGAACCAGCGTCATCACCTGCGGGGTGTCCAGCGCGGCGATATCGTTCAGCGTCAGGCCCAGATCGGACAGGCGGATCATTTCGCCTTGGTTCATCTGGATGCCGCCACGCATCTGGTTGAGGTATTCACCGAACGCGATTTGCTGAATCAGCTGCTCGACCTCACCGAACTTGCCGTTTTCGGTGAGCCCCTTGGCCCAGTTTTGCATCTGACGCAGCGCCTCGACGTATGTGGCAAGCCACGCCAGACCATGCGCCGCGTATTGATTTGCCTCGACAGCACCACCGCTGACCCGGCCATCAACAACGACTTTTTCGCGCATGTGCGCGAGGGCTTTGTCCAGAATGCTTTGCGCCGGGGCGATTGCTGCGTCGGTCAGGGTTAGAAGGTCATCCAGAACGACCACGTTCGCCATCGAGATGTCTTGTCCGTCATGGGCCATGAATCAATCCTCTTTTTTGCTGGGCCTTTCCTAGCCATTTTGCAGGTGCAGCGCAACTATTATGCCTAAAGGGCTATAGTTTTGATCGAAAGTTGCGCATTGATTTTTGCGCATGCAGCACTAACCGAATTTGGCTAAGACGTCCTCATGGAAACACTATTACAAATTGGCCCGTCGGCCTGGGCGGTTGTCATGATGGTGGCGCTGCTGGCCGGGGTGGTCAAGGGTGTGGTCGGATTCGCCATGCCTATGATCCTGATTTCTGGTTTAGGGTCAGTGATTTCGCCCGAATTGGCCTTGGCTGGCCTGATTCTGCCAACTGTGGTGGCAAACCTTTGGCAGGCCTTGCGCCAAGGGTGGCGGGCCGCTTGGGGCTCGGTGCGGGCCTATTGGGTGTTCCTTGGCGTGGGCTTTGTGGTGCTGATGGCCGCGGCGCAACTGGTGCCAATCATGCCCAAGCCATTGATATTTCTTCTAATCGGTATTCCCGTCACCCTATATGCGGGCTTGGGTGTGATGGGGATCCCACCCCGCTTGCCGGGGGGCGAAGGCCGCAGGGGCGAGGCGACCATGGCCGTGATCGCCGGGTTCTTCGGTGGGATATCCGGTGTCTGGGGGCCGCCGACGGTTGCCATGTTGACAGCCCGCGGGACCGGCAAGGCCGATCAGATGCGGATACAGGGCGTGATCTACGGGCTAGGCTCTGTGGCTCTGATGTGGGCGCATGTTATGTCGGGCGTGCTGGATACGAAAACTGCGCCGTTGTCATTGCTGTTGGTTGCGCCGGCCATTCTGGGGTTATGGGTGGGGTTTCATATTTCCGACCGGATAGACCACAAAGCATTCCGCAAACTTACGCTTTTGGTCCTGTTGATCGCCGGGTTAAACCTGATCCGGCGGGGCATCATTGCGTTCTGAGAATGTTTTGCACAAACTGCAGACTCACAAGAATGCCCTTGAAATGAAAAACGCCCCGACCGTCAGGCCGGGGCGCTTTGAAGAACAGTCGAAAACATGACGTGTCAGCCCAAAGCGGCGGCTTTCACGTCATCGTCGATATAGGGCGTGTATTGCTCGAAATTGTCGGCGAACATCTGCACCAGTTTGGTGGCCTGACGGTCATAGGCTTCGGGGTTATCCCATGTCCGACGCGGGTCCAGCAGAACCTCGGCGACGCCGGGCACGGCCACGGGCACGTCAAAGCCGAAATTTTCATCCTTTCGGAACTCGACCTCGTTCAGCGACCCGTTCAAGGCTGCCGTCAGCAAGGCGCGGGTGGCCTTGATGGGCATCCGAGACCCGGTGCCATGCGCCCCGCCTGTCCAACCGGTGTTGACCAGCCAGCAGGTTGCCCCGTGCTTGGCGATTTTTTCGCGCAGCAGATTGCCATAGGCTTCGGGACGGCGCGGCATGAATGGCGCGCCAAAGCAGGTTGAAAAGGTGGGCTCGGGTTCGGTCACGCCGCGTTCAGTGCCCGCCACCTTGGAGGTGAAGCCCGACAGGAAGTGATACATCGCCTGTGCCGGGGTCAGCCGCGCAATCGGGGGCAGCACGCCGAAGGCATCACAGGTGAGCATGATCACGTTCTTGGGGTGCCCGCCAAGCGCGGTGTCGGACGCGTTCGAGATGTAGTCGAGCGGATAGGCACACCGCATGTTCGCAGTCAGCGAGTCGTCGTCGAAATCCAGTTCCAGCGTCTCTTCGTCGAAGATCATGTTTTCGATTACGGTGCCGAATTTTGAGGTTGTGGCGTAGATTTCCGGCTCGGCCTCGGGGTTGAGGTTGATCGTCTTGGCATAGCACCCGCCTTCAAAGTTGAAGGTGCCGCGATCGGACCAGCCATGCTCGTCGTCGCCGATCAACGTGCGCTGTGGGTCAGCCGACAGGGTGGTCTTGCCTGTGCCCGACAGGCCAAAGAAAACGGCGGTGTCCACCGGGTTGCCATCGGCATGGTTGGCCGAACA
>Ga0102932_1000822_pt1 | contig 15813 bp, 12 predicted proteins | sample SalPonR1_C_D2_MG_FD_78212 | JGI IMG/M metagenome (GOLD analysis project Ga0102932, IMG submission 78212) | Salt pond soil microbial communities from South San Francisco under conditions of wetland restoration - Salt Pond MetaG R1_C_D2_MG | ecosystem: Environmental > Aquatic > Marine > Intertidal...
ACTATTTCTTTCAACTAGTTTCCTCCTCGCACAAGTTACTGCATCTGATTTAGTTCCGGATGATCAAATCTCAATCTCCGGAGTTGTTGTTGATGCATCAACAGGGCAGCCTCTCGCCGGTGCCAATGTGATTGTTAGAGGCACTATTGTAGGAGTGGCAACGGACGCGAGAGGTGAGTTCACTCTTAATGTAAATGATACTCCTCCAATAACAATAGCCGTGTCGATTGTCGGTTACCGCTCAACTGAGATTGAAATAACCGAAGAAAATGTAAGTAACCTCAGAGTTGAGCTGAGCGAAGAAACTATTCTTGGAAATGATGTCGTGGTATCAGCCTCAAGGGTGGAGGAGTCGATTCTGGAAGCACCGGTTTCCATCGAAAAGATGGATATTATTGCTGTGAATCAAACGCCTTCTCCAAGCTACTACAATGCCCTTGCCAACCTGAAAGGCGTTGATATGACGACAAGCAGTATCAACTTCCAGATTATCAATGCGCGGGGATTCAATTCCACGGGTAACACAAGAATGGTGCAGCTAACCGATGGCATGGATACCCAGGCACCCGCACTTAACTTTCCTATTGGTAATCTTAACGGCCCGTCTGTTTTGGATGTAGAGAGTTTGGAATTTATACCCGGTGCGTCTTCGGCCCTGTATGGCCCCAATGCCTTTAACGGAATTCTTCTCGTAAACAGCAAAAGCCCGTTTCGGTATCCCGGTTTAAGTGTTCATGTACAGAACGGATTTAATCATATTGATGGCAATACATCGCTTGGAGAGCCGGGCGATCCTCAGCATATGTTTGAGACCTCCATTCGATACGCTGACGTGATTGGCGATAAATTTGCCTACAAAGTGAATTTCTCTTACAGTCAGGCAAACGACTGGAGAGGAATCAATTTTAGTGATAAAAACAGTTCACTGGCACCTGCGGGTATTGATAGAAACCCGGCGTTCGACGGGGTCCATCTATACGGTGATGACGGCACCTTCAATATGGCACTTCTCGGGCTTCCCGGTGGTACCCGTACCCAGCTCGCAACTCTCATTGCACAGACACCCGGTATTTCGGTAGGCCTGGCAGAACAATACCTGTCGGCGCTTCCCGCTCAACCTGTTGCGCGAACCGGCTATAAAGAGGAGTTTTTGATTGATAAAGACGCAAATAACTTAAAACTGGGAACGGCTCTTCACTACCGTTTTAACGATTATGTGGAAGCCAGCTATACCATGAATTACGGGGCGGGTACGTCTGTGTACAGTGGTGCTCAGCGATACAGCCTCAGTGATTTTTATATCCATCAGCATAAACTTCAGCTCGACGGGGACAATTTCCAAATTAAAGCTTATGGCACGTTCGAAAATTCCGGAGATTCCTACATCGCTGATTTTGTAGGCTTTTCCATAAATGATCAATACTTACCAACATCTCAATGGTTTGGCACATATGGAGCAACATTTGCCGGCGGCCTTCTGCAAGCCGCTGCACAGCAGCAGGGTGGTAACCCAGCGTTTAATCAACAAACGGTATCTGCGCTGCTGAATAACCCCGCTGTTCTTCAACAGCTTCACGCGGCTGCAAGAGGCGCCGCTGATGCAAACCGGTTTGAGCCCGGCACCCAGGCATTTGAAGATGCAAAAGAAACGGCTCTCAGTGCTGTAGTTCCAAATGGCGGACTATTCGACGACCAATCTCGGTTCCTTCATGTTGAAGGTCAGTACGATTTCAAAAATGAAATCGATTTTATCGACTTGCAGATCGGGTTGAGTTATCGCCAATATCAATTGCGCTCCAACGGAACAATTTTTGATGATGCGGACGGTGGTGTGAATATCAATGAGTATGGCGGATATATGCAGGCTTCAAGAGCCGTATTTGATGACCGCCTGAAGCTTACCGGATCCCTTCGATATGATAAGAATGAAAACTTTGATGGCCAGTTTAACCCAAGGATTTCTTCAGTATTCAAACTTACTGATTCCCAAAATATTCGTGCTTCTTACCAGACCGGATTCAGGAACCCAACCACTCAGGGACAGTACATCGACCTGAATGTATTAACGGCCAGATTGCTTGGCGGCCTGCCTTTTCTGGCTGAGAAATATAACGTAACTGAAAACGCGTTCACGCTTGAATCCGTTGAACGATTTACCAATGAGCTGCTGGCAGGCAATCCTGCCGCTGCCGGGGAGCTGGAACCGTACACGAATTTTGAGCCGGTTGAACCTGAACAGATTCAGTCTTTTGAAGTGGGGTATAAAGGCCTTCTGAATAATCGAATATTGGTAGATGCTGCATACTACTACAACATATATGACAATTTTATTGCCCAGTTCAGGGTTAGAAAAGCCGCTGCAGCATTTACCGGTGATCCTGCTACGGACCAGCAAATAGCTGCGTCTCTGTTGTCTGGTGATGCATCAAATACATTCCAGCTCTACACAAATCTGGATCAAACCGTTAAATCACGCGGGGCTGTACTGGGTGTTGATTTCAGCCTCCCTAACAATTTTGTACTGGGAACCAACTACAACTGGAACGAGCTGATTACCGACCGGAACGGCGGATTTATTTTCGACTTTAACACACCGGAGCATAAGGTAAATGTATCATTCGGAAATCGTCGCCTGACCAATAACCTTGGGTTTAACGTAACTTACAGATGGCAGGAGGAGTTCGACTGGACCTCTTCTTTTGCCAACGGAACAGTGCCATCTGTCTCTACCGTAGATGCGCAGGTAAGCTACCGGGTACCGGATTTGAAATCAATCGTGAAAGTGGGTGGCTCTAATATTACCAATAACCGGCATTTCCTCAATTACGGGGGGCCGAACCTTGGTGCTATTTACTATATCTCTTTAACGTTCGATCAGTTTCTGAACTAATCCAGCGAATAAATTAGTCTGATTGAAGTAATTGAAAGGGGGGCTATCGGGCCCCTTTTTTATTTCTGATTGATTGGTACCGGCGATAGATTTGCAATGGTTGCACCCCAGCCGCCGCCGGATTCGTCTGCGAGCTGGTATCCGGTTACATACGGGTTTCTGTCGAGCAGTGAATGTACACTTCGCCTGATGCTGCCGATACCCTTGCCGTGAATAAAACGTACAGAGAAGATCTCTTTTTTTATGCATACGCGAATATACTCATCAATCAGGGTAGAGAGGTCTGCCGGCTTAAAATAGTGGAGGTCTAAAACCCCATTTACGTCAATATGAACGGGATCCCGGCTACTCATCAGATATCATTGATTCCAAACCGCCAAGAGTTGTATCAGGGTTATGGTAAAACTCTTCTCCTGCTATTAATAAACGCTGTTGGAAACCCTTGATTTTTTTATCAAGAAAGCTGATGATTCCGGAGGTTTCCCCCTTACTTTTCCGGGCCGATCCAACCTCTTCAACCCACTCTTTTAGCATGGACATATCATTCAACATGCCCATCTCTTCGCAAAGTTCATCGATATGGGTAAAGCGCTCATCAGACAGTAATTGCTCCTCACTTCTGAATAGTTTGATTTGGTTTAGCAGGTCTTTCAGCCTTTTTCTCCACTCGTGAAATGCCTCCTCTGTTTGCAGATTTGAGCAGTCGGAATAAGCAGAGATGCTTTTTAGAAATGCTGCTCTGATACTCTCTTCAATACATGGCTTTTGAATTTCCGATTGATCGAATAGCTGATTTAATACGATGGATTCTTTAACCTTTTTGCTCAACTCTTCAAAGTGATTGGGTACACTCAGCAATACATTCTCTTTTACCTCTTTTTCGACGTCGTTCATTTCAATGAGTTGCTTCAGAAGTGTTGATTCTAAACTTCGATTAAGCTCCGACATCAGCATTTCCCTTACATGAGAATCTCGCATATCCGAAAACTCTTTCCCCAGGTCTCTAAGAAGATAGTTTGCCTCTTTATAGTTGTTAACGCCTGGACAGTTCTTCATAAGTTTTACAAATGCACGGTAGCTTTTGAGGGCTTTCCTAGCCATGTGAGTTGCATTGACAACATCCGTTTTGGATAGAACTGCAATCTCTCCAAAAAACTCGTTTAAGTTTTTCTGAAGAGATATGCACTGCTCTTTTAGCGATAGCTCATCCAATAAACGTACAGATCCATAGAAAGGATTTGATACTTCAATCACGATCAAGTTTTTTGAAAAATTTAAGAATCAGTTATAAATCAACAAGATAATCAACATAAAAGCGCTGATCGGCTACAGTTTCGATAAAATCAATTGCTTTCTTGTGGGATGGATGCCTTGTATACAATTTGAAATCGAGGTCCGTTTCAAAATCACTGATTAAAACGACATCGAGTGCATCATTTTCATCAGGGTTGATCTGGATACCAACTTCAACGGATTTAATCTCCTGAATAGTGGTTCGTAACCCTTCGAGAATAAGCTTCAGTTTTTCAGCATTTTTCTCTTTAGTTGCACCACCTGCCTGGTCTTTTAGTTTCCACATTACAATATGGCGTATCATAAAATCTCCTTCGTTTTGTTTTGGGGTGATTATCGGTTCCGGGCAAACTCAAGGTCGTCCGGATCGACGTCGGCCGGGGGCTGATCCAAAAGATCGGGAGAGAAAACGCCAACTGCCCATAGAAAAAATCGTGCTTCATCAGGATTGTTGGCTCTGTTCCATTCGTAAAGGGAAAAATACCCCAGCGCTACTTGTTCTCTTTCAAAATCATTAAGATTTTCGGGGTCTGATATATCCGGTATTTGAATATCGGACGCTGCGGGCAATTGATTTGGGTTATCCAATACATCCCGGTTCAGATTATAAAGCACCGGCCAAAGGTACGGGTTGCCAAGTTCAGATTCGGCAATAGTCCAGAGAGATTGCCCGGGCTCAACAGTGAGGGGAGAGGTTTCAAATTCGGATTGAGTTCCCACATCGGGTGGATCAGGCTCTGTATCATCAGTTACAGCCGGGTTACTATCTGTTGCATCCGGGGCCGGCGTAGCCATCTCAATCTGGTTCTGCTGCGTTTGCGTATCATCGCTCTGATAGCGTTGAATCATAAAAAACAGAATAATAAAAGCGAGCAGTGCGATAATTACTGCTGCTGCATAAGACCATTTAAACGAACCCGATTTTTGCACCTCTTCAGCAATTTTTTCTTTATTTGGAATTGCTGAAGGTTTATCTGATTCTTTTTTTTCCGTGATTTTATCTTCTTTTTGGTGCTTTACTTCTTCTTTGGAAAATCTTGGGTTTTCACGTTCAATCAGAAGGTCATCAACGGATGCTGAGGCTGATGAAACAGAGCTGTAAGCGGCGTTTGGTTCAACAGACTTTTCGGGCTTCTCATCACTTTCTTCGGAGCTGTAGAATGCTGAGTCCCAATCTGAATCATTCAGCATGTTTTCAAAAGGATCCTCATCGAATCCTTCGGCCGTCTCTTTTGAATCATTTTTCTCAGGGGTACTTTCTGAAGAATCTTTTGAATCTCCAACCACTTTTGATTCGAGATGAGAAAACGGTTTGTTTACATCTTCCCTCAAATTTTTGTAGGGTTTGAAAACAACTTTATTTTGGCCGGGGATCGATAACTCTTCGCCCGTTTGCGGATTTACTCCCGTTCTTGGTTTCATCCACCGAAGTTCAAATTTACCAAAGCCCGAAATGCTCACCGAACCGCTTTTTTTCAATCCATTTTCAATTATATCTACCAGCTCATGGATAAAGCTGTTTGTGGAGTTACGGCTTTGGTTTGACTGAGCTGCGATAAGATCTACCAACTCTTTAAACGTGATTTTTTCACTCATCACCACCCTCCGAAAATTTTACAGACTCTTTAAGGCCCGCTGATGGCGAAAATTCAACGGAACGCTTTGGCGGGACCATGATATAATCTTCGTAGTGAGGATTAAAGACTTTTTTCTCTTCCGTTGTTTTTGTACTGAAGGTACCCAAATCCGGAACGGATACACCCCGCCCCTCACTCAGCTGTTCGGAGAGTTTTTCCACGGTTATGCCCAACAGCTCTTTAGTCTCTTTCTTAGAGCGTCCGGTTTTACTGGAAAGCTGGTCTATTAAGTCTCTGTAGTTCATGATCGGGTTTACGTAAACCGTTAATACGTGGTTATGAACTCAATATAAGCAGAACAATTCAGGTTCTTTTCAAAAAATACAACACGTTGAGTTACAACTACTCCATTAATAAACAAAAATTAGCCTGAAAAACACAAAACAGAACCGTTTGGCAGACGATATTCACTTACTAACAGAATGTCAGATACATGTTTATTGAACGATAATATACGGATTATCTTTTTATCAGACAGAAGGTTAACAAAATCAGAGAAGATATGGCTGAATCTCTAAACGTAACTCAAAAACTTATTAAATCGCACCTGGTTGATGGAAAAATGGAGCCAGGTTCGGAAATTGGAATTAAAATAGATCAAACGCTGACGCAAGATGCCACGGGAACGCTTGTGATGCTTGAACTCGAGGCAATGGAGCTTGACGAAGCAAAAACGGACGTATCCTGCCAGTATGTAGATCATAACCTGTTGCAGACCGATAATAAAAATCCGGATGATCACCTGTTTCTCAAGTCAGCAACTGAACGATTTGGTTTATGGTACAGCCGGCCGGGTAATGGAGTAAGTCATCCTGTACATATGGAGCACTTTGCCGAACCCGGAAAAACTCTTGCTGGCTCTGACAGCCATACCCCTGCATCAGGTGCTCTTGGAATGTTTGCTGTGGGGGCCGGCGGATTAGATGTTGCTTTTGCCATCGCCGGTGAGCCCTTGTATTTGAACATGCCTAAAGTTCTTGGAGTGAAGCTCACTGGTGAATTGCCAGACTGGGTGAGTGCGAAAGATGTTGTGCTGGAAATGCTTCGGCGTTACGATGTAAAGGGAGCAAGAAATTACGTTATTGAATATTTCGGTCCGGGTCTTGAACAGTTATCAGCGATGGATCGCCACGTTATTGCCAATATGGGCACGGAGATGGGAGCCACAACTACGATCTTTCCTTCTGATAAAGAAGTTAAACGATTTATGGAGCAGAATAATCGTGGTGATCAGTGGACTGAACTAAAAGCAGATGAAGGTGCTGCATACGACGAGGTTGAAGAAGTAGATCTGAGCACCATAGTACCGATGATTGCATTGCCAAGCAGTCCGGGGAATGTTGTGCCGGTCCGTGAAGTTGAAGGCAAAGAAATTTATCAGGCCTACGTAGGCTCTTCTGCCAATCCGGGGTACAGGGATTTTTGGATTGCGTCAGAAATAGTAAAAAATAAAACGGTGCACGATAGTGTAAGCTTTGATATAAACCCGACATCCCGTCAAATAATTGAGAACATGGTAAAACATGGCGTGATGTTGCACCTGATCCAGTCAGGAGCAAGAATTCATCAGGCAGGTTGCAATGGTTGTATCGGAATGGGACAGGCACCTGCAAGCGGGCAGAACAGCCTGCGAACGGTTCCTCGAAATTTCCCGGACCGATCTGGAACAAAAGAGGATTCTGTATTCCTCGTGAGCCCCGAAACAGCCGCTGCTTCTGCATTAACCGGGGTTATTACGGATCCAAGGGATCTGGAACAGAAATTCGGAATGGAATATCCAAACTATTCCGATCCAAAGAATTACATTATTAATAAAGAGATGCTGCAGGCACCAACTGAAAATGGAAAAGATAAAGAGCTTAAAAAAGGACCGAACATTTCAACTCTGCCCGACTTCTCTGAAACCAAAGACTTCGAAGCTCCGGTTTTGCTGAAAATGGGAGATGATATTTCCACTGATGAAATTTTAAAGGCTGGTGCAGAAGTATTGCCATTTAGAAGTAATATTCCGGAAATAAGTAAGTTTTCTTTTACCGTAGTTGATGAAACATTCTACGATAGGGCTGAGCAGGCTAAGAATAATTACGGAGGCCATGTAGTTGTTGCCGGTGAAAATTATGCACAGGGATCGAGCAGAGAACATGCCGCCATTGCGCCTCGATTTTTGGGTCAGCAGGCAGTAATTGCAAAAAGCTATGCCCGCATAGGCTGGCAAAATTTAGTCAATTTTGGAATTACTCCGCTTGAATTCATAAATGAAGATGACTACAGTGAGATAGAGAAAGGAGACATTCTTCGTGCAGAAAATCTGCGGGATCAGTTGGAAAACAGCGAAACTGTCGAAATAACAAACGTCACAAAAAACAGAACTTTTACGACTAAACATTCACTCAGTGGCCGTCAGCTGCAGGCTCTGCTTGATGGCGGTATTATTAATACATATAAAAAGAATAATTGACAGCTGAGCCAATTTGCAAGGTCCGCGCCAGTGTAAGAGATTATGAAATTGGTGCGGATACTCGTATTTTTGAAGGCTAAAACAGAGTCGTATCCAGATAAATAATTCAATGAGCACAGACAAGAATATTGCTGAAAAAATAAACATAGACAATGAAATAGCTGAAGAAATGGGTGAAAATCACACTCCGACTTCGGTAGAAACACCTTTGCGCAGCGATGCTTTTGAGAAGAGTGAGAAAGAGAAAATCGCCTCCATCGAAAAAGACTTTGCATCAATCATGCATACCCTTGGGCTCGATTTAAATGATGAAAGCCTGAAGGGCACACCACACAGGGTTGCCAAAATGTATGTGAAGGAAATTTTCAGCGGATTGAATCCAGACTATAAACCTGTAGCCCGCAAGTTCGATAATAAGTTCGACTACAAGGACATGGTCGTGGAGAAAAATATTAATGTTACATCGTTCTGCGAGCATCACTTTTTGCCATTTATTGGTAAAGCACACGTTGCGTATATTTCTTCAGGAAAGGTGATTGGGCTTTCAAAAATTAACCGAATTGTTGATTACTATGCCAGCAGGCCGCAGGTGCAGGAGCGGCTCACCCTGCAAATAGCCAACGAATTAAAGGATGCACTTGAGACAGATGATGTGGCGGTGTTTATTGAATCGAAGCATCTGTGTGTATCAACCCGCGGGATAAAAGACAGAGAGAGCAGCACGGTAACCACCGAATTCGGCGGTGTGTTTAAAAAGAAAAAAACTCAGCAGCGCTTTATTGATTACATCCACGCCAACACAGAAATGTAATCCATTTTTAAAATAGAAGTTTCATGGACGACCAAGCCGATTCAACCCTGAATATTTATAATAGCCTTACTAGAAAAAAAGAGAAGTTTGAGCCGCTTAATCCTCCTTTTGTTGGACTTTATGTATGCGGTCCAACGGTTTATGGTGACCCGCATTTAGGGCACGCCCGAGCTGCCGTTACATTCGACGTACTCTATCGCACCCTTCGCCATCACGGCTATAAAGTACGGTATGTGCGAAATATTACAGATGTAGGCCATCTTGAACATGAAGAGGCCGAGTCGGGTGAAGATAAGATCCTGAAAAAAGCCCGGATTGAACAAGTGGAGCCGATGGAGATTGTTCAGCGCTACACGATTAGCTACCACAAAGGAATGGATGCTTTGAACTGCCTTCGGCCAGATATTGAACCAACTGCTACCGGCCATATTATGGAGCAGATCAAGCTGGTTGAGAAGATTGTGGATAATGGGTATGGGTATGAGGTAAATGGAAATATCTATTTTGATCTTGAAAAATATTGCGAAAAATACCCATATGGAGAGCTCTCCGGCAAGGTGCTGGAAGATCTGCAGTCGGGTTCAAGAGATACCGAGGGTATGGATGAAAAGAGAAGTCCGCACGATTTTGCACTTTGGAAGAGAGCTACATCAGGCCATATTATGAGATGGGACTCACCGTGGGGAGAAGGCTATCCCGGCTGGCATATGGAGTGTACCACAATGAGCCTGAAGTATCTTGGGAATCGTTTCGATATTCACGGTGGTGGGCTCGATCTGCAGTTCCCCCACCATGAAGCAGAAATTGCACAGTGCAGAAGTGCCCATGGTCACGATCCGGTTAAGTATTGGGTTCATAACAACATGATTACCATCGACGGGGCTAAAATGAGCAAGTCGGCCGGTAATTTTATCAATCTTGAAGAACTGTTTACCGGAGAACACGAAAAGCTGGATAAAGCCTACAGCCCGATGGTTGTTCGTTTTTTAATGCTTCAATCTCATTATCGAAGTAAAATCGACTTTTCGAATGAAGCATTACAGGCAGCAGAAAAAGGGTTTGACAGACTCATGGCCGCCGTTCATAACCTGGAAAAGATTGATGAAGAAGGTTTTTCTGAGAGTACAGATTCTGAAACAAACGGAAGAGTCATCAGTGCGTGCGACTTATGCGCCGATTCAATTAATGACGATCTGAATACCGCTCAGGTTCTTGCAGGGCTTTTTGAACTCACATCCGTTATCAATGCAATGTCCAACGGCCAGATCAAAAAAGCTGATGTTTCGAAGAATATCTTTCTGAAGCTCAAGCAAACAGTTCATACATTTATATATGATATTCTTGGCCTTAAGGATATTGAAGAACCAGATGATTCCATTACCGAAGACCTGGTAAACTTATTAATCGAAATCCGGTCTGACGCTAGGGAGAATAAGGATTTTCAAACATCTGATAAAATCAGAGATGATCTGCAAAAAATTGGAGTTCAGCTGAAGGATGGCAAAGGGGGTACAACCTTTGAGATCGATCGCTAAATATTTATCCGCTGCCATTTCATGGATACTCATAAAATTTGTCAGGCTTTATCAGCTAACACTCTCACCATTGCTGGGACAAAACTGCCGACACTTTCCAACCTGCTCTACCTACACCATAGAAGCCATTAAAGAGTGGGGACCACTGAAGGGAATGTGGCTGGGGACGAAGCGGATTCTGAAATGCCATCCATGGGGTACCTCTGGTTACGATCCGGTTCCAAAAAAGAGAGATAAAATCGATTAATCCCGAAATAGGCGTGCGATTCGAACTGGCAAACAGCTATGTTTGAAGCATTTTTAATTATTGAAGATAAAATTATATACTGCAAGTATGAATAAGAAAAGAAAACGACCATCCGCGCCAAAAAAGAGCGGTACCACTCGTAGAAAAAATCAAAGAAACCGGGATAAGTCCTTCTCAATTTCACCAACAAAGGTGCCCCAGAAAGAGTACCTGAAAGATGAAATCCGACTGAACAAATATATTGCTCACGCAGGATTCTGTTCCCGCAGAGATGCCGATACCTACATTTCTGAGGGAAGAGTAAAAGTAAATGGTAAAACCGTTACTGAACTCGGTGTAAAAGTGCAGGCGGGGGATTCTGTAACCGTAGACGGACAATCCGTGTCGCTGGAACCTTTTGTATATATTTTGCTTAACAAAGGGAAGGATACCATCAGCACAACAGATGATGAAAAAGACAGAAATACCGTACTGGATGTAGTTAGTGAAGCTACCGGACAGCGTGTTTATCCCGTAGGAAGGCTGGACCGTGATACCATGGGGCTGCTGATCTTAACGAACGATGGCGATCTTGCCCACCGTCTGATGCATCCAAGTTACACTGTGAAAAAAACGTATGATGTAACGACCAATAAACTCATCACTGATGAGCAGATTGATGAGTACCGTCAGGGAATAACGCTGGAAGATGGGCCTTTTAAGCCTGTAAGTGTGAAACGAGATGTAATGAATCCTTTCGTTCTCACTGTATCTGTACATGAAGGAAGGAATCACCTCATCCGCCGAATGATCCGGTATATGGGTGCTGAGGTGGTAAAGTTAAAACGGGTTCGTTATGCCGGATTGAATGAAAAAAATTTACGTGTGGGACGTTGGAGATTCCTCAAGCAGAAAGAGATCAACGACCTTCGTAAACTGGTGAAGCTGGAACCCCTAAATTTTAAGAAAGAGTAAAACAATGAGTATCAACAGTGTGTTGAAAATAAGCGGTTCAATTCCATCAAAAAAGGATATTCCTATCTATTTCGATCTTTACAGCCCGTCGGTAACGCCGGGCAGTGCACTCCCGGTGGTCCTTTTTGTTCATGGTTTTAAGGGATTCAAGGATTGGGGAGCTTTCCCGGATGCGTGTGAAGAACTTGCGCGGGCGGGATTTGCCGTTGTAACATTTAATCTCTCTATGAATGGTGTTGGCAAAAGTATGACGGAATTTGACGAGCCCGATTATTTTGCAAATCAGACGCTCTCGCAGGATCTCGAAGATATCGGAACGGTAATTGAAGCGATAAAATCCAAGGATATAGACAGTGATAAAGTTGATCTGGATACAGACAGGATTGGCATAATTGGCCATTCTAGGGGCGGCCACACCGCGATTGTAGCAGCAGCAGAATACACAGAAATACAGTGCCTGATTACATGGTCTGCCGTAGCTGATTACAATGACCGATGGAGCGATAAGATGAAAAAGGATTGGAAGGAAAAAGGGTATACAGAAATTGAAAATTCACGTACAGGCCAGGTATTCAAGATTAATAAAGCTGTTTTTGATGATGCAACAGAGAGTGCAGACACATTGATGGCCATAAAACGCGTTAAGGAGCTCTACATTCCGACTATGTTTATTGCCGGAAAAGCTGATGAAGCTGTTCCCTATACAAATTCGGAAATGTTGTTCAGGAGCTGCCCCGCAGATGAAAAAGAGATACGGCTAATAGACAAAACCGGACACACTTTTGGGGTTTCTCATCCGTTTGAGGATTCAGAGTTTCCTGAGGCTTTTGAAGAAGTTTTGGACTATACCGAAGGCTGGCTTCTGGAGTATTTGAAATAAATAACCCGTTAAAAACGGTAGCGTACAGAACCATGAAGAGGAGAAAATCATGAGAAAAGTTTCATTCTCACTATTATTCATAACCCTGTTTTGGTGTGCCATTCCTGTTCAGGCACAGACCATCCAGCTGATACATAATGACGAGTTTGGTGAGGATGCCAAACGAGCTATTGATCTGCTTTATAACCGGCAAAACGACGCTGCTGATGACGAACTCTTTATTTGGAAAAAAAAGTATCCAACCCACCCTATCTGGACACTATGGGACGGAATGGAAATATGGTGGCTTATACTTGAAGATCTCAATGATACGTCTCATGATGAGGCATTTGTCGAAACGATGAAAAAAGCCGATTATCAGGCTTCAAAGCTACTTCATAAAGAACCGGATCATCCCGACGCCCTGATTGTGAAAGCCGTGGCCAACAGCTATGTTGCCCGAATGTATTCTAATCGCGAGAGCTGGGTTACGAGTATGCAGATTGGCAGAAGAGGGTACGAAGCACATCAGCGTTTACTTGAAGTGGCACCCGACCTCCCGGACAACCTTTTTGCAGAAGGAATCCAAAAATATTATTCCGCTTATATTCCTGAAACATATACGTTTCTTAAGGCAGTTTCGTGGTTTTTGCCCGATGGTGACAGAGCCGAAGGATTAAAAGCACTGCAAGATGCTGCCGACAACGCCGTATTTGCCCGCCCGGAAGCCAACTATTTTCTTGCCTACATCTACCTGAATTATGAGGAAGACGGAGAGATGGCCAAGTACTATTTTAACAGGCTTGTCGAGAACTACCCGTCGAATGGCTACTACAGAAGGCTCTATATGCGCACATTGGCTCAGCTTGATCTCTTTTCAGAAATGGAAACGTTTTTTGAAACCACGATGGAAAACAGGGACAAATCGGGTATTATAAGCGAGCCTATAACAGAAGCAGAGCTTTGGTACTGGTACGGGCGAGCTAAATATCAGGGCGGATCCTACGGTGCAGCTTTAGAGGCTTTTGAGAAGTCAGTGGAAATTGGCAAAAAGATTGATCTTTCGCAGGAAAGGGAAGCATTTACAATGGCAGCTTATTATGCCGGAAGAGCCTCTGAGATTCAAATGGATCACAACCGGGCCCGCCGCTACTACGAAATGGCAGCAAGCCAGGAGGCCGCCCCCAATGCCAGAAAAGATGCTGAAAGGCGTCAAAAAGCTCTCCGGTAAGATATAATCTTAAAAATAAGAGTTAAAAACCGGTAAAAACCTTTTGCGAATCCATAATCTTGCTTCCGGATTTATAGGTTCTTTCCTCGAAATAAAAGGTACTATCACTGTAAAGCTGCATTACTGTTGAACATCTCGAGCCATATCCATCTGTTTTTATGAAAACGGCAGAAACGGCTTTTTCCATTTCATCACTAAGTCCGGTTTCAGGTAGTTTTTCGAGGGGATAGGTATCGCTGTTTTTGAGCATGGAAAAGAAGTGATTGGGCTTGCGGTCTCCGGAATCCAGTATTTGCTTAAAACGTTGTTTCGCCCATTCAGATTTCGGCCAGGGGGTATTCAATAAGGCATTACTTAGAGTGTAAATACCGGGTTTCAACTCCTCAATTTGCATAGTTTGGTTGCTGAAGTAAAACAGCTTTTCTCTGTTCCCCGCAATCAGGTTAAAGCCATTATACTCATTCGCAACGCTCTTAAGGTGTTCAAGATATTGCTCTGTGGATTGAGATGATATAAGAGCGTTTTTTACGATGTGGCCCCGGCTCGGTGCATTCGGTTTAATTTGGCCCATGTCGCGATAATTTGTGATGGCGGCAATTTTACCATTTTCAGACAGGCCCAGCCAGGTTCCTCCGGCTTTTTTATCTTTTCCGGCGATCATTTTTGGATCTGTATTCCAAATGTGTGCCTGTTCAGTTGGACGATCATAAAATTCATCACGGTTGCCGGCAAACACCAGGGGTGTACCAGATACGGTTTTATAAGCAAATACAATTAAACACATAGCCAACTATTTTTTGCTCAAAGTATTCAAATTTATATCAAAGTGTAGAATATGTTGAATATTGGGCAGAATTGATCTGCGTGCTTTAGCGTGATACCCTGAATTCTGTTATTTTAGTTAGAAAGTTGTCCGACTAAAAGAGTTTTGAGCGATTTGTCGTTATATTTATTTAAGTTTGGAGAGTTTTTATGTAAAAACTTTCAGCCGCATGAAACTTTATAGCGTTGTTTTCGCAAGATCAACAAAAATGATTCGAATATTTTGAACACGGAATACGACAGAGCCAAACAGGATCTGCTCTTAGCAGTTTTTGGAGGAATTGCGGCTTTAGTATTTTTCTGGCTTTACTCAGGTTATCACCCTTTGGGTGAAGCAGACCCTTCGCTGCAGGATACACAGATTCACAGGCTTTCCGGTGAACTACTGCAAGATTTTGGTTACCAACCCGAAGACGGCCCGGTTATTCAGTACAAGTCGAATCATGAAATACTGGATTCGCTGCAGGTAAAACACGAATTCCATAAATATTATTCAAACCCTGTCCACCGATCTTTGTCTCCCGTTTTTTACTGGAATAGCCGTTTTAGTATGGGAGAAGAGGAGAATGGGGGCTCATTTAGTCCGTTTGAAGGGGATCACTATAATATAAATATCCAGTTCTCGGAGAATGGGGATTTTATTGCATTTGAAAATTCTGACCAGATAAGACCGAATATTGCATCGCCATCACGGGAGGAGTCAGTAGTACTCAACACATTACTTGATAGCCTGGGCATCACGGAAAATGATTTCAATGAAATTGATTTTTTAATGAACCAAAGAGTGGGCCAGATTGCAGACTCCTCGGTTGAAATTGAGGGTGGACGATTAGTTTTGAAAAGTGTACATGCCGTTAAAATGGCTTTTACCTATTTAGAGCAATCCGGGTGGCCGGAAGAATATTTTGAAAGAAGCAAAGTAGAAATAGAAAATTTAGAGGATGTTCGTGTGGCCAATGTCGATTTTTCGCATGACGGACGTTTCTCAGATATACCGGTGGTGGTTACTGTTTCGGTACTCCCAACAGGTGAGCTTTTATCATTTACATACAACTACGAGACACTCCCTGAGCAAA
>Ga0102932_1000825_pt1 | contig 15794 bp, 14 predicted proteins | sample SalPonR1_C_D2_MG_FD_78212 | JGI IMG/M metagenome (GOLD analysis project Ga0102932, IMG submission 78212) | Salt pond soil microbial communities from South San Francisco under conditions of wetland restoration - Salt Pond MetaG R1_C_D2_MG | ecosystem: Environmental > Aquatic > Marine > Intertidal...
ATCGTTAGCCGGGGTGAAATTGAGATCAACAAGTAAAATCTTTTTAGAACATAATTTATCTGACTGCAGCATATTCCACAACAGACTTAACCCCGAGGCACCGCCACCCGCGATAATAAAGTCGTAGTTTTGCTCTTTCTTATCTGTAGATTTCATAAGCTCGTTGAAAAAAAGGCTCCAAATCTTAAAAGAAATGGAGCCTAACCCTAAAGAACAGCCTCACGATGGTACTGTTTTTTGGTAAAAAAACAGCTATGAAAGCCGTTGTTAATAAATAAATCAACCTCTTTACAAGAGTCTCCGTTCAATTCAGTTGAAATAATACTCCACTCCAAACGAGTGAGCAGTACCATATCCTGTGGAAAATGGAATAAAAGCATAGTTTACTTTTATCTGATCAATTAAAAGACCCATTCCAAGACTGAAAGGGCGTTCTGTTGGACCAAACCGATATGCAGAATAGAGTTGAAAAAGGTCAGCAATATCGGCGCTGAGACCAATTGTGTAATAGTCGTCGTCAGCATCTTCAGCAGTAAAATCACCCGTATAATTATTTCCCAGCGGTCGAGAAAATTCCGTAAAAGTGCTTAACAATACAGGCAAGTCATTTTTACCGGGTGTTGTAAATTCTACAAGCTGGAGCGCAGCACCGGCTTTCAATAAACTGGGAAGCGTTGATGATGATTCATTCAGATTCTCCATTGTTCCGATGTTATTCAGGGAGAATCCGGCAGTTACTCTGCCGTCGTATAATCTGGCTGATGTACCAAAATTAAAGGCATAACCTTTGGCTCTTAATTGGAATATTTCTTCGCGCAAAAACTGACCGGTTATTCCGACAGAAAATGGCCCTAACTGGTATGCTGCTGCTCCACTTAGAGAAAAATAGCTGATTGAAAAGGAACCTGTGGAAAGACCGGGCTGGTCTCTTGCTTCAAAATCGTCAGCTTGTGTACTGTAAACTCCAAAGCCAAACGTGAATCGATCTCTGTTTATATGAAAAGCTGCAAATTGGTTATTTACGTTGGCTATCCAAAGTGAGTAATTTACCTGAATACCTGACCTTGCTTCGAATGATAAAAGTGATGGATTAGTATAGATGGATGAGGAGCCGGTTGGAATAGCAACGGTGCCTTCTCCCAAAGCTAAAATTTGTGCTGACGGACCAATATTTAAAAAGTCCATTCCACTTGCTGTATCTTGAGTCATAGCCGGCCTCAAGGCAAAAATCGACAAAAATAGAGTGGCTAAGACTTGCTTTAGGATTATTTTCAAAACAACAGCTTTTACGTAAGTCTAAAATTGATATTATTAACTGCTGAAAAATATCGGTCAGTTCTTCCATTAAACCAAATCTTTGACAAATACCGGTTAAGAAACAGAATAATTGCTTATAAAAACAGCACTACAGAAATGAAAAATCACACAGACTATCGCTACAGAATGCCGGCCGAGTGGCATCATCATGCAGCAACACAGCTTCATTGGCCTTCCAACAGAGACACGTGGCCGGGAGAGAGACTTGAAAGGGTAGAAGTGGTCTATTTGAACATCATTAAAGTTCTCCATCAGTATGAACCAATAATCCTGTTGGTTGATGAGGATTGTTCAGTTGAAAAAATACGTGAAAAGTTGAACGCTCATACTATTGATTTATCAAAAGTACATATCTATTCTTTACCCATTAATGATGTATGGGCCAGAGACTGCGGGCCGATATTTGTTCAGCATCAGGATATTCCAAATCAATACGCAGTTACCGATTGGGAGTACAATGCGTGGGGAGAAAAATACCCGCCGTTTCAGGATGATAATCGGCTGCCAGAATGGTTTGCCGAAAAATTTAAGCTGACAAAATTTGAAACAGAAATTGTCTTGGAAGGAGGATCAATAGAAACAAACGGAATTGGTGTTCTATTGACTACGGAATCCGTTCTCCTGAACAAAAACCGAAACCCCGAGCTTTCAAAAGAAGAAATAGAAGATGCATTAAAGCACTACTTGGGGATGGATAAGGTAATTTGGTTAAAGAATGGATTGGCCGGTGATGACACAGACGGACATATTGATGATCTATCTCGATTCATAAATCAAAACACCATTTTGACGATGGTATCCGAAGATCCGAATGATATAAACTATGCTGTATTGAAAGAGAACTATGAAATTTTGAAAAGAGCAACTAATCAAAATGGGAATGCTTTTAACATCATCCCATTGATTTTACCACATACAAAAATTGAAGGCACTACCGTAGATGGATCGGAATATGTGCCCGCAAGTTACGCAAATTTTTACGTAGCAAATGGAGTTGTACTGCTTCCTTTATATGATGAACACTATGATGAAGATGCTTTGAATCTGCTTTCTGAATATTTTCCGGACAGGGATGTTGTTGGAATTGACTGCACAGATTTGGTTTGGGGGCAGGGCAGTATCCACTGTATAACTCAACAACTCTACGCAATTGATTTTGATCATCAGTAGCTCAAACTTTAACTATTTACAGAGCTTCTACCAGTTCCCAAAGTTCATATTTTATAAGATCCCGGGTTCTGTATATATGATCGAAAAACTCATTAATATCCGTGTCTGGATGAGTATGCCTTATTAATTCTTCCGTAAATCCAAACTCGATATTTTCGAGGTTATCGTAGTAGTCAAGTGTTGAAAAATTGTATCCATAGTCGAGTCCTCCAGGCATGAGCAACTCCTGCAGTTCCCATCCTTCCATTTGATCTCGTTCCATTCGCTCTTCATGTATTGGGAGTGCAATCTCATCTTCAAACATTTGATATTCATACTCATATCCCAGGCCTACCTCCATATAGTTCATGACTATATATCTGCTGGGAGAGAAAGTACTATCAGCTATTACACTGTTTCTTACCTTCCAAAGTTCGGAATGATTTGGAGATAAAATTTCAATGTAGTCATCGGTCATTGATTGTCTGTCATCCCGGGGCAGTTCACTTGAATATTGATCAAGTACATCTTCAAATGCGGATATATGATCGCTTATCGTAATAACTATATAGTTATAAAACGAATTTTGAGTACCGGGATAAGTAACTTTATAAACATACCAGTCTTCTATGCTGCCGTTCTCTTTTCTCAATTCCTGAATAGATAAAAACGTCGAAGAAATATGACGTAAAAAATCATCCTCAGAACTATTTTCAATTTTCAGATAATCGATGTGCATATATTTTCCCTGGCGTTCCTGAGCATTTGTTGAAAGGGCAAGAATCGAACAGACCAGAAAAGTAAGGATAGATATTCGGATCGGAGTGGCCATGGTATTCTCCATTCAGAATTAAAAGTTAATTCAATTAACAAAATTCTATCAACAAATCGAAGTACTTAGTGGCTTATAATCAAAATTATAATCCCGGTAATGCTACTACAGTTAAAATTATAAAACTGCGGATAATCTGAATCATGACTCTTTTTTATATGCTATTAGAGTAATTTCTGAGGGTACCTTTATCAATTCAGATCAATTGAGTTGCTGTATATTTCCTTGTTACATTGTCTATATACTTTCATATCTTCAGGCTAAAGTGTTTTTGTAACTATAATTTTACAAATGTCAACGATTTCAAACGAGAAGTACGAAGCTGTGATCGGGCTGGAAGTTCATGCCCAACTTTTAACCAACAGTAAAGCATTTGCCCCTGTGTCTGCCGAATATGGTTCTGCACCCAATACCCAGGTTACCCCACTGTGCTTAGGCCATCCCGGAACTTTACCTGTTTTAAACGAAAATCTTGTTCGATATATCATTAAAATGGGATTGGCTACAAATTGCAGTGTAGCCGAAAAATCAATTTTTGCCCGGAAGAACTATTTTTATCCAGACCTTCCGAAAGGCTATCAGATCTCGCAATACGATACTCCAATCTGTTTTGACGGCAACATCGATATTGAATTGGAAGATTACGACAAGAAAATTGGCATCACACGTATTCACATGGAGGAAGATGCCGGAAAATCCATCCACGATCAGGATCCATATCATACCTTGGTTGACTTAAACCGGGCCGGTACTCCGCTTATCGAAATTGTGTCAGAACCGGATCTCCGAACACCTCAGGAAGCATATGCATACCTAACAAAAATCAAACAGATTGTACAGTATCTGGAGATTTGTGACGGTAATATGGAAGAGGGCAGTCTACGGTGCGATGCCAACGTTTCTGTTCGACCACGTGGTCAAAAAGAGTTTGGCACTAGAACTGAGCTGAAGAACATGAACTCATTCCGGAACGTCGAGCGTGCGATTACATACGAAATTGAAAGACAGATTGAATTGATTGAGTCAGGTGGAGAAGTCATTCAACAGACTTTGCTTTGGGATTCGAATAAACTCGAAACCCGTAAAATGAGAAGTAAAGAGGAAGCTCACGACTACCGCTATTTTCCGGAACCCGATTTACCACCTGTGGTGGTTACTGAAGAACTCTTGGATGATATCCGTAAAGACTTGCCGGAACTGCCCAGTGTAAGATTTCGTCGTTTTATTGATGAGTTTGAACTGTCGGAAGATGTGGCTTATACGCTTACGGAAACCCGCCAGCTTGCGGATTATTATGAAAACACGTTGGTTGAAATCAACGAACCAAAGGCTGTTGCAAATATTATCCTCACTGAAGTACTAAGGGTGTTGAACGAAAAGAGCTTTACGATCAGAGATTTTTCGATTTCGGAAAATAGGCTGGCGGATCTTGTTCAGTTAAAACTGGATGACAAAGTTAATTCGTCAGCAATGCAGGATATTTTTAATGCAATGCTAAATTCTGATAAATCCGCGGAAAATCTTGCTAAAGAGTTGAATTTGATTCAAGTTTCAGATTCAAACTTTATTGACCCGATTATTGATGAAGTCATATCAAGTAACCCTGACGAGGTAGATCGTTACAGAGATGGGAAGAAGGCTTTAATTGGTTTCTTTATTGGACAGGTTATGAAACAGTCTAAAGGGAAAGCCAATCCGCAACAAGTTCGGGAACGCATATCTGAAAAACTGGAAGAATAGGTTCGGCTTACTAAAAATTAATCTACAGGAAATTTTCATTATCAAAATTACTTTAATGAACTTCAAAGCTGCTTTTATTTTACTTATTGCTGCTATTGTGATGTTTGGGTGCTCACGACAAGATTCAGGACAAAAGGAGGCATACATTAGTGGAACGTTAACCGTTGATGAAAATCTGGATAGCTCCGGAGACTATAGCGGCATTCAACTTTTGGTCTCTTTTCAAACAAGCGATGGTGAAGCCCGCGACACTTTGTTTCATGCTGTAACAGACGTTGAGGGTAATTTTTCAGGAACTGCCAGTTTCGAAAATCGGGATCTCTATCCGGTTATCGTTTCAAGAAATCAAAATACGTTTGGAGTCTTGAACATGGTTTTTGCTGACGGTGATTCGATCTCAATTAATGCAGAGCTGCCAAATGTTAATCAAACTGCTGAGATCTCTTCAAAAGAGAATGATGTATTTCAGATTTTTGAAAGAGTAGAAAGAAATTTTAATCGTGTAGCACAGTACATCAATGCCGGAGCAATATCGGAAGATAGTGTTTTAGTTGAGCTGCGTAACTGGAGTGATCTTTATTGGGATGTTTATAAAGAACATGAAGGCACATTTGCAGCAGAATTAGCCGGTAACATGTCGATTACTCTTTTGAGTGGATGGAATGATTCATTGATGGTTGAAAGGGCAGAATCTCTGATTGGTGCTCAAAGTAGATTACGATCTAACGGACGCTCAGTTCTTATTGATTACTATGCCGGGACCCAAGGCTTGGATCGTGCAATTTCTTTTCTGAATAGAGTTGAAAATTTGTCAACCGAAAGGAACGACATCATGACTACTCAAATGGATAAGATTGAGTTGCTCTACGACAGCTCCAGGACTGCTGAAGCGGGAGAACAACTAAGGCAGTTTCAAGAGCAGTTTCAGGATGTGCCTTTGGCCATGGAGTGGGCGGAAAACATTAGTTATGATATTGAATTTTTAGCACCCGGTTCTCCATTCCCCGACTTTTCATTTGTAACGATAACGGGGGATTCTGTCTCCACAAATAGTATGGAGGGCATTCCGTACATCATTGAAATAACAAGATTCGATAATCCACTCTATCAACGTCAATATGATCGCACGGTTGCTATCTACCAAATTTATAACAACTTTGGATTGGATATCATCACGGTACCGGTAGCTACAAACCCTGTGATGTTTCAAGCATTTTTTGAAGAACGAGACATGCTTTGGAAGCTGGTTCAACCAGACTCATTTAATGCTGAAGAATTAATTGAGCGATTTAACATTACAAGGGTTCCAACACGATTTTTAGTAAATTCAGAAGGACAAATTATTCGACGATACATTGGCGAAGAATACCAGGAAGTTGTTAGAGGACTTCAGAACATTACATCAAGCAACTAATTTAATATTATGAGAAAATTACTTATTGCCGGGAACTGGAAGATGAATGCAGGACCTACCGAGGCTAAAGTTTTAGCTGACGAAATGGCTGAGATGTGGAAAAACAAAGATTTTAAGAACGAGGCATTAATTTGTCCTCCTTATGTTTCTCTGCCTTTTGTTGTCAAAAGTTTTAGAGATTCATTTTTTAAAACAGGGGCTCAAAACGTATACACTGAAGATAATGGGGCTTACACTGGCGAAATAAGCACATCCATGCTGAAAGAACTAACCTGTGACTACGTCATTTTAGGCCACTCAGAACGGCGTGAATATTTTCAGGAATCGGATGAATTTATTGCAAGTAAGGTTGTTAAATCGCTAAGCGATTCCATCCGTCCAATTTTGTGCGTAGGTGAGAAGCTTGAAGAACGTAAAGCCAACGAGCAAAAATCTGTTGTAGGAAAACAACTTAAGGCTGTTTTAAGTCAAGTAGATGAAAAACATGCGGATGATTTTGTAGTTGCATACGAACCGGTATGGGCGATTGGAACAGGAGAGACCGCATCGCCGGAACAAGCCCAGGAGATGCATGCATATATCCGTTCCCTCATAGCTGAAACATGGAGTACTGAATCCGCTGATAAAGTTCGGATTCTTTACGGAGGCAGTATGAAACCGGGTAACGCTGAAGAGCTGCTCTCTCAAGAGGATGTTGATGGCGGTTTGATTGGAGGAGCAAGTTTGAAAGCAGACAGTTTTAGTGAAATTATGACGATTGCCGAGCAAACTTCGAAATAATGGATACCAACTATAACGTTCTTCTTATCGGCAGTGGCGGACGTGAACATGCCATTGCCTGGAAATTGAGTAAATCTCCGGATCTTGGTACGCTCTATATTTCTCCGGGTAATCCCGGAACAGCCGAGTTGGGTCTCAATATCAAGTTAAATACAGATCATTTTGCTTCTGTTGCTGATTTTTGCAAAGATCACTCCATCGATTTGGTTGTAGTAGGCCCCGAGGCTCCTTTAGTGAATGGAATCGTCGATTATCTTGAAAAAGAAGGAATTGCTGTATTTGGCCCGAAAAAATCTGCCGCAATGCTGGAGGGAAGTAAACAGTTTGCCAAGGAGTTCATGGTCAAATATAACGTTCCTACTGCCGACTACGCTGTTTTTTCTTCAGACGAATTTGATGATGCTTTAAAGTTTGTCCAATCAAAAGATAGCTACCCTATAGTTTTGAAAGCAGATGGGCTTGCAGCCGGAAAAGGTGTATTTATCTGTGACTCGGAAGAAGAAGTTAAAAAACGATTGAGCACCCTTAAAAATGACAAGAATCTGCAGGAAGCAGCCAATAAGCTCGTTGTAGAAGAGTTCATGGAAGGTGAAGAAGCTTCTGTTTTTGTCATTGCTGATGGCCATACATCCCATATTCTTCACAATGCACAAGATCATAAAAGAATCGGTGAGGGGGATACAGGTTTGAATACAGGAGGTATGGGAGCCTATTGTCCGGCACCTGTTTTAACCGGGGAAATGCTTGATCTTGTAAAAAATGAAATTATTGAACGGACCATCACCGGTATGCAGCTTGAAGAAGCGGCCTATCATGGAATACTCTATGTTGGTCTGATGATTACAAAAGATGGCCCCAAGGTTGTAGAGTATAACTGCCGTTTTGGAGACCCGGAGTGTCAAGCCATTCTACCGTCGCTTGAAAACGACCTGTTGACGCTGATGATCGCTACTACAGAGCAACGTCTTGATGAAATTTCGATACAGCTTGATAACGACTATCGCTGCTGTGTAGTTTTAGCTAGTGAGGGGTATCCGGGATCGTATCCTAAGGGTAGGGTCATTACGGGCATAAATTCTGTAGACGAGGACTCCATTGTGTTTCAGGCAGGTACAAAAAAAGACGGTGATGACCTGGTTACTTCCGGTGGACGTGTGTTAAGTGTTGTTGGAAAAGGAAATACGCTAAAAAAGGCAATCGACCACGCGTATAAAAATGTCCGGAATATTGATTTTGAAGGTTGCTACTACCGTAAAGATATCGGGCACAAAGGTCTTAAACGAACTTCCTGATACATTTCTTAATCTTGGCCGCGGTATTGGTATTTCAAGACATGAGTGGTTTGTCGGCTAAATAAGACTGCTCAGGCAGTATTCCATTTTTGTTGTTTGTTTACAAAACCCACTAATTTCATTCAATCTATCTGATGAGTCAAGCTCTTCCAAAACTCATTTTTTACTCTTCCATTCCGTTAGCTGAAAGAGCACGCAGAGTATTTAATTTTCAAAGATCCTCTAACTCAGTCTATTCTAAATTTGCGGAAGTTTTAGGCATTAATGGTGATCTCTCCGTTGATTTTCCAATTCATAAAATGCCTTTAATACCGATAAGAGTGTTCAAAGAAGCTGAAATAAAAAGTTTTAAGGGTACTGCTGACATGCTTTTTAAAAGCAGCGGAACCGGTAATATGACTCAAAGCAGGCATTTTGTTAAAGAAGGTTCTCTTTATGTAGAAGCAATTGAAAATGAGTTCTATCGTCACTTTCCTAAAGAGAGCACGTCTATCCTTTGCTATACACCGGGATATGCTGATAACCCTCACTCATCACTTATCTGGATGCTAAACCACCTTGTAAATGAGGATCCCTCCGGACTGAGTCGATTTATACCACTGCAAGAGCCATTAAAAAAAGTCTCATTACAACCTTTTATAGAGAATAGTCGAAACATCGTTCTATTCGGAGCAGCTTTTGGTCTCTTAGATTTATTAGAAAACGGGTCCGATCCTCTGCCTGCATCCGCGCAAATCGTGGAAACAGGGGGGATGAAGACTCATCGTAGAGAGATCTCAAAAAGTAAATTACGAAATGTTCTATCAGAGGGATTTCAAATTCCTCAACAACAGATTCATTCGGAGTATGGGATGTGTGAACTGCTAAGTCAGTCCTATGCGATTAGAAGTGAATGGTTCACTCCACCGGAATGGGTTTATATGACTGTACGTGATTCCGCTAATCCTGAACGTATTTGTGAGCCACATGAGCCAGGTAAACTGGGAGTCATTGATCTGGCTAATTTGTACTCCTGTTCATTTATTATAACTGACGATAAAGCTATAATGGATGAAAATGGACGTTTTAAAATTATGGGACGCTGGAAAAAAGCCGAAATGAGGGGATGTAATTTTTTAATTGACAGAGAATAGATGTATAGCGACACCCAAAAAAATATAAAAGCTATTTCCAAAGCCGTTGATGCATGGCTTCAACCGGACAACCTGTCTCTGAAAAATGCTATAGACCAAACTGTTAAAGAAAATCTCTTTGGTTTGGAAGATATAAAGTATCAGATACGACATCTTAAACGTTCACTAAAGGAAGAAAACCTGCTTAAATGGGGAAATATGTCTAATCTGAACGTATCACAATTAAAAGATAAAAATGTGATCTGTCTGCACGCCGGTAATTTACCATTGGTGGGTCTGCAGGACCTGCTGTCTACTGCTTTAGCAGGAGCCAATTACTGGGGGAAATTGTCGAGGAAAGATCCCTATTTGCTTCCAACTTTAATCGAAAAATTGGATGACCAAAACATAATCGGTGAGAGGCAGTACTCAACAGATCTATCTTATTTTTCAAATAGAGAAGCGGACGCGGTTCTTTTCGCAGGATCAGAAGATTCAGCAAACTCTGTCATTTCAAGCCTTAAAGATTTAAACATCGCAGACTTTGATACTCCACGATTGATGCGGACGGCACATTTTTCGATTGCTTTTATTTCTGATCACGAAAAAGAAACTATGGAGGATCTGACTGAAGCAGTCTTCAGATATGGCGGTACAGGATGTCGCTCTGTTGCTATTGTAGTTGCACCATTCAAATTGGACAGTCAAAAATGTCACTTTACTGATTATATAGAAGCATTCTGGCTGAAAAATCCTCAGCATAAAAAACCGGATCAGTCACTTTTCTACCGATATGCAACCAACAAAGCGTTGGAGATTAATCAAGCTTGGCTAAATGATTTTCTGATTGAAGAGAGAATCTCAAAACCAACAGATAAATTTGTGCTACAGTGGATTCAGGGAGATAAACATACGCTGAGCAAAATCATTGAAGAATTTAAAGAAGGACTTCAGACCGTCTATACAACCTCTGAAACTCAAGCCAATGATATTCAAGAGCAATTCAAGATAGAAACCGATCTTCTTACCAAAGCACAGACACCGGATATATGGTGGAAACCGGATGGGGTAGATACAGTGTCATGGCTTCAAAAAGAACTGTGTTAATGGAATTTGAATCCAAAATTTAGATCTGTTTTTCATACCTTACCACTTCATTCAATCGATTTTATTACTCAAAAACAGAGTTAAATTTTGGCGAAAAGAAGCAGTATAGATCTATTTAAAGAGGCCTTTCGCGAAATAAAAGGGCAAAAAGAGATAAAGCCCGTTTATTACCTTCACGGTGAAGAGGACTTCTTCAAAGACATGCTTCAAGAAGAAATCTCCAAATTTGTACCCGATGAGCAAAAAGACTTTAACTTTGATTTGATTTACGGTTCTGAATCAGATCCTTCAAAAGTGCTAAGTATTGCCCGAAGCTATCCTATGATGGCCGACCGCAGAGTGGTTATCGTTCGGGATTTTATTAAGCTGGGCGAAAAAGCCGAAGATGGATCTCTGAATGATTTTGTCTCCTACATTAAACAACCAAATCCAACTTGTGTCTTATGTTTGATAGACTCAAAGTTTCCGGATAAAAGAACCGGTCTCGGTAAGGAACTTAATAAAAGCGATAAAGTATCAGAGTATAAGTTTGAAGAAGTACCCGACTATCAGTTGCCCGACTGGATTTCCGATTGGACAAAAAACATACACAAGAGAGATATTAATCCGGCAGCTGCTCAGCTGCTGGCACAAATGGTAGGCCCGGATTTAAAGCTACTGTCCACTGAATTGGAAAAAGTGTGTACTTTTGTGGACACCGGTGAGCGTGTAGAAATAGATCATATAAAAAAAATTTCCGGCTCATATCGCGATTACAACGTCGTAGAGCTCAAAAATGCTGTTGTAAACCGGAATTTACATCAGGCACTTGGCATATCGGAACAGATGTTGCAACACAATAATCACAGCGTTGGAGAAATAATCAAAACGTTGGGGTTCTTTTACATTGTGTTTTGCAATATCTGGCGAATATGCAGGCTAACTGAAAAAGGTCTTTCGAAAGATCAGATTCAGTCCGAACTGGGAATTAGAAACAACTATATTTTTAATGCCCAGTGGCGGGAAGCCTCCAATTTCAGACTGGCAGAAATGCCTCGGATATTTGAAGCCTTGCTCGATGCAGATCGCGCAGCAAAAGGCTTCGGCACATTAGATACCTCATCAATATTTCTCCTTCTGCTTAAGCGCATCATCGGCTAAAAGTATTAGCCCGGTGTTGCGGTAAACAAGCAACTAAAAAGGGGTAATACTATGAAAGCTTCTAAAGTATCCGATTTAAGACAAATGTCAGACGAAGATGTAATGGAACAACTACAATCAGGCGTAGTTGAGGCGTTCGACATCATCGTTCAGAGATACAAAGACAGACTTCATAATTTTTTGTATCGCTACACACACAACCATGAAGACTGCGAAGATTTAGTGCAGGAGACCTTTTTGCGAGTTTACCGCAGCCGTCAATCTTACGAGAGAATCGCAAAGCTCTCCACATGGATGTATACGATTGCTTTGAATCTTGCTAAAAGTATGTATAAGAAGAAGCAGCGAATGAGTTTAATATCGATCCACGCTGATGAATCAGATCCTGATGATCGTGAAATGCAGATTACAGATACGGTTATACTCCAGGATGATGAACTTCATCTTAAAATGAGTGTTCAGGAACTAGAAAGAGCACTTCAGGAGTTGAACGAAGACTTTCGGGAAGCTGTAATTCTAAGAGATATACAGCAGTTGACGTACGAAGAAATAGCGGAAATTACGGACACAGCAATGGGTACTGTAAAATCCAGAATTAATCGCGGACGCCAACAACTTCAGGAAATTATTGGCAGTTATGTGAACTCGGAAACAATTTAGCATAACGGGAGTATGAATTTCTGAACGCCAAATAGAAATTCATACTCCTTATGCTTACTAAGCCTGAAAAAAGCACACTACTTACCGAGTTTATACTAGATTACAGTGAAAACAAACTGACGGGTCCGGAACTATCTGCTTTTAAAGAGTTGATGAACAGCTCGAAAGTGATTTGTACAGCAGCTGTAAACGGTAAAAATATTAGAAGAGCTATGGCAGCGTTGCCGAAACGAAAAGTCAGTAAACGTTTTGACCAAAAAATGGCCGCAAAATTTGCCATGGAGCTTGAAAGAGAGACGGCAGAAAATAATGCCAAGAGAGTAGGGGATAGAAGTATATTTACTATTTAGTTTCAGGAACCGGAAATTTTACCCCTAAGTTTTAGCAACTCTTCATGATCGGGATCTGATTTTAACCCTTTCTGAATATATTCCATTGCTTCAATATCTGCTTTAGCCTGATGTAATATCCACGCTATATTGTGATATGCATCAGTAAACAACTCATCTCTTTTTATAGCTTCCTCATAACACTTAGCAGCTTCGATATGCTGGTTCTGCCTCAGGAAGAAATTACCCAGGTTAAAATGCGAAAGTGCATTTTCGCCATTAATTCGTGTCAGGTAGTGAAACAATTCATGAGCTTTATCTGGCTGGCCTACAAGCTCATAGCAATCCGCCAGGTTATTTAGGGAAGGAATATGGTTCGGGTTCTGATCCAATGCCCTGAGGTAAATATCTATCGCAAGGTCCGGTTGATCATTTTCATTGAAAGCGTTACCCAAATTAAAAAGAAAAGCTACTTTATTCGGATCCAAATCAACTGCTTTTTGCAGATACTTTACGGATTCTGATAGTTCACCTAAAAGATAGTGACCAATACCCAAATCATGAAGCAAATTGGCACTGTTTGGTTTATTCTTCAATTCTTGTTGAATAATTGAAATCTGTTCCCTGATTTCAGCTTCGTTTTTCAAAATTGATATCCTATTTGAAGTTCTGCTTGTAAAGAGTTTACCGTACCGGTAGAAATAATTGCTTTAATTGGACCAACAATGGTTAATGCTCCTAAAGATAGTGAAGCTCCATAATCAATATCATCTATTTTGGGGTTTAGATTCCATTCGTTTAAAAATCGTCCCGCATATAAATCAATATTGATAAATCTATGATAAAATGGTTCTGCCTGGATGCCAAGGGAAGCCATTTGTACGTGAGAGGTGGAAACTTCATATCTGTTAATTCCACCAAATCGGAGGTAACCAATTTCTCGATAGTATCTATTTGGGGTGTACCAATAACCCCATGGCAATTCGTTACCATAAGAATAACCCGCCAGCAGAGAATTTGTTAGTGAGATTTTACTTGACAACTCATAGTATCCATTCCAAAAAAAGTTTAGTGAAGAAAATTGTATTGGGCTAAAGACCAAGGGATCGCTATAATAAAACTGAGCCAATACCTTATGTCCGTTCGATGGATACGATTTTCTATTTAGAAAATCGTATCTGTATTTCGCAAATAGAGCGTGATATCCCTCACTCACCGGTTCTACTTGTTGTGGATTGATTTCATTTCTATGGTAATTAAAATCTTTTCGAATGCCCAGTGCAAATAGATGCTGTGTACTGAAATAATTCCCAAAAGAAACTTCACCGCGAATAACATGATTTTCAAATCTGGATACTCTCTCTTCATTCACGAACCAATCCACATTTTCAGTGTGATATTGTAATGTTGTTAGTGCAGCAAACCTGGAACCTAAAGCTCCGTAGTAGATGTAATCAGCTCCAAACATCAACTGGTCACCCAATCTTGACTCCAGCTTGTTAATTGATCCTTCGTGAAACAGATTTTGAAACGAGGCTTCAAAGAAGATAGAAGCCTTGGTTTGTGATTCATACCTCAAACCAACTTTGAAATCGTTACTCTGGTTCTCTTTTATATTGATGTGCAGATTATAGTAATAAAGTGTATCCGGTTTTATTCGATACGTTACTTGCTCAATATATTGTGAGCTGTACAGCCTGCTGATTTTCTCATCAATCATTTCAGGCCCCAGTTTTGCGCCCGTTTCAAACTGTAATTTTCTTTTTATGAAATCATCATCAAACAGATTGTTTCCTTCTATAATTACGTCCTGAATAGGAAGTGGAGAAGGGGCGTCTATTGGTTTTCTTGATTTATACTGCCCGTTTTGTCTTTCGGCAATCTCTTTGAATTCTCCTGAATATTTTTCACCTGCTTTTAGACCGGCTTCTAAAAATGTATCTATCATATCAAAAGAAGCAACAGAATATTCATCAATTTCCGGCATTGTGATTACTAAATCGGCTTTTTTCTTTTCTTCCTCTACTCGTTCATTTATTCTGTACTGAACAGACTGATTCATAATCTCAGTCAATGTATTTAAACTGTCACTGGGAACCAGGGCAGATGTTACATCGACAGCAATTATATAATTTGCTCCCATATCTAATGCATCCTGCACAGGCAGGTTTCGCGAAAGTCCGCCATCTAAATAATGTTTACCATTAATTTCGTGTGGTACAAACGCCGATGGAATAGATATACTGGCGCGAATTGCATCAGGCAAATATCCGGATCGAAACACAACGGCTTCACCGGTTTCAACATCCGTAGCAACTGCAGCAAAGGGAATGGGAAAGTTATCAAAATCTTCTGTTCCGTGAGCTGACCAAAGCAAACGTGATAGATAGGAATAAATATTCTGGCCGGTTATAATGCCCTGTGGTAAAGACAAACCACTCTCGTTAATCGGAACAGTTAGAATAGTTCGTTCATCAAATCCTTTTTCGTAGTTGGACGTATATCTGCGATTTGGGGTCTCTGTAAAAAGCTCTATAAAATTACTTCTCCTGCTCAATTCTGTGAGTTGATCGGCGGAATATCCAATTGCATATAGTCCGCCAACCAATGCACCCATACTGGTACCGGTAATGTAATCTATTTGAACACCGGCTTCTTCAAGTGCCTTTAAAATTCCGATGTGGGCAACACCTCGCGCACCACCACCGCTTAATACAACACCCACTTTTAGTGAATCGGATTGCAGGGTTTCATAAGTTAAATTCTTACTCTCTGATTGGGCCTGATAGGGGAGAATGAGATAAAAAAATAAGGCGAATAAAAAAACTGATTTTAGTTTCATAATGAATAAACCTGAAAATGATCTCTTGTTTTCATTCAGGTACTACGAATAGATTTCTATTATGTTTTAAAAGCTTTTGA
>Ga0102932_1000827_pt1 | contig 15784 bp, 13 predicted proteins | sample SalPonR1_C_D2_MG_FD_78212 | JGI IMG/M metagenome (GOLD analysis project Ga0102932, IMG submission 78212) | Salt pond soil microbial communities from South San Francisco under conditions of wetland restoration - Salt Pond MetaG R1_C_D2_MG | ecosystem: Environmental > Aquatic > Marine > Intertidal...
CACGGCATCGCCATAGGGTTGCGCGATCTGGGCATGACCATGGCGCCGATGAACGCCTTCCAGACCCTGCTGGGCATCGAGACGCTTTCGCTGCGCATGGAGCGGCACGTCGCCAACGCCCAGAAGATCGCCGGGTGGCTGGAGCAGGATCCGCGCGTCGAACGGGTCACCTATGCGGGCCTGCCCTCGTCGCCCTACAGCGACCGGGTCGGCAAGCTCTATCCCAAGGGAGCCGGGGCGCTTTTCACCTTCGCCGTGAAGGGCGGTTATGATGCCTGCGTGAAGCTGGTCGACTCGGTCGAGATATTCAGCCATGTGGCCAATCTGGGCGATACCCGCTCACTGATCATCCACTCCGCCTCGACCACCCACCGCCAGCTTTCGCCCGAACAGCAAAAGGCGGCGGGCGCATCGCCCGACGTGGTGCGAATCTCGATCGGCATCGAGGATTCCAACGACATCATCGCCGATCTCGACCAGGCGCTCACCAAGGCCACCGCCTGACCGCAAACCCACCGCCAGGGCCGCATCACAGGCCCTGGCACCGCGCTTCTTCGGGCGGGGGCCGCACACCTCTTTCCCTCGGCGAGAAGCTGCTGTAAAATCCGGGCGCTGGGCGGTGGACTCCCACTGGCCCCGACCCGATGCTACTGCGGTGCAAATGAAACCGAATTTCGCCCTAACACTCTCGTTCGAAGGCCTGGCCCTTCTGCACCGGGCCTATCCGGGCTGGCACAGCGTCGGCGACGTCTCCTTCGATGAACCCGACCTGAACGGCGCGCTCGCAGCGCTGCGCGACCAGGGGCTGGCGCTCGACCCTGCCGGGATGACCAGCAAGCTGGTGATCCCCGAGGACCAGATCCGCTATCTCGATTTCGATCCCGGCGGCGCCAGCGGCGCAGCACTGGAAGAAGCCGTGCGCGACCGGCTGTCCGGCGCGACACCCTATGCGATCGACGATCTCGCCTATGACTGGTCCTGCGACGCCGGGCAGATCCAAGTCGCCGCCGTCGCCCGCGAGACCCTCGACGAGGCCGAGGAATTCGCAGCCCGCTACGGGTTCAACCCGGTCTGTTTCGTGGCGATGCCCCCAAAGGGCCGCTTTGTCGGCGAACCCTGGTTCGGCGAGGCCGCGCAGTCCGAACAGCACATTCCGGCCGGGGCCTCTCTTGAACGCGACAGCGCGGCGATTCGAATCATCGGTGCGGCGCCCGCGCCCGCATCCCCCGACGAGCCGGAACCCGCCCCCACAGCACAAGCCGAGCCACAAGCCGGGCCGCAGCCCGAAGAGCAACCGGAACCGCAGGCCGAAACACAAACCGCGCCCGACACCGAACCCACGGCAGAGACCGAACCAGAGCCTACGCCCGAATCCACCCAAGGAACCGACACACCGGCGCAGGACGCGCCCGCCCCCGTCGCTCGTGACGGAACGGCCCCCTCTTTCCGCTCGGTGCGCGCCAGCCGCGATGACGACCCCGCGCCCGCGTCCCGCCGTCTCGAAGGCGCGGCGCGCGGCCTCACCATGATCGCCCCCGCCGACAGCGCCGCGCCCCCCGTCACCGGGCGCCCCGAAGAGTCCGCGCGCGACCATGGCGCCCCCGACCTGCGCGCCACACCCGACGACCGGCTTCACCCCGACGAAAACGACAGCGACACAGCGTCGGACGCGCGCAAAGGTGACCCGGCCGCGGCCTTCTTCACACAGCGTGACGCCGCCGTCAGCAGCGTCACCGCCGCGCCGCCGCCGCCCTCCGACGAAAAGCAGCGCATGACCATATTCGGCGCGCGCGAAGCGGCACCCGTGGGCGGCAAGCCGCGCTACCTTGGCCTTGCGCTGACCGCCGCGCTGGTGCTCTTCCTCGTCGCGGTCGCAGCCTGGGCTTCGGTCTTCTTGGACGAAGGCATCTCGGGCCTGTTCCGCTCGAAACCCGAGCCGCAGATCGCGCTTGTGCCCGCTCCCGAGGATCCCCCCGCGGAAGAAAGCGTCACCACCGACACCGCGACCGACCCGGCACTCCAGCCCGCGCCAGAACCCGAACCAGAGACCGACCTCGCCTCGCGCCCCGCACCCGAGGAGCGCCCCGCGCAACCCGAACGCGCGCAAACCCCCGATTCCGAGCTTTCGTCCGATGAACTGCTCGCCCGCTACGCCGCCACCGGAATCTGGCAACAGGCCCCCGAAGCCCCAAGCGCCCCCGGCCTGATGACGCTTGACGATTTCTACCAGACCTCGATCGACGCGCCTGTGCGCTCCAGCGATGCCGTGGCTCTGCCAGCGGTTGATGCGCTGCAACCCGACACCGCGCCCGAACGCCCCACCGATCCTGTGGCGCCGGGCACCCGCTTCGTGATGGACGAGCGCGGCCTCGTGGTGGCCACGCCCGACGGCGCGATCACACCCCAAGGCGTGCTTGTCTATGCCGGCCGCCCACCTCTGACACCCGGCAATATCCCCGACCGCCCCAGCGGTGCATCCATCGCCGACGCCCTGCCCGAGGCCGAAGCCCTGCGCCTCTTCTCCGTGCGCCCCCGAACGCGCCCCGACGATCTCAGCGAACAAAATGAACGCGGTCTTTTGGGCGTTGGGGGGCGCAGCCGCGCCGAACTCGCCGCCTTGCGCCCGCGAACGCGCCCCGAAGGCATCGCCCGGCAACAGCAGGCCGCCGCCGACCCGCCGCTGATTGTCGATACCGAGGCGGTCAATGCAGCCCTGACCGAAGCCGCGCAGGAACCCGACCCGTTCGCCTCGGCCACGCCGCAGGCGGTATCGTACTCGCTCAAGCCGAACATGCGCCCCGGCAATTTCGAACAGATCGTGGCCAATACCCGCGCCACCGCCCAGTCGACCCCGGTCAGCGCCACGCAACGGGTCGCGCCCAGTGCGCCAACGGCCACCACCGTGGCGCGCGCGGCCACCGAACAGAACGCAATCTCGTTGCGACAGGTGAACCTGATCGGCGTCTATGGCAGCCCGTCCAATCGTCGCGCGCTCGTGCGTCTGGCGAATGGCCGCTACGAGAAGGTGAAGGTCGGCGACAGGCTCGACGGCGGGCAGGTCGCCGCCATCGGCGAAAGTGAGCTGCGCTACCAGAAACGCGGTCGCAATATCGTGCTGAAAATACCCAAGGGTTGATCCCGGCAGGCGCTCACATGCGGGTTTTGTACAAATCTGTCGCGGCGTTCCCGGAATTTGGTACAAAACCGGCGTACAAAACGGACGATTTGTACGGTTTTCAGCCCTCCGAAACGCCCGCTTCCGCGAATGTCGCCATGCCCGAATGGCAAGCCAGCGCGCCCTTGACGATCGCCAGCGCCAAGGCTCCGCCCGAGCCCTCACCCAGCCGCATTCCCAGCGACAGGATCGGTTCTTTATTCAATATTTTCAATATCTTGGGGTGCGCGATCTCGGCGCTTACATGGCCCGCCATCGCGTGATCCAGCGCCCCCGGCTGCGCCACATGCAAGCAGGCCGCCGCCGCGGTGCAGATAAAACCATCCAAAATCAAGGGGATACGCAATGTCCGGGCGCGCACCATCGCGCCCGCCATCGCCGCGATCTCATATCCACCCAGACAACGCAGGGCTTCCAACCCATTGTTCTCAATTGATTTATTTCTCTCAACGCCGCGCGCCACAACTTCGGCCTTATGAGTCAGGGCCGCGCCCGCAACCCCGGTGCCAGCCCCCGTCCAATCCCCGGCTTCACCTCCGAACAACGCCAGCGAAATCGCCGCCGCGCTGGTGGTGTTGCCGATTCCCATCTCTCCGACGACAAGCAAATCCGCTTTTTTATCAACAGCTTGCCAGCCATTTAGCAGGGCCTCGACAAAGGCGGCCTCGCTCATCGCTGGGCCTTGGGTAAAATCCCGCGTCGGTGTTTCCAGCCCCAGAGCATGCACACTCAACCTCGCACCGAAGGTCTCCGCCAACTGGTTGATCGCCGCGCCCCCGGCCTCGAAATTGGCCACCATCTGGCCCGTCACCTCTGCCGGAAAAGCTGAAACACCCTGCGCTGTGACCCCATGGTTCCCTGCAAAAACAATGATTTGCGGTGCTTCGACCCGCGCCCGATCCTCGCCGCGCCATCCGCAATACCAGGCAGCGATCTCTTCCAACCGGCCAAGCGATCCCGGCGGCTTGGTCAGGCAGGCATTGCGGGCCGCCGCGGCCTCGCGCGCCGCCCCTTGCGGCGACGGAAGCTCTTGAAGTATTTCAATAAATTCCGCCAGCGAGGTAAAGTCTTGGCGCATCGTCTCACCCGTTGCATGCTCTCTTCAACCTGTGTATCGCAGCGTCACCTATGAGACGCAGCCCAAAAAGGCCCGATCCAGATGAAAAACGATGAACCTATTGTAAAAAAACAGGATTTTTTCATCGCCTTGGCTTTGCTCAGCCGGCTTCCGGTGCATGTGGACGGGTTCGATCGCGGCGCCCGCGCCGCCTGGGCCTATCCTCTGATCGGCCTTGTCATCGGCGGGATTGCCGGTTTTGCGGGGCTCTTTGCCCACTGGATCGGCATGCCCGCAGAACTTACAGCATTGATTACATTATGTATTATGGTCGTCCTGACCGGCGCGATGCACGAGGACGGGCTGGCCGACACTGCCGACGGGCTCTGGGGCGGTTGGGACCGCCTGCGCCGCCTCGAAATCATGCAGGACAGCCAGATCGGCACCTACGGCGTTCTGGCTCTTTTGTTCGCATTTTCAGCACGTTGGGTCGCTCTCTGGGCTTTGTTCTCGGTCGGTCCCGGCGTGGCCCTCAGCGCGATCCTGGCGGCCAGCCTCCTGTCGCGCGCCACCCTGCCCGCCCTGATGGCCGCCCTGTCCAATGCCCGCGGCTCAGGCCTGTCCCACAGCACCGGCCCCTGCCCTGCTGAAACCGCCTGGCTCGCCGCCGCCCTCGCCTTCGCCCTCGCCATCCTGCTGCTCGGCTCCGGCGCCATCCCCGCGACGCTTCTCGCGGGAATGGCAGCACTTGGTGTCGGCGTCATTGCCTACAGAAAGATCGGCGGACAGACCGGCGACATACTTGGCGCGGCACAGCAGGCCTCTGAAATCACGGTTCTTTTTCTGTTGGTCACATGACATGAAAAAGGCCGCGCCCCATCGGGCACGGCCTTCATTCATCGGCGTGATGCCGGATTACGCGGCGCGCGAAACCAGCACGTCGTCGACTTTCTTGGCCGCCTGCACCTCGTCGCCACCGCTTACCGCGGCCACTTCACGGGTCAGACGTTCCAGCGCGGCCTCGTACAGCTGGCGCTCGGAATAGCTCTGCTCGCGCTGATCGTCGGTCCGATGCAGATCGCGCACCACCTCCGCGATGGCGATCAGATCGCCGGAGTTGATCTTCTGTTCATATTCCTGCGCGCGACGCGACCACATGGCACGTTTAACCTTGGCCTTCCCCTTGAGCGTGGACATGGCCTTGGAGACTACATCGGGGCTGGAGAGGCCGCGCATCCCCACTTCGGTTGCCTTATTGGTCGGCACGCGCAGGGTCATCTTGTCCTTCTCAAAGGAGATCACAAACAGTTCCAGTTTAATTCCAGCGATTTCCTGCTCCTCGATCGACACGATCTGACCAACCCCGTGCGCGGGGTAGACAACGTAGTCGTCAGGGCGGAACTCGGACTTCTTCGATTTGCTCATTCGGGTCTTCCTCAAACATCTGTCTGTTTCGGCGCACAGGGATTTGGCTCATTGGCATTCGGCCCCGTGAGACACAAAAACAGCGCAAAAATATCCATCTCCTGTCGGCATGGCGGGAGGATGGATGTCAGGCAGCGATCTTCATTTGTAACAAGTATATAGCACAAAAAACGTGCTTTCGGAAGTACCCGCACCAAAGTCGTCTCGCTTTGGGCATATCTTCAATGGGTTGCGAGCGGGTTTCCATGTAAAACATCAAGCACCGGGACGCGCCGACGCCGAATCGCACGGGTGATTTCAGCCACCTTCGCCCGGTTTTTCCGAGAAGTACTTGGTGAGTTTGCCATCTTCACCGTCCCGCTCTTCGGCCTTGGGCAGCTGATCCTTCTTGGTGATGATCACGGGCCACATTTCCGAGTACTTACGGTTGAACTCGACCCACTCTTCCATTGCCGGTTCCGTATCGGGCCGGATCGCATCCGCAGGGCATTCAGGCTCACACACACCGCAATCGATGCATTCGTCGGGGTGGATCACAAGCATGTTCTCGCCCTCGTAGAAACAATCCACGGGGCACACCTCGACACAGTCGGTATACTTGCATTCGATGCAGTTGTCCGTGACGACATAGGTCATTGCAGTCTCTCGCGTCTCTGCCGCTAGTGGGTTTCACCTAATCCAGAGCCGGGGATCAATCAAGCGCATCCGAACGGTTGAGATCGAGTTTGCGCCGATCACGCTTGGTTGGACGACCTTTTCCTTCATATTTGGGTCCGGTTGGGACATTTAGCCGCTCCGCCGGTGGACTCAGGTCCTCATAAAGCGCCTGCGCCTCGGCGGCAGGGCCGCGCCGCGCGCCAAGCGTGAGGATACGGATCACCCGCACCTGCCTTGCCTGCGGAAAGGTCAGAACATCGCCCGGCCCCACAGGATGCGCGGCCTTTGCGATCTTGTTGCCATTCACCCGCACATGACCGCCGGAAACCAGCTTTGCCGAAAGGCCCCGCGTCTTGAAGAACCGGGCATGCCACAACCACTTGTCGATGCGGATTCGGGCGTTGGCGGTGGTTTCCTGCTGCTGCACGGGTCGGTCGGCCGCTCAGCCTTTGTCCTTCAGCCCCATAAGAGCCGCGGCAAAGGGGTTGTCCGGATCAATCTGGTCTTTCTTGCGGTCAGGACGTGCCGAGAAGGTCTTGGGCCCCTGATCTCCACGCGGCTTGCCCTTGCCGCCGCCGGGCTTGCCGCCCTTGCCACGCGGCTTGCCACCACCGCTCTTGGGCTTGGCGCGCCCTTCGTTGCGCGCACGTCCACCACGTCCGCCCCAAGTGAAGGTGTAAAACACTTCGATCTCGGGTTCGGCGGGTTCGGCGGCGGGGGCTTCGCCGGGCAAGACCTCGCCTTCGCTGGCGGCGGGAATATCCTCGACCTGCTCGGGTTGCTCGGCGGGATCGGCGGCAATCGGGGCTTCGCCCTCGTCGGGAATGGCCTCGGCCTCGGCTTGAGCCGTCCTCGGCTCTGCGCTCACGGCCTCGTCTGTCGGGGCTTCCTTCACAGCCTGATCGACCGGCTTCACCTTTTCACGTTCGCCGCGTTCGCCCTTGTATCCAAGGCCATTCATAAGATCGGCAAACTGTTCCAGCGTCATGCCTGTGATCGACAGCATGTCGGCTTTGGCCTCGAACCCGCCACGGCTGTCTTCGGCGCGCAGCATGTCGGCCAGTCGCTCGAGCATGTCGATACGGATCGCCCGCTCTCCGGCCGCGCGATACCCGGCCATCGAGTGATAGCCACGCGGCACCGCCCCAGGAGCACCTGCCGGCACGGTAACAAGACCCGGCGGCGGTGCCTCGGGGAATTCTTCCAGCCCCTGGGACAGCGACCACAGCAACAGCCGAAGCCGCGTTGGTGCGGGCTTGAGCAAAAGCGGCATGAAGATCGTGAACTGACCGAAGCGCACACCGTGCTTGCGCAGCGCGCCGCGCGCGTCCTGATCGAGGGCCTTCACGTCCTCGGCCACGTCGCCGCGCGGGATGATGCCGAAATTCTCCACCAGCCGGAATCCGAAACCGCGCGCCAGCCCATTCAGGTTCTCGTCGCGCTGGATATTCAGCAGCGGCTCGAACAGAGTGGCCACCTTGCGGTCAATGAAATGCTGCAACCGGCGCTGTACTTTCTGCGCCACCTCCTCGCCCGCCACTTCATCGACAAAACCTTCGGCCTGCGGTTTCAGAGGGTCCGCCCCCGCGACCAGTTTCCCGATCGCCTGGTCGCCCCACATCAGGCCGCCCTGTTCGGTGTAGTCGATTTCGGTGTCCGGGGCGTTGTAGAAACGGTCAGCCTTGAGGTGAAAATGCGGGGCCAGCGCCTGCAGGCTGGCCTGACGCACGGCTTTCTCTTCCTGTCCGGGTGCACCCTTGTCCTGGATGAACCGGAATCCCTCAAGACGCCCGACGAACTCGCCCTCGACCGTCACCTCACCGTTTTCGTTCACATCGGCCACCATGGCCTCCTTCTGCTTGAGCCGGCGCAAGAGCACGGATGTGCGCCGGTCCACAAATCTCTGGGTCAGACGCTCGTGCAGCGCATCCGACAGGCGGTCTTCTACCGCGCGCGTTTCGCCGCGCCAATGGGTTTCGTCATCGACCCAGCCTTTTCGCTGCGCAACATAGGTCCAGGTCCGAATATAGGCGAGACGTTTCGACAGCGTGTCAATATCTCCATCCGTCCGGTCGATGCGCCGGATCTGACGCGCAAGCCAGTCGTCGGGTATGTGGCCATGTTCGTGCAGGTCGTTGAAGATGGTTTCCAGAAGGCTGGCATGCTCGGCCTGACTGATGCCACGAAAGTCCGGCACGCGGCAGACATCCCACAGCAGACGTACCGAAGGCCCGTCTTTGACGCGCGCACGCACGCCTGACACCTGCGACAAGGTTTTCAGTGCGCCCAGATCGTCGGCCTCGCGGGCGCGGCTTAACCTTTCATCCTCGGGTTTAGCCTCGAGCGCGGCGATCAGCGCATCGACATTCCCGAACGGCAGCTTCGCGTTGCGCCATTCAAGCTTGCGGATGGGCGTGAACCGGTGGTCCATGATCGCATGCGCCACCTCATCGGGCAGCGTGGGCGCTTCGCCGGTCACACCGAACGTGCCATGACTCATGCCGCGCCCGGCCCGGCCCGCGATCTGCGCCAGTTCGTTAGGCGCCAAGGGCCGCATCCGCCGCCCATCGAACTTGCTCAGCGACGAGAACGCCACATGGTCAATATCAAGATTCAACCCCATGCCAATGGCATCGGTCGCCACCAGGTAGTCCACGTCGCCATTTTGATAAAGCGCCACCTGCGCGTTGCGCGTGCGCGGGCTTAGAGCGCCCATCACCACCGCCGCGCCGCCCTTTTGGCGGCGTAGAACTTCGGCAATTGCATAAACATTATCAACTGAAAATCCCACAATTGCACTTCTTGCGGGCATCTTACTTATCTTTTTCGAACCAGAATAGGAAAGTTGCGACATCCGCTCGCGACTGAGGAATTCAACCCCCGGCACCAAAGCGGCAATCGCGCCCCGCATCGTGTGCGACCCCAGGAACTGAGTCTCGCGCAGGCCGCGCATCTTCAACAGGCGGTCGGTAAAGACATGGCCGCGCTCGGGGTCGGCACAAAGCTGGATCTCGTCGACGGCAACGAAATCGGCACCCAACCCTTCGGGCATCGCCTCGACGGTGCAGACCCAGTATTGGGTGCGCTCGGGCACGATGCGCTCTTCGCCGGTGATCAGCGCCACCACCGAGGGCCCGCGCAACGACACGATCCGGTCATAGACCTCGCGCGCCAAAAGGCGCAGAGGCAGACCAATGACCCCGGTCCGATACCCCAGCATCCGTTCGATCGCGAAATGCGTCTTGCCGGTATTGGTGGGGCCCAGAACCGCGAGGGTTCTTGACTGCTCGGCCATCGGCCATCTCCGTTCAGATCAGAGGTCGCGCCCGCCAACTTCGGGACCGAGGCGATCCATCGCCGCGCGGGCGGCTTCGTGATGGGGGTGAATTGCGAGAACGCGGGAAAAGGCCTCATATGCCATGCTGGGGCGGTTCACCTCGTTCAGCACGGCGCCAAGGCTGTAGATCGCGTTGAAATGCCGGGGCGTTATCGACAGGGCGCGCTCCACATCGGCAAGCGCGGGACCATACAGCCCCTCCCCCGCCAGGGCCACCGCGCGCATGTGCCAGCCTTCGGCGAAATCGGGCGCATGGTCGGTCAAAGCGGTGAAATGCCCGATCGCTTCTTCCGAATCACCCGCCTCAAGTGCGCTGTTGCCCCGCTTGAGCAGCAGATCCATCGCAGGCGACCCGGATTGGGCCAAGGCATGTTCTATATCGCGTGCGACGCGACGCGCTTGCGCTGGAGTTTCGGCGGTCTTGAGTGCCTCGAACAGCCCATCCAACCGCGCGCCGTCCGACGCGGCGGAAGGTAGGGAAAACATGACTACAGCAAGAAGTGCCGCGACGATACGATTGAGGTGTTGGCTAGTTGCGCTCATAACGACTCTGAATGTAGCGAGTGGAAACCGGATTCACACCCCCCGGAACGACAAACCACGACGATCACCAGGAGGATCACCACATGAGCGACCTAATTGACAGCGCAGTCAACGCCCTTAACGGAAAAATGAATGACGGGTTCGATGGCAACGCCAAGTTCGTGATCGAGAACGAAGGCTCGATCATGGTCGATGGCGATGGCGCACGCGCCGCCGACGAGGAGGCCGAGGTCACGCTGACTGCGGATGCCGACACCTTTCAGGCGATCCTTGATGGCGACATGGACCCGACGGCGGCCTTCATGTCGGGCAAGCTCAGCGTCGATGGCGACATGGGTACGGCCATGAAACTGGGGAGTGTCCTGGCCTGATGGAAAACGCCCCTTTCTTTGCCGACGTGGCCGATGGCCCGACCGATGGTGCAGCCTGGTGGCTGATCACCGAGGACGGCGTGCGCGTTCGTGGGGGGGTGTGGGGCGTCTCGAAACCGCATGGAACGGTGCTGCTGTTTCCGGGACGCACCGAGTATATCGAGAAATACGGTCGCATGGCGGGTGATCTGGCGAAACGCGGATATGCAACCCTTGCTCTCGATTGGCGCGGTCAGGGTCTTTCGGACAGGCTGACGGGCGATGCCATGTCCGGCCATGTGATGCGTTTCACAGACTACCAACATGACGTGAACGCCATGATCGCCGCCGCCGAGGCGCTTGACCTGCCGCGCCCGTGGCATTTGCTGGCACATTCCATGGGCGGCTGTATCGGGCTGCGTGCCGTGTTGGACGGCCTGCCGGTTCAAAGCTGCGCCTTTTCAAGCCCGATGTGGGGGATCAAGATGTCCGGTTCGCTGCGACCACTGGCCTGGTCGCTGTCATGGAGCAGCCGCAAACTGGGCATGGGCGAGCGATACGCCCCCGGCACCGACCCGGAAAACTATGTGCTGACCGAACCCTTTGCGACCAACAAGCTGACCGGCTGCCCGGACATGTATCAATACATGATCGACCAGGCGCTCGCCTATCCCGAGCTTGGCCTTGGCGGCCCCAGCCTGCACTGGCTCTACGAGGCCCTGCGCGAGACGCGCGCACTTGCCCGCAAACCTTCGCCCAACCTGCCCTGCCTGACGGTTCTGGGATCGGAGGAAGAGATCGTCGACCCCGCCCGGATTCTTGAACGCATGTCGCGCTGGTCCGACGGGCGGCTCGAGGTGATAGAGGCTGGTCGCCACGAGGTGCTGATGGATACGCCCGAGATGCGCGGCGGCGTGATGGAACTGATCGGCAAATTCCTTGACGCCCCCCAGGATGTCGCGCGCGAGAAATCACTGACTATGGATCGCGCACGACCGGTTGCCGCTGCCGCCCCAGCCCGTCAATCCTAAGCTCCATCACGTCGCCCTCTGACAGGAACCGTCTCGGCGACATGCCCATCCCGACGCCCGGCGGGGTGCCGGTGGCGATCACGTCTCCTGGTTGCAGGCTCATCATCTCGCTCAGATGCGCGATGATCTGCGCCACGCTGAAGATCATCTTGCCGGTATGGCCCGTCTGCATGCGTTCGCCGTTCAGATCCAGCGTCAGGGACAGATCCTGAGGATCGCCCGCCTCGTCCGGTGTCACCAGCCAGGGGCCGATCGGGCCGAAGGTGTCGCAGCTCTTGCCCTTGGTCCACTGGCCCGAGCGCTTTGCCTGAAAGTTTCGCTCGGAGATGTCGTTCACGATGCAATAGCCCGCCACATGATCAAGCGCGTCGGCCTCGCCCACGTATTTCGCCTTTTTGCCAATCACCACGCCCAGTTCCACCTCCCAATCCGAGTGGCGCGAGCCGCGCGGCAGGCTGACCGTATCGTTCGCCCCGATGATCGACGAGGTCGCCTTCATGAACACGATCGGATGTTCGGGCGGTTCCATTCCGGTTTCCGCGGCATGGTCGGAATAGTTGAGACCGATCCCGATGAACTTGCCCACGCCGCCCACTGGCGCGCCAAGGCGCGGCGCCCCCTCGACAAGCGGCAGCGCTGCGGCGTCGATCTTCGGCAGTTCGGCCAGCACCGACCCGGCGATATCGGGTACGACCCCCGAAAGATCGCGCAACTGCCCCTGGTCATCCAGCATGCCCGGGCGTTCCTGTCCCGGCTCTCCATATCTTGCAAACCGCATCAGGCGCCCCCCGTATCCATTGTGCATGCCGGCGAAGAATAGCTGCTGGCCTGCGCCTTGCAAGGGAGCGCATGGAGATATCCCGCGATCAAGGCTTGAGGCGTCCCCTTGCCCCGCATATGTGTATCTCCTGAGAAAAAGGAGGCTCTCACATGTTCCATCTGCCCGTTCCCGCCCACGACGCCAATGCCGGTTCCGGTGACGACAACCTGGGCGCCCTTCCGGAATGGGATCTGACGGATCTCTATGCCAGCCCCGACGCCGCCGAACTCAAGCGCGATCTGGACTGGCTGGAAAAGGCCTGCGCCGATTTCGCCGCCGATTATGAGAACAAGCTGACCAAGCTGGACGCGGATGGGTTGCTGGAATGTATCCGGCGCGACGAAAAGATCAGCAATATCGCAGGGCGCATCATGTCCTATGCCGGGCTGCGCTATTACCAGCAGACCACCGATGGCGGGCGCGCCAAGTTCCTTTCCGATTGCCAGGAAAAGATCACCACCTATACCACGCCGCTCGTGTTCTTCTCGCTTGAGCTGAACCGGCTCGACGAAGCCGCGCTGAGCGCGCTTTACGCGCAGAATGCCGAGCTGGCGCGCTACAAGCCGGTGCTGGATCGCATCCGCGCGATGAAGCCCTATCAGCTATCCGACGAGCTCGAGAAATTCCTGCACGACCTTGGCGTCGTCGGCGACGCCTGGGAGCGGCTTTTCGACGAGACAATCGCGGGGCTGAGCTTCACCGTTGACGGTGAGGAACTGGGTATCGAGGCCACGCTGAACTTGCTGACCGATCAGACGCGCGAAAAGCGCGAGAGCGCAGCACATGAACTGGCCCGCGTCTTCGGCCAGAACATCCGCACATTTTCCCGTGTCCACAACACCTCGGCCAAGGAAAAGGAAGTGATCGACCGTTGGCGCGGTATGCCCACACCTCAGACCGGGCGCCATCTGTCGAATGATGTCGAACCCGAGGTGGTCGAGGCGCTGCGCGATGCCGTTGTCGCGGCCTATCCCAAGCTGAGCCACCGCTATTACGAACTCAAGCGCAAGTGGCTTGGGCTTGAGCGGATGCAGGTCTGGGACCGCAACGCGCCCCTGCCCATCGAGGACAAGAAGATCGTCGATTGGGACGGTGCGCGCGACATCGTGATGGAGGCTTATTCGGCCTTCGATCCACGCATGGGCGATCTGGCGGATCCGTTCTTCAAGAAGGGCTGGATCGACGCCGGTGTCAAACCCGGCAAGGCGCCGGGCGCCTTCGCCCATCCCACTGTCACCGACGTGCACCCCTATGTCATGCTGAACTACCTCGGCAAGCCGCGCGACGTCATGACACTGGCGCATGAACTGGGCCACGGCGTCCATCAGGTACTGGCCGCCGATCAGGGCGAGCTGCTGGCCAATACCCCGCTGACACTGGCCGAAACCGCCAGCGTCTTTGGGGAGATGCTGACCTTCCGCAAAATGCTTGAAAAGGCCTCGAGTCAGACCGAACGCAAGGTCCTGCTGGCGGGCAAGGTCGAGGACATGATCAACACTGTGGTCCGCCAGATCGCGTTCTACGACTTCGAGTGCAAGCTACACGACGCGCGCCGAGGCGGTGAGCTGACGCCCGATGACATAAACGCCCTTTGGATGTCGGTGCAGGCCGAGTCACTTGGACCCGCATTCGACTTCATGGACGGCTACGAGACCTTCTGGGCCTATATCCCGCATTTCGTCCATTCACCCTTCTACGTCTATGCCTATGCATTTGGCGACGGATTGGTGAACGCGCTTTACGCCGTCTACGAGGAAAACCCCGAAGGGTTCCAGGACAAGTATTTCGAGATGCTCAAGGCAGGCGGATCGAAGCACCACAAGGACTTGCTTGCGCCCTTCGGCCTCGATGCCAGCGACCCGGCCTTCTGGGACAAGGGCCTGAGCATGATCTCGCGCCTGATCGACGAGTTGGAAGCGATGGAAGACTAGCGCCTACGGCCGATGGTGCCACCGCCCGGAATCGGCAATGAGCCGGTTTCGGAGGGTGGGGCCTCGAGCACCATGTAGTCGTCGAATCCGCTAGCGCCCGTTGACGCCTGCGAGAACATGCCCCGAAGTAACGAAATCGCGGCCGGGGACGTCGCGGGCACGGAATGATTCAACCCCTCGCCATCGGCAAGCGCTGTGAAATCGATCACTTTGACGTTCAACCCTTCGACCGCCTCTGGGCCGTCGATCACGCCGAGGCGCGGTTTTCGCCCTGTGATGAAGCTGGCAAGCGATAGCGCCCGATCCTCGCGCGAGACGAAAATCAGGAACGGCTGCGGCAGCGTCCCGATTGCCTCGGCCTGACTGCGGAACAGATCGGGATCGAGATCTGGCGACATCAGGATCACACCATTGATGCGTGACAGCAATTCCCGGTCGCCGCGCAGCGCGGCCTGACGCATGACCTCCATGACCAGATGCGATCCCATCGAATGCGCCAACAGCAGGATCGAGCTGTCATCATAGGCGGCGATATTCTTGAGCACCTTTTCCAGGTCGTCGCGGGCATAGAGAACACTGTCGCGATCATAGATATAACCGCGCGGATCGCCCGCCGATAGCCACGAGAACAACACCGAGGACATTCCGAAATCGAAATCGGTCTGAATCTGCGCCAGCCGATACATGGCGTCCGACAGGGTGTTGTTGTAGCCATGCACGAAAACCATCGTTTCGCGCATCGTTGCATCGCGCTTCATCTCGCGCACAAAGCTTTTGGGCCGGTCAAAGACCTTCGTATCGGTCACCAAGAAATTCAACGCCGGGTCCGCCGGTTGCCCCCGCTCGGCCCATTCGACTTTGCCGGGCTGATGAACGGGCGGAATGGAGACTGTGGCCCGAAAGAAGTTCAACTGTTCATTTCGCGGCTGACCGAAGCTCTGGCGCGGGCGCGTCAGGTCACGCTGCGTGGCAACATAAACATGCTCGATTGTCGCATCGGCAGTCAGGGGGCCGCGATCCGCCGTCGGTCGCGGCGCGCAGGCCGCAACCATCAGTACGACTCCAAGCAGAATCGCCTGCCACGCCCCTGTGGTTTTCCTCATTGAAATCATTACCTTAAATGGTATCAAAAAACCTCTCCCGTATTCCGGGAGAGGCTATCGCCATTTCGCGCCTGCGCCAAGCGATCAGGCCGAGGGCAGCATTCCTTTTTCACCGGCCAGATCCCGCATCCGCTTTTGAAGCTTCTCGAAAGCACGGACCTCAATCTGGCGAATGCGCTCGCGGCTGACATCATATTGGCCGCTCAGGTCTTCGAGCGTGATCGTCTGATCGCTCAGACGACGCTGGGTCAGAATATCCTTTTCGCGCTCATTGAGCACATCCATCGCCTTGGCCAGTAACTCGCGGCGCGCTTCCAACTCGTCTCGGCGCTCGTAATCCGTGGCCTGGTCGGCA
>Ga0102932_1000828_pt1 | contig 15781 bp, 17 predicted proteins | sample SalPonR1_C_D2_MG_FD_78212 | JGI IMG/M metagenome (GOLD analysis project Ga0102932, IMG submission 78212) | Salt pond soil microbial communities from South San Francisco under conditions of wetland restoration - Salt Pond MetaG R1_C_D2_MG | ecosystem: Environmental > Aquatic > Marine > Intertidal...
GCCCGATGGCGTCAAGAAGGTGGGATCGGTGGGGATGCCGTTCCCCTATACCGATGTGAAGATTATGGCGCTGAAGGATGGTCAGGCTGCGGAATGCGCAACCGACGAGATCGGCGAGATCTGCGTGTCGAACCCCGGCGTGATTCCGGGCGGAACCTATACCGACACCGCCAAGAATGCCGATCTCTATCATGACGACATGTACCTGCGCACCGGCGACCTGGGCCGTCTGGACGCGGATGGCTATCTGTGGATCACCGGCCGGGCGAAGGACCTGATCATCCGGGGTGGGCACAATATCGATCCGGCCGACATCGAGGACGCGCTGCTGGCGCATCCCGCCGTTGCCGTGGCCGGCGCGATCGGGCAGCCCGACGCCCATGCGGGTGAACTGCCCTGTGCCTTCGTCGAACTGATGGACGGGGCCAGCGTGACCGAGCAGGAGCTCCTGGAGCATTGCAAGGTGCATGTGCATGAACGTGCGGCCCAGCCCAAGCACCTGACCATCATGGACGAGTTGCCCAAGACGGCTGTCGGCAAGGTGTTCAAGCCCGACCTGCGCAAACAGGCGATCGCCCGGGTGTTCAACGCCGCGCTGGACAAGGCGGGATCGGCGGCGCGGGTGACGGCGGTGGTCGATGACCGCACCCGCGGGCTGGTGGCGCAGGTCGAGATGCACGGAGCGTCGCATGACGAGGTGAGCGATGTCCTGGGCAATTTCGCAAATCGCTGGGAAGAGGCGGCCTGAGCGCCGGAGATGGTTTCGGATCGGCGATGCCGATCCGACCGACGCGCGCCTTCGGCGCGCTTTTTCTTGCATATTTGGAAAGAGAAGAAGTTGGCGCGTCTGGCGGTGGGGCAAGGAGTCTTGACGGGGGCCGCGTTGCCGTATCTCTTTTCTCAATGATCGATGCGCCCGCCATGCCTGCCACTGTCGTCCCTGCCTTTGAGGCAGTGCCCGCAGAGCCGCGCGCCGTTCTGCTGCATGTGCGCGCGTTGATATTCGAGATCGCCGCTGGCCTTCCCGACGCCGCCCGCATGTCCGAGACACTGAAGTGGGGGCAGCCGTCCTATGCCGTGCCAACCGGCACGCCGCTGCGGCTGGGACTGACCCGGGCCGGGCAGCCGGCGTTGTTCGCACATTGCCAGACGCGCGTTGTTGCCGACGCTCGGGCGGTTCTGGACACGGCGCTCGAATTCGAGGGCAACCGCGCGATCCTGGTGCCGATGGACCGACCGTTTCCCGACGCGGCCCTGCGGCAGGTGATCCACGCCGCGCTGACCTATCGGCTCAGGGGGTCATCGGGTCGATCAGCGTGACCGGCAGGTTCAGCGCCTGTTCGATGGTGTGCGCGACCTGCAACAGACGCGCTTCGCCGCGCGGCGGGCCGATCAGCTGCAGGCCGACGGGCATGCCCGATGGGGTGAACCCGACAGGCAGCGACAGCGCGGGCAACCCCGCGACGGTGGCGAGAAAAGCGAATTGCAGCCAGTCGATATAGTCGCGCATCGGACGTCCCGCGACCTCGGTCGGGTATTCGATCTCGACCGGCAATGGCGCAAGGCCGTTGACCGGGCAGGCCAGAACGTCATGCGTGCGAAAGAACGCCGCCATGCTGTTGTAGATCGTCGACCGGTCCCGTTCGGCCTGGACGTAGTCGTCGAAACTCATCGCGCGGGCATCGGCGAGGTTGCCCTTGATGGTGTCCTTGTAGTGCCGCGTCACGCTTTCGGGTGTGACCTGGTAGCTGCCGAGGAAGGACATGCAGCGCAATGCGCGGAAGGTTTCGTCGAGGCGGGGCAGGTCGGGGCAGTGGTCCGTCACCGTGACATCGGGCAGGCGGAGGCTCTCGAGCGCGCTTCGCAACACGCTGTCGATCTCGGATGTGACGGCGGCAAAGCCGTTGAGGTCGGGTGTATAGGCGATGCGCACCGGGCCCGCGTCCTGCCGCGCGCTGTCGAGATAAGATGTGCTGGGAGCCGGGAAGGAGATCGGCCAGATCGGGTCGTACCCCGCCATCGCGTCGAGGAAGAGCGCGCAGTCCAGCACGTCGCGTGCCATGGGGCCGTCGACGCCGCCGCTGGTGAAGCCGAGATGGGCCGAACTGCCGCCCGCGATGCCGGGCGAGGGGCGCAGGCCGACGATGCCGCAGTAATTGGCCGGGCTGCGCAGGCTGCCGCCGAAATCCGACCCGTGGCTGAGCCACAGCTCTCCGGTGGCCAGCGATACCGCCGCGCCGCCCGAGGACCCGGCCGCGTTCATCGCCGTGTTCCAGGGGTTGCGGGTGGCGCCGAACACCGCGTTGAAGGTGTTGGCGCCAGCGCCCATCTCGGGCGTATTGGTCTTGCCCAGAACCACGCCGCCGCGCTCTTCGAGCCGCGCCACGAGCGGGTCGGAGACGGACGGGATGTGGTCGGCCATGCCCCTGGTGCCGAAGGTTGTCCGGACGCCTTCGACCGGGTTGAGATCCTTGATGCCGATGGGAAGGCCGGCCAGCGCCATTGCAGGTGTGACCGCCGATTTGCGGGCGCGCTCGGGGCAGCGGGTGACCACGGCGTTCACCGCCGCTTCGACCTGATCCATCCGGGTGAGGCTGGCCTCGATCAGATCGGCGGGTGTGACCTCGCCCTTGCGCAGCTGCGCGATGGCGTCGCGCGCCGACAGGGCGCACAGCTCCGGGCCGGAAAAATGCGTGTCGGGACGTGTCACGGGGCGCAGAACATGCCGTGGAGATGCGCGATCAGCCGGGCCGTGTTGGCGTCGCTCAGGCTGTAGTAGATCGTCTTGCCATCGCGGCGGGTCTTGACCAGCTGCTCGTCGCGCAGGCGGGCGAGCATCTGGCTGACCGCCGCCTGGCGGATATCCAGCAGGGTTTCCAACTCGCCGACGGATTTCTCTCCGGTGCCAAGATGGCACAGGATCATCAAGCGACCTTCATGCGCCAGGGTTTTGAGATAGGCCGCCGCTTCGCGTGCGCTCTGCGCCATGTCCTGTGCCGCCTCCGGGGCGACCCCAACGTCTTTCATTTGCAAACCCTCGCGTGTCCACACTGCATATAGCACCGAAGCGTGAGGCGGTTCAAAGATTTATCGCGCGGCTCAGTCCTCTGTAACCGGCGGTGCCCCGCCCATGAAATTGTTGCCGCCTTTGTAGTCACAGGGGTCATCCTGCATCTGCAGGTGCAACCCGTCGCCGGTGAAGGGATTCGCGCGGGCGAGATCCTCGTCCACATCGATGCCGAGGCCGGGGGCGTCGGGGGGGGTGATATAGCCGTCCTCGACCCGGATCGTGTTGCGGATCAGCGCCTTGTGGAACGGCGTTTCGATGGTCTCGGCGATCAGCACATTCGGGATCGAGGTGCACAGGTGCACGTTTGCGGCCCATTCGACCGGACCGGCATAGAGATGCGGGGCCAGTTCCGCGTTGAACGCCTCGGCCATCGCGGCGACCTTCTTCATCTCCCAGATGCCGCCCGCACGCCCCAGCGCCGGTTGCAGGATCTTTGCGCCGCCGGTGCGCAGCAGGGTGGCGAATTCCGCCTTGGTGGTCAGCCGTTCGCCGGTGGCAAGGGGAATGCGAACGGCGCGTGCCACCTCTGCGAACTCCAGCAGGTTGTCCGGCGGGATCGGTTCCTCGTACCAGAGCGGGAGATAGGGTTCGATCGCCTGGCCCAGCCGGATCGCGCCGGAGGTGGTGAACTGGCCATGGGTTCCGAAGAGCAGGTCGGCCCTGTCGCCCACCGCGGCCCGGATTGCCTTGCACATCTCGACCGAGAGCGAGATGTCGGTGAGCGCGGGCTGGTGCCCGCCATGGATCGTGTAGGGGCCGGCCGGGTCGAACTTGACCGCCGTGTAGCCCTGCCTGACATATTCCACCGCCGCTTCGGCATGGGCGTCCGGGTCGGTCCAGAACGTGTTCAGATCGTGATGCGGCAGGGGATAGAGATAGGTATAGGCGCGCACCTTCGGGTTCATGCGCCCGCCCAGCAGCGCCCAGACCGGCCTCTCGCGGGCCTTGCCGAGGATGTCCCAGCAAGCGATCTCCAAGCCCGAGAACGCGCCCATGACGGTCAGGTCCGGGCGCTGGGTAAATCCGGCGGAATAGGCGCGGCGGAACATCAACTCGATGTTTTCGGGGGTCTCACCCTTCATGTGCCGGTCGAACACGTCTTCGATCACCGCCTTCATCGCGACGGGGCCGACCGACGAGGCGTAGCATTCGCCCCACCCGGTGAGGCCGGTGTCGGTGGTCACCTTGACCAGTGTCCAGTAGCGCCCACCCCATCCGGGGGCGGGCGGGGCGGTGGTGAGGATGTCGAGCGACTGCAGTTTCATGGCGGCTCCTTCTGGTGTCGGGCGGACGATGCGTCGACGCATCGCAGAGTTTCCGTTCACGGAAACGCGTGCGGGAGGTCGACGCCGCTCAGAAGACGATCACGTTGCGCTTGGCCCCGCCTGCCTTGGTGTCCTCGATGGCCTCGTTGATCTGATCCAGCGACCAGCGGCCCGACACCAGTTCGTCCAGCTTGAGCCGCCCCTGGCGGTAAAGGTCGGCCAGCCACGGAATGTCGCGGCGGATCACCACGTCGCCCATCTTCGACCCGGTCATGCCCTGCGCCATGTAGGCCAGCACCACCGGTTCGTATTCCGCCATCGCCCCGGAATGCGGCATTCCGACCATCACCATGCGCCCGCCCCAGCCCAGAAAGCGCGGCGCGTCGTTATAGGCGGGAATGGCGCCCACGGTGACCGCCACCAGGTCAGCCCCGCGTCCGAGAACGCGCATGACCTCTTTCCAGGGCTCTTTCTCCGTCGCCAGCACGCCGTCGGTTGCGCCAAAGGCCCTGGCGGTTTCCAGTTTCTCCGCCGTCATGTCCACCGCGACGATGCGCCGTGCGCCCGCGATCCGCGCGCCCTGGATGGCGTTGAGGCCAACGCCGCCTGCGCCGATCACGACGACGTCCTCGCCGGCGCGCAGGCGGCCGGCATTGACCACCGCGCCGACCCCGGTGATCACACCACAGGCCATGAGTGCCACCGCCTCGGGCGGCATGTCGTCGGGCAGGGGGACGACCTGGCTCTGGTCGACAACCACCCGTTCGGCAAAGGCGCCGCAATTCATCGCCTTGACCACGGCGGTGCCATCGCCGCGCGTCAGCGGCGACGGGCCAGTGCCGGGCGTTTCGCAGATCGTCGGTCGACCGCTGGCGCAATTGGGGCAGGCGCCGCAGGCCTTGATGAGCGTGACCACCACGCGCTGGCCCTCGATCAGGTCGGCCACGTTCGGTCCGACAGCCGAAATGCGGCCCGCCGCTTCGTGGCCATAGACCGCCGGAAGATCACCGCCCCAGGCGCCATCGGCGTAGTGAATGTCCGAATGGCAGATCGCCACCGCCTCGAGCGTGACCTCGATCTCTCCGGCTTGCGGCGCCCGCAGCTCCAGGTCCTCCAGTTCGAACGGTTTGCCGAATGCGGTGCAAACAGCGGCTTTGATGCGGGTCATGGCCCCTCCGTTGATCTTTCGGGCAACCTGCGGCGGGGGCGGGTCAAGCGCAAGAGGGAAGGCGACTTTTGCAGGTCAGGCCGCGACAGCGCCACGTCGCGGCGCCAGAAAGAGGATCAGCGCAATGACGATCAGGCCCAGCGACACCAGGAACGGCGCGCCGGGAAAATCGACCGGAGCCCCGCCGCGTGTGAACTGCGCGAAGACCGATGTCATCAGCATCGGCGCCACGATCATCGCCACCGCTCCGACCGAGGTCAGCGCGCCCTGCAATTCGCCCTGCCGCCTGTCGCCCACCACCTCGGACATGAGGCCCTGCAAGGCCGGTGTGATGACCGCGCCAAGCGCCGCCAGCGGAGTCAGGATCAACGCCACGGTGCCGGATGTCACGAAGGCCAGCGCGCCAAAGGCGAAGATGTCGAACACCAACCCGTAGATCACCGTGCCGCGTGGGCCAAGGCGGGCGAGGATCAGCCGGATCAACCCACCCTGAACCACTGCCATCATGACGCCGAACAGGCACAGCGACAGCCCGATCATGCCCGCGTTCCAGCCGAACCGCGCCTGCCCGAAATAGGCCCAGATCGCCGGGTAGACGAAAAAGGCCACCTGGTAGAGGAAGAACACCGTGAACAGCCGTCCCAGACCCGGCAACTGGCGCAGCGATCTGAACGCGCCCAGCGGGTTGGCGCGGCGCCACTCGAACGGGCGTCGGATCGCGTCGGTCACGGTTTCCCCAAGCACGACATAGCCCAGGGCTGCATTTGCGCCGGCCAATGCCGCTGCGGCCCAGAACGGCGCGCGGGTCCCCCATTCGCCCAGCAGACCGCCCATCAACGGACCGATGACAAAGCCAAGCCCGAAGGCCGCGCCGACAAGGCCGAAATTCTGCGTCTTCTTGCCGGGCTCCGAGATGTCGGCCATGTAGGCCGTGGCGGTCGCCTGCGTCGCGGCGGTGATCCCGCCGATCACCCGGCCCAGCAGCAAGAGCCACATGGTCCCGGCCACCGCCATGATCACGTAATCGGCGGCCATCGCAAAAAGCGAGACCAGCAGCACGGGGCGCCTGCCGAAGCGGTCGGACAGGTTGCCCACCACCGGTCCGAACAGGAACTGCATCACGGCAAAGACCGTCGCCAGCACGCCGCCCCAAAGCGCCGCATTGGCCAGATCGCCGCCCGTGACCTCGCGGATGAGGTCGGGCATCACCGGAATGATCAGACCGACACCCATGGCGTTGATCATGACGGTCAGCAGGATGAAGACGACGGGCAGGCGCATTCAGGCAGCTTTCACGAAATCAGGCCGATGCGCCTTTTCATGTGTAAACTACACTTGACAGATTTCAGGTCAATGCGCCTGTTCAATGCGCCTGTGCCGAGATGAACTCGGCAAGAACACGGGCGTATTCGTCGGGCGCTTCGACGCAAGGCAGGTGCCCGGCCTTGCGGATCAGGTGAAACCGCGATCCCGGCACGAGATCGGTTGTTTCGCGCACCAGGTCGGGTGGCGTCGATCCATCCTCGCTGCCAGCAATGCCCAGTGTTGGCAGGCGCAGCGCAGCCGTGGTGGTGAAGAAATCCGTTCCGGCGATGGCATGGCAGCAGCCGATATAGCCTTCCGCCGGAGTGCGGGTCAGCATGTTGCGCCAGGCAGGGAATTCGGTCGTGGCGCGGAAGGCCGGGGTGAACCAGCGCGCCATCGTGGCATCGGCCAGGGCCTCGATCCCGCCCGCGTCGACATCGGCGATCCGCTGCTCCCAGATCGCGCGGGTGGCGATGCGCGCGGCGGTGTTCGACAAGACCATCGCGCGCACCAGGTCGAGCCGCTTGGCTGCCAGCCCCTGCGCGACCATGCCGCCGATCGAAAGGCCGACAAACACCGCGTCCCTGACCCCGAGATGGTCCATCAACTGTTCCGCGTCGCGCACGAGGATGCCCATCGGGTAGGGCCGTTCCGGGCAGTCCGACAGCCCGTGCCCGCGCGCGTCATAGCGGATATAGGACAACCCGGTCCGCGGCATTCGCGCGATCACCTTGTCCCAGAGCCGCAGATCGGTGCCCAGCGAATTGGCGAAGATCACAGGCGCTCCGTCCGGGTCGCCGTCGATGCGGTAGTGCAACCGGATGCCGTCAAGCTCAGCGATCTGCATTGCGTGCCTCCTCAGTCTTGCCCGAATTGCGTCAGCGCGTGCAGGAATACCGCGCGGTCCACGTTTCCGCCCGAAATGGTACAGATCACCGTGTCGCCTTCAACCCGGTCGGGGTGAAAAAGCGCTGCCGCCAGCGCCACCGCGCCGCCCGGTTCGGCCACCAGCTTGAGCCGGGCAAAGGCCAGCGCCATGGCGCGCTGGGCGTCGTCGTCACTGACGACGATCCCGGGAGCGCAGAGCCGGTGCATGATCGGAAAGGTCACGTTTCCGGGCTGTGGCGTGACGATGGCATCGCAAAGCCCCGTGGCGCTGCCGGTGTTGCGTTCGATCCGGCCGGATGCCAGCGACCGCGTTACATCGTCGAAGCCTTCGGGCTCGGCCGGTCGCACCCGCATCCGCGGCGCGCGCGCCTCGAGCGCCAGCGCAATGCCCGATGTCAGGCCCCCGCCACCGCAGCAGACGAGCACCTCGGCTTCGGTCACACCCAACTCTGCCGCCTGTGCCGCGATCTCGAGCCCGCAAGTGCCTTGCCCGGCGATCACCTCGGGGTCGTCGAAAGGCCGGATCAGGGTCAGGCCGCGGTCTTGCGACAGTTTGGTGCCGATTGCGTCGCGGTCTTCTGTGGCGCGGTCGTAAAGCACCACCTCGGCCCCCAGCGCGCGGGTGTTGTCGATCTTCATCCTCGGCGCGTCCGACGGCATGATGATTACCGCGCCGACGCCGAACTGCCGCGCCGCCAGGGCCACGCCCTGCGCATGGTTTCCCGAGGAATAGGCGATCACGCCTCTCGCCCGTTGTTCGTCCGGCAGGGCGGATAAAGCCGAGCGCGCGCCGCGGTACTTGAAGCTGCCGGTATGTTGCAGGCATTCCGCCTTGATCAGAACGCGCCGCCCAGCGATCTCGTCCAGAAAGGGCGAGGACAGAAGCGGCGTCACACGCGCGTGACCTTTCAGGCGGCCCGCCGCCGCCTCGATGCGATGAATGTCCATCTGCGTTCTACCTCAGCATATCCAGCCAGCGCTTCAAGGCGCTCAGGCTTTGTGGTTCGTCAAGAAAGGGGATATGCCCCCGGTCCGGCACTTCGACCGCGACCATGTCCGGGCGCCGCCTTTTCATCTCGGCAAAGGTGGCGGGCGACAGAAGGTCGGAATTTGCCCCCCGGAGACAGGCGAGCGGCAGACCGGACAAGGCATCGAACAGCGGCCAGAGGTCGGGCGCGGGCTGCGCGCCGCCCTCGAGCACCGCCTCGCGCAGGCGCGGATCATAGGTGAGCTCCAGCCCGTCCTCGGTTTCGTTGAACAGGATCTGCGCCTCGCGCAGCCAGCGTTCGGGCGGCACGTTTGCAAACCCGGTCAGCACACGTGCCCGGGCGGCGGCCATCTCTGCGTGGGTTTTCAGAACCGGGGGCCGGCCAAGGTAATCCTTGATCACCTCCAGCCCCTCCGGCGCAATCTCGGGGCCGATATCGTTCAGCGCCATCCCCAGCAGCCGGTTCTTGACCGTCGCCGCCAGAAGCATTGCGATCAGCCCGCCGCGCGAGGTGCCCAGAACAGCCGCCTTGTCGATGCCGAGATGGTCAAGCAGTTCCACCGCGTCGCGGCCCTCGACCGGGATCTGGTAGGTCGACGGATCGCCCCAGTCCGATTGCCCGCGTCCGCGATAATCCAGTGTGATCACGCGCAGATCCGCCAGGTGCGGTGCCACGAATTCGAAATCGCGTCCGTCGCGTGTCAGGCCGGCAAGGCACAGCAGGGGCAGGCCATCGCCCGTGTCGGTGTAATGGAGCGACAGGTCGTCGGAAGTTGTGAATCGTGGCATCAAACCAGCTCCGGAATAGTGGTCAGATCGGTCAGCACATGGGCGGGGCGGTGGGGCAGGCGGTCCACCGGGTCGCCCGCGCGGTTGACCCAGACGGTCTCGAAGCCATAGCCTGCCGCCCCGGCGATGTCCCAGCCGTTCGACGACACGAAGAGCACGTCGTCCCGGGTGCAGTCGAACCGCGCGCCGACCATGTCATACACCCGCGACGAGGGCTTGAAGATGCCCACCTCCTCGACCGACAGGACCGCATCGAGAAACGCGCCGATCCCGGCGCTGTCGACCGCGCCCTCCAGCATGTCGACGCTGCCATTGGACAGGATCGCGCAGGTCTTCCCCGCCGCCTTGAGTTGCGCCAGCATCATCGGCACCTCGCGGTACGCCGCCAGCTCCCAGTAAAGCGCCAACAGCCGTTCGCGCAGTTCCGGATCGTCGATCAGGCCGACCTTTTCCATCGCCCAGTCGAGACCATCCTTCGTGACATTCCAGAACGGCGTGTAGTCCTCGGTGATGGTGCGCAGCCACGTGTATTGAAGCTGCTTCAGCCGCCAATGTTCGGCCAACTGCGGCCACACGGCCTCGAGCGCCGCGCGCCCCGGTTCTTCGGCCGCAACGCGGGCTGCCGCAGCCACGTCGAAAAGCGTGCCATAGGCATCGAAGATGCAGACCTTTGCCATGTCGCAACACCCCTTCTGTTGATCTGCGGGCAAGGTGTCAGATCGGATCGAGCGAGAAAAGCACTGTTTGATCTCTGGCCGCCCATGCCATGCGATGCCACCCGAGCGGCTGGTCCGTTGCGACCAAGGACCACGCAAAAACAAACCCCCGAAAGCGCAAGCTCCGGGGGCTGTCAAAATCAAAGCGTGTCGGAAAGACCTGCTTAGAGCATACCTTCGCGCTGTGCCTTCTTGCGCGCCAGTTTGCGCGCACGGCGGATCGCTTCGGCTTTCTCGCGTGCTTTTTTCTCGGACGGCTTTTCGAAATGTTGCTTGAGCTTCATTTCACGAAAAACGCCTTCACGCTGCAGCTTTTTCTTCAGAGCGCGGAGCGCCTGATCGACGTTGTTGTCACGAACACTAACCTGCATGTGGTTTTCACCACCTTTCTAAGTTGGATTTGCAAGGAATTGCAGGAAGCAGCCTGTTAGCAAAGACCGGAGGACTTGTCCAGCCGTCATTGCGCCATATCCGGCGTGGCTTGTGCGGAGGTCGTGCCGCGCAACGGGTTGGCCGGATGGATGAAAATCGCCAGCGACAGAAGCGCGAAGATGCACTCGTACACCTCCCAGCGGCGGCTTTCGGCCAGCAACGGGATCGCGACCGACACGAAGATGGCAAACGCCGCGTGGTAGAGGCGCGGCACCGGGATCACCATCGCCTGCGTCACGCGGCGGACCCACCCGGCCCAACGCCAGAGCACCGGCAGGATGATCAGGTAGCTCAGGATGATCCAGGACAGCACCGGGCCAAAGATCACCTCGTCCAGCTTGACGTCGCCGATCACCAGGTTGTGCAGGGTGAATTCCTGCTGGTCGTTGTTTTCCTGGAAATAGTCGGGGCTTTCAAACCCCAGGATACGCTGGCCCCACGAGATTTCCTCGCCCGCCGCCCAGACATAGGCCAGCCCGTAAAGCACCCCCAGCACCAGGGCGCCGCGCGTCAGCGAGTCACGAACCTGCAGCACGCGGGTGACCAGCACGGCACCGCCGCAAGCCAGAAAGATGGCGGTGAAGTTCTCGATCAGGGAATCCTCGGCGCCGAAATAGCTGAAGAACAGGTCTTTCGAAATTGCCGATACGACAAAGGCGGCGACCAGGACAAGAATGCCGATGGTCAGAAACAGGTAGTCAGCTTTTTGGCGAGTCACGATTGGGGCATCCGGAGCGGTTTGAAGTTGTCATAAATAAGTTACACAACTCCGAACACCGGAAAAAGTTCCGAACGTTCGAAAAGGTGGCCTTGTCGTCGTCGTCGATCTACATGGTTGTCAGCTGACACGTGTTTATCGACTGGAGTTCACCCCCATGACCGAGACCCAAAGCGATCCCGCCACAGAGCTTCTTGACGCCGCGCTGATGCATGTGCCCTTCGACGGCTGGTCGGACACCGCCTTCAAGGCGGCCATTGCGGACACCGGCACGTCGCACGCCCTTGCGCGGGGTCTGTTTCCGCGCGGGGCCGTCGATCTTGCGGTGGCGTTTCACCGGCGGGGCGATGATGCGATGGCCGCGGCGCTGCGCGAGCGGGATCTGGGCAGCATGCGCTTTCGGGACAAGGTGGCGCTTGCCGTGCGCCTGCGGCTCGAGACCGTCGATGACAAGGAAGCGGTCCGTCGCGGCGTGACGCTTTTTGCGCTGCCGATGCACGCGGCGGAAGGCGCCAGGCTCATCTGGGGCACCGCCGATCGCATCTGGACGGAACTGGGCGACAATTCGCAGGACATAAACTGGTACACCAAGCGCGCGACGCTGTCGGGGGTCTATTCCTCGACCGTGCTCTATTGGCTGGGCGACGATTCGCTGGACAACCAGGCAACCTGGGCCTTTCTGGACCGACGCATCGATGACGTGATGCAGATCGAAAAGGTCAAGGCGCAGGTCCGCAAGGCTCCGGGTCTGAACCGCATGATCAAGACGGCCGACTCTGTCTTTTCACGGATCAAGCCTCCAAAGCCGCGCCGCACCGACCTGCCCGGCGGCTGGACCGTGCCGCGCTGAGCCTAGCGGATCGGATCGAACAGCGCGTCCCTGGCGGTGCAATCGCGCACCACGTCCCGCCCACAGGGCACCGGGTCAAGCGATCTGGACAGGCAGATCCGCGCTTCCTGGATGCGCCCCTGTTTGCAGGTGATCGTGATCATGTCGCGCTCAAGCTGCGGGTTGACCTCGAGAAACGCCTCTTCCACGACGGACGCGGGCAAGGTGATCGCCTTGTCCAGTTGGCGGAACACCGCGGGCCGGGTCACTGTGCCATAGGCGTCGCGAGACAGGGCAAAATAGTCCGAGGCGGAAAGCCCCGTGCAGACCCCGTGCTTGTTCCATTGGTGCCATGCCAGCCCCGAGGTGCCCATGATGTCGGCCATGTCGCGGGTCATCGCGCGGGACGGGTTTGATTGAGCCGTCGGACAATAGGATGGCCAGCCGCGATGGTATTGCGGCCAGAGCCCGTGCATCACCCAGCCGAAATCGGCCTCTGCATCGCATTGCGGCGACTGGCGCGCGTCGCCTTCAAGCGCGCACCACGTCGGCGACCAGCTTAGCGACAGCACGTAATAGTCGAACGCACCGGCCCGTTCGCCCTTGGCCCAGACACTCGTCGCGGCGATCAAACCGATGAGAGCAAGCCCCAATACCTGCATTCCCTCTTCCCTCTTTGCCTCTGCGCGACTATAAGGCCGCCAAGTTCCCTGACAATGGAAACCGTCCCGGCCTGATCCGGGACCTCTTGGACCCGCTCCGAGAGACCAGAAAAGCTATGCGTAAGGAGACGCGAGATGGGTAAACCGATCATGGCAAAAGCCACCGCCGTCTGGCTGGTGGACAACACGACACTGACCTTCAAGCAGATCGCGGATTTCACCGGGATGCACGAACTCGAGGTGCAGGGCATCGCCGATGGCGACGTGGCCGCGGGCGTCAAGGGGTTCGATCCCATCGCCAACAACCAGCTGGACGCGGATGAGATCAAGAAGGCGGAACAGAACCCGCTGCATCCGCTCAAGCTCAAGGTCTATGCCGCCGCGCAAGGCGAGGAAAAGCGCCGTGGTCCGCGCTACACGCCGCTGTCCAAGCGTCAGGACCGCCCGGCGTCGATCTACTGGCTGGTCAAATTCCATCCGGAACTCAGCGATGGCCAGATCTCCAAGCTTGTCGGCACGACCAAGCCGACCATCCAGGCGATCCGCGATCGGACGCACTGGAACATCAACAACATCCAGCCGATCGATCCGGTGGCCCTTGGCCTGTGCAAGCAATCCGAACTCGACGCGGCCATTGCCAAGGCTGCGAAAAAGCAGGAAGCGGTGATGACCGACGACGAGCGCCGCAAGCTGGTCTCGACCGAGCAGAGCCTTGAAATGGATGCCGAACCGCGCCTGCCAAGCGCCATCGAGGGGCTGGAAACCTTCAGCCTGTCGGGTGGTTCGGAAGAAAAGGAGAAGAGCGACAGCGATTACGCCGACGCGGACAGCTTCTTCAACCTTCCGGACGGCACCCATGACGATGACGACGACGATGAGGATGACGACGATCCGCGCCGCTGATCGCGCGATCTGACCTGTCGAAAAAAAACCCGGCCCGGTTTGCGGAGCCGGGTTTTTTGCGCCCTCTTGGGCCTCAGGACGACTTGCGCATTTCCTTCGGGGCACCGGTGGCAAGATCGGTGCCCATGTAGCCTTGGCCGTCCTCTTTCCACGCGGCAAAGCCGCCGGACATATGGGCGATGCGGTCTTCGCCATGTTCCAGGCATTGTCTCGCGACCTTGGCCGACCGCACGCCCGATCCGCAGTGGAACACGATCTGTTTCGTCGACTGGTCGGGCATGTGATTGGGCTGGAACGCCTGCATCGGCGCCAGCAAAGCACCGTTGATCCGCTCCAGGGCGAATTCTTGCGGCGTGCGGACATCGATCAGGATGATCCTGTCCTCGGCAAAGGCATCGGCCACTTCTTGAGGGGTCCAGTGTTCAAGCGTTCCGTGGTCGGTGTTTTCCGTGTCCATGCGGCGTCTCCTAGAATCGGTTCAGTGGAATTTTCAGGTAACTGCGGCCATCCTCTTCGGGCGCGGGGGCGCGTCCGGCCCGCAGGTTCATCTGCAAGACGTGCAACATCCGGTCCGGCAACACGAGCGTTTTGTCCTTCGCCTCGCGGCGCGCGATGTAATCGTCCCTGCTGACGCCACCGCCGATATGGATGTTGTGTCGTCGGTGTTCGGCCACCGTCGCTTCCCATGCCGGTTGGGCGCGCTGATCGGTGCCGTAATCATGCCCGACGAACAGCCGCGTGTGGTCGGGCAGGGCAAGGATGTCCTGCAGGGACTGCCACAGGTCCGCCGCCGTGCCCCCGGGGAAATCCGCCCGCGACGTGCCGGCATCCGGCTGCATGAACGTGTCATGCACAAAGGCCGCGTCCTCGCCCACGACATAGGTGATCGACCCCAGAGTGTGGCCGGGCGACAACATCACCCGCACCGGCAACGATCCGATCTCGAACCTGTCGCCCTCGGCAAAAAGGTGGTCGAACTCGCTTTCAGGGTCGAAGGCATCCGGCATGTGGTAATAGTCGCGCCACAGTTCGGCGATGTCCTTGACCTTTTCCCCGATGGCGTTGGGCTTGCCCAGCTTGTCCTTCAGATAGGAGGACGCCATCAGATGATCGGCGTGCGGATGGGTGTCGAGAATCCAGTCGATCTCGATACCTTCGCTGTGCGCAAAACGCAGGATGGCGTCCACGCTGTCGGTCCTGGTGGAGGCATCTTGCGGGTCGAAGGTCAGAACCGTGTCGATCAACGCGGCCTTGTGGGTTTTCGGATCGGTGACCAGGTACTGGATGCTGCCGGTATCAGCATCATGAAATCCGGTCACCTCTGGTGATCCGTCGCCTCGAGAAGGACTCGTGCGTGAGTATGTCATGATTGCTCCCCTTGGTGTTTGGCCCTCAACAGCAGGGAAACGGAACAGGTTCCATTTTTGGAAGATGTCCTTTCGAGGCAGTTTTCCCGTCAGACCGGCTTGCGCGCGTTCATCGCCGCGGTGATCGTGCCTTCGTCAAGGTAATCCAGTTCACCGCCGATCGGCACGCCTTGCGCCAGCGAGGTCATCGTCACGCGGCCCTCAAGCTGATCGGCGATGTAATGCGCCGTGGTTTGTCCGTCGATCGTGGCGTTGAGGGCCAGAATCACTTCGGTGATCTCTTCGCTGTCCACCCGCGCCGACAGCTTGGGGATGCGCAATTCCTCTGGCCCCACCTGATCCAGCGCCGACAGGGTGCCGCCCAGAACGTGATACCGGCCTTTGAACACGCCCGACCGCTCCATTGCCCAGAGGTCGGACACGTCCTCGACCACGCACAAGAGACCGTTGTTGCGCTGGTTGTCCTGGCAGATGTCGCAGATGTCCTGCGTGCCGATATTGCCGCAGTTCAGACATTCCCGCGCATCGCGGGCCACACGCGTCATCAACTCGGCCAAGGGCCCCAGCAGCAGCCCGCGCTTGCGGATCATGTGCAGCACGGCACGACGCGCCGACCGGGGCCCCAGCCCCGGCAGACGCGCCATCATCGCAATGAGCGTCTCGATATCGCCGCCGTCACGC
>Ga0102932_1000835_pt1 | contig 15756 bp, 19 predicted proteins | sample SalPonR1_C_D2_MG_FD_78212 | JGI IMG/M metagenome (GOLD analysis project Ga0102932, IMG submission 78212) | Salt pond soil microbial communities from South San Francisco under conditions of wetland restoration - Salt Pond MetaG R1_C_D2_MG | ecosystem: Environmental > Aquatic > Marine > Intertidal...
CCAGAGGGGGAAGCCGTTACGCTAAAGCTCTGCGATTGCGAAGACTTCTGGCGGGTGAGTGTCGCGGATAACGGTCCGGGCGTTCCGGAACACGCACGAGACACGCTGTTCGACAGCTTCATTCAGGTGGAAGGTCTGAAGAACAAGAAGTTCGCAAGCACTGGGCTGGGCCTGACCATCTGCCGTGAAATCATCCGGCAGCACGGCGGCATCATCTCTTTTGAAACCGAGGTCGGAAAAGGAACGACGTTCTACTTCGAACTCGAAAAATCAAGTCGGGACGCTAGGGTCATGGATGTGCCGGCTGTTGCCTAATCTTTGAAGAATGGAATCGGGAATGTCTGAGCTCAGAACAATACTGCATGTCGACGATGACGAGGATATCCTTGAAATCGCGCGGATGGCCTTGGAGCTCGTCGACAACTTCGAACTCCACCAGTTCAGCTCGGGGCCGGATGCACTGGAGGGCTTGAAGACCCTTTCGCCGCAACTTCTCCTCCTGGATGTGATGATGCCCGGAATGACCGGGCTTCAAATGTCGGAGATCGTCAAATCGGACCCGAGGCACGGTGATATTGCCACCATCTTCATGACCGCAAAGGCGGAAGACACGGCCTCGAAGGAGCTTTTGGACAGCGGCGCCCTCGACGTGATCACGAAACCCTTCGATCCGATGTCCCTGGGTGAGCAGATCCGCACCATCTGGGCCACCAGAAAGGCCGCCAGGCTTCAGGCGATCTGACGTCCCGGTCATCCGAGGCCTGTTCGCAATTCTTCAAAAACCGGCCACGTTCATGCCATCTTTTGGGTTCAACCGTTAAGATACTGGGAGAACTAGCAGCAATATAGGGGCGAACCATGCGAATTTTGGCTGTCGATGACGATCCGGACTTCTTGGCGCTTTTCGTAAACGCATTGGATGGGATGGGTTACACCGACGTGACCACAGCCCTTTCCGGGCAGCGGGCCATAGATCTGATTGAAGACAGCCAATTTGGCTTCGAGTGCCTGATCCTCGATATCAAAATGCCCGAGATGAGCGGGATCGATCTGTGCAAGATCATTCGTGCGCACCCGGACTACGCCGAAGTGCCAATCGTGATGAATACGGCAATGGCCGAGAAGCGGTACATCGACGACGCCTTCGCGGCTGGCGCGACCGACTATCTGACCAAGCCGATTGACGAGGTGGAAATCAGAAGCCGCCTTGGAATGGTTCAGCTTCTCATCAAGGAGCGGCTTCGCGCGGACCTGAGCAATCAAACGGTCGGTGGATCGGGTTCGGCTTCTCATTCCATCGGATTTTACGACAGCATTCCAATGAAGCGCATCGACGGCGGCATCGACGTCCTGGCGATGGAGAACTACCTCAATGCGCTTGGCATCTTTCGGGCCCTGTCGGTCATCGCCGTCGGCGTGCACGTCTCGAACGCGCGGGAAATCTATGATCTGGAAGGAGGCGCCGTCTTCGCCGAGGCGATGCTGGATGTCGCCACCTGCATTTCGGATTGCCTTCCGTTCTCGGCCAAGATGATTGCATACAAGGGCGGCGGTGAATTCGTTTGCCTTCTGCCCAAGCAACGCGAGCGTGAATGCCTGGCCCTTGGCGACACGTTGCTGGGCTTCATGACCGAATTTCAGCGACTGTACGACGACATGGAAGTTCGCCTGCCGGTCGTTTCCGTTGGAACCGTTGTGTCGTGTCGGGCAACCAACATCACCAATCCGACGCGTCTGATCAATGAAGCGATCCGCTCTGCAAAAGAGAACGAGGTGAAGGACGCGCGGTATGCTTTCTAGGTCGCCCCTGGAACAATCCCTCGTGCCAGAGCCCGCCCGGCAAGGCTTTGTGGATATGCAGCGTCGGGTGGAGGATATCCGGCGGAGGTTCCTGGATCGGTTGCCGGACCGTTACTATCAGATCACGACGCTTTGCCGTGCCCTGGACAGCGGGCAGGGGGGGGCAGAGGCGATCGACGGTATTGCCGAGCGTGCTCACAAGATCGCCGGTGTCGCGGACACATTGGGATATCCGGAACTTGGTGCGCGGTCTGCGGTTGCGGATCGCTCGTTATCCGAGATGCGCACTGCCAGAGACTGGGAGAATGCCCGCCCGGCCGTACGAGCCCTGGTCGACGAGATCGCGCGGACAATCCGCCAATCCGGATAACGCGCAATAGGGCGAAGTTCACGCGCGTGACGCCAATCGTTCAGAGCGCATCATCCGAAACCAGCCGCATTCCCAGATGCGCGGGTGGCGTCCCAACGGCACAACCACCGCGGGCCGGATCACGGACAAGGTAAGACATGGCGGCGAGGTGTTCGCCGCCGACAAAGAAAGCGGGGCAGCGGGCAGGGTCGACGCCCTCGGACGCACCGGCATAGCACTCTTTCGTCCATTCCCACACGCTACCGTCCAGGTCGGCAATGCCTTCGGGCGAGGTCGAAAAACTGCCCTGCGATCTAAGCGCACGCGGTGCCAACCCTTCGGTCAGGTAGGTCGAAGCCCAGGTGAGCGAGGGATCGGTGAACAAGGGATCAGGCTCTTCGGGAAGCACGGATGCCGCCATGAAGTCCCATTCTTCGGCTGTCGGCAGACGGAATGTGTGCCCTGTCACGGAATTGATCCAGCCCAAGTATTCCTGCACGTCAACATAGCTGAGGCCGGTGGCCGGAGTGGCGTCGGGATCCTGGTTCGGTCGTGCGTGCAATTCAAGGGTGCAGACGCCCTGCGCGTGGCAGGTATTCCATTCGGCAATGGTCACTTCGAACCGCTGGACATGGATCGTCCCGCCATCCGGAAGCATGACGGGCCGATCCGCCATGACAGGCATGAACGCAGGCTCGGGGACGCGCTGCATGAGCGCGCCCCCGATGGCGACCGCCGCCAACAGACCCAGAGGCACAAAATGAAGGGACATTCTGAAACGAGGTGCAAGGCTGTCGACGGCGATCATTGGTCAGGTCTTTCAAGTTGCGGGAGCGGTCAGGTTGCAAAGGCTCTTGGTGCCACGACCTGCTCCATCAGGTCGTTGTCCCATTCGCCCTCGACCACGAAATGCGCGGTCGCGCCCAGCAGCACACCCTCGATCAGGTTGTGGTTCACATAGGCGTACACGCCCGGCTGTTCGAAGGTATACATCGCCGCCACGGCACAGCCGCCACGCACGAACCAGGTTTCCATGTCCTGCATCGGGGCATCTGTGAAGGACGCTTCCCAGACATAGTTGCCATGTCCGCCGATCAGGTGCGGCCGCGAATCCCGGTTGGCCTGGTTGTGGATCATCAGGACGGTTTCGCCGACCTTGGCCTTGAGCGCGTGTTCCCCGGTCAGGGCACCCACCGCGCCATTGAAGACCGAATGTGTCGGGATCAGGGTCCGCATCGCCTCAAGACTGTCGGCATAGTCGTCACCAGCGGTTTCGTAGAATTTGTAGTCTCCGTTGTCGTCGATAGGCAGGTAGTAATCCTGTTCGCCGATATAGGCGATGCTGTCATAGCGCAGCGGGTTGCCATTCTTGTCTTTCAGCCCGTCGCGCGGCAGCACCATGACAGCACCGTTCATGCCGTGAGTGACGTGGTACGGGATCATCGCACCACCCGGGGCGCAGTGATAGGTAAAGCAGCCCGGCTTGGTTGCCTTCCAGCGCAGCACGGTTTCCTCTCCGGGATAGACGTGGGTCAGACCACCACCACCCAGGGCACCGGTCGAGGCGTGGAAATCGATATTGTGTTCCATCATGCTGTCGGTCGGATTGCGCAGGGTCAGTTCGACCATGTCGCCCTCATGGCAGATGATCAGCGGACCGGGGACCGAGCCATTGTAGGTCAGCGCCCAGATGCTGGCACCGGTGTCTTCGTCGACCACCATCAGCCGCTCGGTGGTTTCCATGGTGATCTCGATGATCTTCGGGCCGCCGGTTGCCACCTGTTCGTGGGCCGGGGCAAAAGGAGGAGCGACCAATTCCTGCTTCACACGTGTGTAGCCTGAAAGGTCCGCCGGTTTGGCAGTGCTTTCGGCGGCCTGCTGCCCCGCGGTCTTGTAGAGCTTTGCCGAGTTGGCATTGATGCCGGTCAGCTTCGGTGCGCGCGGTGTGGCCATGGCGCCAGCCCCTGCCATCGCGGCAGCACCGGCAAGAACGGATCCCCGCAGCACGTTGCGGCGGCTGGTTTTGACAAGTCCGGGGTTGATGAATTTGGTCATGATTCCCTCCAGGGGTTGATGTGGCGGCAGGCGTCATGCCTGCGCGCCGGAATTCGGTCAGAGTTGTCCAAGCTGCGCTTCGAACCGTTGCTTGGCTTTCGGCGGCACGCGCCCTTCGAAGAAATCGGCGGGTGCGTCGACGTCGCCGACGGCGATGGTCATCACCATGCCCATGGCGTAGTGCGGCTTGCAGATCACGCCGTAGACGCCTTCGGCATCCAGCGTGACTTCGAACTCCTCGTTGATCTTGCCGGAGAACGCCTCGGCGCCCTCGGGCAGCATGCCTTTGTTGACCTCGGCATTGTGGCCCCTGTCGGCGGCAACGAACTTGACTGTGTCGCCAGGGGCTGCCTGGATGAAGGCTGGCTCGAATACCATCCGCTCGCCATCGGATCCCTTGTTCAGCATCTGGACTTCGAAGGTTTCCGCGAAAGCGGATGTTCCGATCAGGGCTGCGAGTGCGAGGCTGGTTGCGAAAGTGCGGTTCATTTGTCTGTCCTTTCAGATCGCTTGATTGCTTGACCTGAAGAATAGCCATTCACCGGCGTCGCAATTTGCTCTGGCGCAAACTTCCGGGCGATTGCATCTGCGGAATGCGTGATCCGGTCGTGGTCTCGACTTTCGATCTGTGCCAAGAGGGACGCCATGGAAGATCTCCCGCCCAGAAAGACACTGCCGCGGCTCGATGAGAGTCTGCTGACGCATCTGCCGCCGTTCTCGCGTCTCGAGAAACGTCAGATCCGCACGATCCTGGATCAGGCGACCTCGCGCCGTTACCTGCCCGGGGTCGCCGTGTTCGAGGAAGGCCACGAGGCCGAACGATTCTACATGTTGCTGGACGGCTATGTCCGCGTCGTACGCATCACGCCCACCGGCGAACAGGTCACCGCGCTGCATATCCCCGCGGGGCAGCTCCTGGGCATCGCAAAGGCGATCGGGCGCGACACCTACCCGGCCACGGCGATGACAGCGACCGAATCCATTGTCATCAGCTGGCCAACGCGGCTTTGGGACACCTTCGTTGCCGAGTATGACGGCTTTGCCACCGAGACCTACAAGACCTTGGGCCACCGGGTGGGCGAAATGAACACGCGCATCGTGGAACTTGCGACCCAACAGGTCGAGCAGCGCGTCGCCAACGCGCTCTTGCGCCTGATCAACCAGACCGGCCGCAAGGTCGAGGGCGGGATCGAGATCGACTTTCCGATCACCCGTCAGGACCTGTCGGAACTGACGGCGACGACCCTGCACACCGTGAGCCGTCTTCTGAGTGGATGGGAAAAACGCGGGCTGGTTGAAAGCAAGCGCAAGCGGATCAAGGTGTGCGACCCACATGCGCTGGTGGTGCTCAGCCAGGGGTGAACGGATCGTTTCAGGGCTGCCATTGCGGGCGTCCAAGCCGTTTCGACGTTTCGGGCGATATCTGGGCCCGGGGCCTCAAGAGCCGCCTTCAAATAAACCCCATGGGCGATTGTCGCCTCGCGTGGCATGCTTCTCGGATGCAAACAAACTTTCGGGAAGAGTAGCGCGTTCATGGGCCAGGAAATGGATTATCTCGAAATATTCGGATGGCTTGGCGCGATCTTCACACTAAGCGCCTACTCGATGCGAAACATGCTTCCACTCCGCTGCATTGCACTTGCGGCGAACGTCGCCTTCATAACCTACGGGGCGTTGGTTCCGGTCTATCCCATGCTCGCCTTGCACGTTTCCCTCTTTCCTCTGAACCTGTTTCGCCTCTGGGAAATCCTGGTCAGCATGAGAAGGATGAACGAGGCGCGTTCGAGCGAGCGCCCCCTGGACGTTCTTCGCCCCTTTCTGAAACCGACACGATTTTCGGATGGTGATGTCCTCTTCCGTCGCGGAGATACGCCGGACCGCGTTTACTATGTCGATACCGGCACGGTTGAATTGCCGGAACTTGGCGAGTTTCTGACCGCCGGCACCTTGTTCGGTGAAATGGCGTACTTCACCGACTCCGCTGCCCGCACCACGTCCGCGATATGCAGGTCCGACTGCACGATACTTACGATCGACGAAAAGACCTTCATGAGCCTCTACCGTCAGCATCCGGAATTCGGTCACTACGTCATCCGGCTCATTGCGCAACGCCTGATCAAGGGCAGCAGCGTGAATTCCGATCTCTATGACGGCTTCAAGACGTCTCCAGACGGCTGAACCGCAGAAGGCATTCGGCGACAGCGCAACGGCCTTGCGTCTCCCGACGCCCTGACCATTCCAGCTTCACTCGCGCGCCGCCTGCATCAACTCCTCGAGAAACGCGTTTTCATCCAGATGGTATTCGGCGCAGGCGTCGGTGACCGTGTGGAACGGGCTGATCAGGCAGCCGACGCACAGCATCCTGTGGCGCACGAAGACGGGGATGGTCCTGGGCCAATGGGTCATCAGGTCCGCAAGCGGCAGGTCGGGATCGTCCAGACGGGGATTGCGCATGGCAGGCTCCTTTCCCAGACATGTCTAAAGATGCAATCGCGCCAAACGTTGTGCTGGCGCAAACTTTGCCGCGCAGGCCCCGTCTAGAACAGGTCATCCCGAGTTCAAGGAGGCCTGAGCATGGCTGAAATCTTAACGAAATCGCGGGCGCGCAACATCTTCTACGGAGGCTCGATCTTCTTTGTCGTGATCTTCGTGGCGATGACCGTCCATTCGCACCGATACGTGGTGCAGACCTCGACCGCCGGCATGGCGCTCAGCGAGGAGGTCATTCACGGCAAACACGTGTGGGAGCAGAATTCCTGCATCAACTGCCACAGTCTGCACGGCGAAGGCGCCTATTTCGCCCCCGAGGTCGGCAATGTCATGACCCGCTGGGGTGTGCAGGACAGCCCCGAAGACGCGTTCGAAATCCTGCAAGGCTGGATGGAGAGCCAACCCAGCGGCATCGAAGGCCGCAGGCAGATGCCGGCATTCAACCTCAGCGACGAAGACATTCGCGGGCTCGCGGAATTCCTGCGCTGGGCCGATCAGACAGACACACAGGGCTGGCCGCCCAATGACGCCGGATAAGGAATAGACAGATGAAATACCAATCTCAAAAGGTGGCGTACTGGTACTTCCTTGCCGCGATGGCGCTGTTCGGCATCCAGGTGCTGGGCGGTCTGCTGGCAGGGTGGGTCTATGTCTCACCCAACTTCCTGGCAGAGATCCTGCCGTTCCACATCATCCGCATGATCCACACAAACGCGCTGATCGTCTGGCTGTTGCTGGGCTTCTTCGGGGCTGCCTTCTTCCTGATCCCCGAAGAATCCGAGCGGGAAATCTGGTCGCCCAAGCTGGCCTATCTCCAGTTGATCATTCTTGTGGTGGGCACTTTGGGCGCTGTGGGGTCGTATCTTGTCGGTATCCACGGCGGACGCGAATTCCTTGAACAACCGCTCTGGGTCAAGTTCGGCATCCTTGTTGCTGCGCTGATCTTCCTGCTGAACATCTCGATGACCGTTCTGGCGGGCAAGAAAACCGCGATCACCAACGTGTTGCTCATGGGGCTGTGGCTTTTGTCGCTCTTGTGGGTGTTCGCCTTCATCAACCCCGACAACCTGTCGCTCGACAAGATGTACTGGTGGTTCGTCGTGCACCTCTGGGTCGAAGCGACCTGGGAACTGGTGATGGCCGCGATCCTGGCGTTCCTGTTGCTCAAGCTGACCGGCGTTGACCGCGAAGTGGTCGAAAAATGGCTCTATGTCATCGTCGCCACCGCGCTTTTCTCGGGCATTCTCGGCACCGGGCACCACTTCTACTGGATCGGCCTGCCGGGCTACTGGCAGTGGATCGGCTCCATCTTCTCGACCTTCGAGGTCATCCCTTTCTTCCTGATGATGTCCTTTGCCTTCGTCATGGTCTGGAAGGGCCGCAAGAACCACCCGAACAAGGCGGCGCTCCTGTGGTCGCTCGGATCCTCCACGGTGGCCTTCTTCGGCGCGGGTGTCTGGGGCTTCCTGCACACGCTGCATGGCGTGAACTTCTACAGCCACGGCACCCAGATCACCGCAGCACACGGGCACCTTGCCTTCTACGGCGCTTACGTGGCCCTGAACCTCGCGATCTTCACCTATGCGATGCCGATGCTGCGCGAGCGTGCACCCTATAACCAGGTGCTCAACATGGCGTCCTTCTGGCTGATGACCGGCGGCATGGCCTTCATGACCTTCGTGCTGACCTTCGCGGGCACCATCCAGACCCACATGCAGCGGGTCGTCGGCGACTATTACATGGACGTGCAGGACAGCCTGTCGATCTTCTACCTGATGCGCTGGGGCGCCGGACTGGCCGTCGTCATCGGTGCGATCCTGTTCATCTATTCCATCCTGGTCGTCCGCAGAACCGAGGTCATCACCCCCGGTGCCGCCAACCCTGTTCCCGGAGAATAAGCCATGAATATGCAAGTCACACCGACCCTGCCGTTCTACCAACCCACCGGCCGCGAATGCGACCTGTTCGAGACGGCTCATGACAACGGTTTGCCCCTTCTTCTGAAGGGGCCCACCGGCTGCGGCAAGACGCGCTTTGTCGAACATATGGCGGCGCGTCTGGGCAAGCCGCTTTACACCGTCGCCTGCCATGACGACCTGTCGGCAGCGGACCTGATCGGGCGCTATCTGCTCAAGGGCGGAGAGACCGTCTGGGTCGATGGCCCGCTGACCCGCGCGGTGCGGCACGGCGGCATCTGCTATCTCGACGAGGTTGTCGAGGCCCGCAAGGATGTCACCGTCGTCCTGCACCCGCTGACCGATACAAGGCGCACTCTCATGATCGATCGAACTGGCGAAGAACTGGTGGCCCCAAGGGACTTCATGTTGGTTGCAAGCTACAATCCCGGCTATCAGAACGTCCTGAAACGGCTGAAACCCTCGACCCGTCAGCGGTTCCTGTCGATCTCGTTCGACTTTCCGGATCCGGAAACCGAGATCGCGGTGGTGTCGCGGGAAAGCCGTCTGGAGCCGGGACGCGTGGCGCCGCTGGTGCGGCTGGCCGGGCATATCCGGAACCTGTCGGGCATGGATCTGGAAGAGGGCGTGTCCACCCGGCTTCTGATCTACGCGGCCACGCTGATCGCCGGGTCGATGGGTGTCGATCAGGCACTCGAGGCCGCTGTCATCGAACCCCTGAGCGACGAGCCGGACGTGCAGCAGGCGCTGCGCGATCTGGTCTCGACCATTTACGGATAAGCGCCATGCACCTTCTCGATCTGATGGAACCCGAAGAGACGGTCGGAAACCTCTGGCACGATATGGCCAGCCGGATCGGGGCAGAGGTCAGCTACCCTGACGCTGCCGTGTCGCTGGTCTCGGTCCGGCCCAGCCTTGCCGTCCTGTTCCGTGCGCTGGGAGGCGCGGCGGGGGTCGAACTGGCCGAGGCGGCGCCGACACTGGCCCGCCATCGCCGTCCCCTGCGCCGCAAGCTGGGGGCGGAGCGGGACCGCGAATGGGTTGCGGGCTTTGACGGCGAACGGCTGACCCTGCCACCGTTTCTGGCAGCGTTCCCGGACCCGGCCCTCAACCGGGCAGCCTATTTCTGGCTCACCGCAATGGCCGCCAAAAGCGCCTTTGATCCCGGCGATCTTGCCGGTGACGGGCCGCTGCACGATTGCGCACAGATCCGCGCCAATGTCGCGGCCTCCGATGCGGTCTATGCCGCCTGTCCGGGCTTGCGCACCACCTATGCCGCGATGGCGCAACTGTGCCTCGATGCCCGGTCCGACATCGCCCGCCCGCCGCAGGAGGCGGTGTTCGAGACAGCGATCCGCGACCAGTTGGGCGGCAGCGCACCGACCCTCACGGTCGATCCGGTCGCAAGATCCCACATGCCCTTTGCCCCGGTGCCGATCTGGCTGCGCTTTGCTCTGCCGGGTTCGGGCAAGGCCGCGGGCGACGAACAGGCCGATCCCGCCGCACCGCCCCCCAACGCGGCGCACACCACGCGCAAGCTGGGCAACCGCAAGGATCAGGACCAGCACAACCGAAAGGACAGCTTCATCATCCACCGGTTCGAATCGATCCTGTCCTGGGTCGAGTCGATGAACATCAATCGCAGCGTCGACGATGATGATGACGAGAACGCTCAGAAGGCGGCAGACGATCAGGACGAGATCACCCTGTCGAAGCAGGATCGCAAGGCGGCGACCCGCCTGCGCCTGCATCTGGACCTGTCGCCCTCGGATGCCGATCACGAGGCCTTGGCCGGGGAGCACACCTATCCCGAATGGAACCACCGCAGCCGCAGCTACATGGAAGGCCATTGCCGCGTTCTGGATGCGCCCGCCCGGCCCGAAGGCCCACCTTTCGTGCCCAACGACCGCCGCATGCGCGAGGTGCGCCGCCAGTTCGAGGCGCTGCGCCCGCGCCGCGTCCTGCAACCACGTCAGGTGGACGGAACCGAGCTTGATCTGGATGCGCTGCTGACAGCACGCGCCGATCTGATGGCAACCGGGCGCGGGTCCGACCGCATCTGGCAATCGGCGCGCCAGACCGAACGGGACCTGTCCGTGGCCTTCCTGATCGACACGTCGCGGTCCACCGAAGCCGCCATCGGCGATACCTCCGTCATCGAGGTGGCTCGCGAAGCGATGGCCGCCTTGGCAGGTGGCATCGACGCGGCGGGCGACCGGCTGGGTATCTGGGGGTTTTCCTCGCTCCGCCGCGACAGGGTTTTCCTGACCCGCTGCAAGACTTTCGAGGACCAGATGACTTCCGACATCACCGCCAACATCGGCGCGTTGCGGCCTGGTCACTATACCCGCCTCGGCGCGGCCATCCGTCATGTCAGCGCGCAACTGGCCGACCAGCCCAGCGCCCGGAAGCTGCTGATCGTGTTGACCGACGGCAAACCCAACGATCTGGACCATTACGAAGGCCAGCACGGCATCGAAGACAGTCACATGGCCGTGCGGGAGGCCCGAAACGCGGGTCAAAGCCTGCATGGTATCATCATCGACGAAGACGGGCAGGACTGGTTCGCTCGCATCTTTGGCCGGGGCGGCTTTACGCTGCTGCCCAATCCCGAGCGCCTGACCAAGGCGCTGCCCGACATCTACCGCACCCTGACACAGGAGACCTGACATGCGTATTCTCACCTCGATCATTGCAGCCGTGCTGGCATCCCCCACACTGGCATCAAGCTTCGACCGACCCATTCCGCAGGCCCAATCCGCAACGGCGGAATTCTGGTTCGCGATAGGCAGCATCGCGCTGATTGCGGCGCTGGTGCTGGTGCAACGGCTGGTCGCCCGCACATGACGCGGCAAGGGTGGTCCACAACACGGATCGCGATCGCGCTCTACCCGTTCGGGGCAGGGGCGGCGGCGGTCAACGTGTTCTTCGCCTCGCTGATCTTCAGCTGGGTTGGCGGGCCGGTGGCCTCGACCGCCGCGTCCATCGGCATTGGCTGCGCCATCGGAGCACCCGCCACCTGGTACTTTGCGCGCCACATTCGTTACTTGATGGATGTGGCCGACAGAGACCCCGCGCCATGAAGATCGACATCACCAGCGGCGAGCCGGTGATCGACGCGTCCGATCTGGCGGAACTGCTTGATCTGGCGCCGCGAGAGGTTCGCGAGAAGATGAGATCTGGCGACATCACCAGCCGCTTCGAAATCGGCGAAGGCGCGGATGCCGGCCGGTTTCGCCTGACCTTCTTTAACGCCGGACGGCGTGTTCGCCTGACATGTTCCGATGACGGTACTGTCCTGACACGCATCCGAACCAGCAACGGAGCCACGTGATGGCACAGACATCGGCAGAACAAATGCGCGCCTGGACGGGGCCTGCGCTTTTCAGCTTTGGATTTCGCCCCTTCTTCCTGTTCGGTGCGGTTTGGGTCGTGCTGGCAATGCTGCTCTGGTTGCCGGCCATGACGGGGGTGCTCACATTGCCGACGCGGCTGGACCCGGTGTCCTGGCATGCGCATGAATTTCTTTTCGGCTATCTGGGCGCGATTCTGGCCGGGTTCCTGTTGACCGCTGTTCCGAACTGGACCGGGCGGTTGCCGATGGTGGGTTGGCGGCTGGCGGCGCTGTTCACGCTGTGGGTGCTCGGGCGCCTTGCCATTCTTGGCTCTGCCAATTTGCCCGCCGGCACCGCACCGGCAATTGACCTCGCGTTTCCGGTCGTTCTCGGTGCGTTGATCCTGCGCGAGATCGTCGCCGGGAAGAACTGGCGCAACCTGATCGTGTTTGCGCTCTTGGCCGTTTTCACGCTTTCCAATGCGGTGTTCCACTACGAGGCCCTGAGCGGGAGCTATGCGGCACAGGGATACGGTCTGCGGCTTGGCCTTGCCACGGCGGTGATGATGATCGCCGTGATCGGTGGGCGGATTATCCCGTCCTTCACCCGCAACTGGCTGGCACGCACCGAAAGATCTGCGCGCCCCGCGCCGCCGATGCAACGCTTCGACAAGATTGTCCTGCTGGCGAGCCTTGGCGCTCTGGGGCTCTGGGTCGCATACCCGGACAGCGTGCAGACGGGCATGGCATTGGTCCTGATGGGCGCCCTGCACCTGGCCCGACTGACCCGCTGGCAGGGGCATCATACCTTGGCCGAGGCGCTGGTCTGGGTGTTGCATGTCTCTTACGCGTTCCTTCCGATCGGGGCGCTCGCCCTCGGGAGCGCGATCGTGCTGGGTCACCCCACGGCAGCCGCACAACACCTCTGGATGTCAGGGGCCATCGGTGCCATGACGCTGGCCGTGATGACACGGGCGACACTCGGACATACCGGACAGGACCTGGTTGCAGGCAGGGCAACGCTGGCGATCTATCTGTGTCTGTTCGGATCGGTGGCAGCCCGGTTCGGGGCATCGGTGCTGGTGGAATTGAGTTACGTGTCCGGGCTCTTGTGGCTCATCGCATTCGCAGGGTTCGCCGTGGCCTACGGCCCGATCTTGGTGCGCCCCAAGCCGGGGAAAACCGCATGAGCTGGGTTGGTTATGCCGCCGTTTTCGCCGCGTTCTTCCTGACGCACTCGATTCCGGTGCGCCCGGCGGTGAAATCGCGCCTGACCTCCGCATTGGGCGCGCGTGGCTTCGGGTTGGGCTACTCGATCCTGTCGCTCGGCATGCTGACGATCCTGATCTGGTCAGCAGGACAGGCCCCCTATGTCCAGCTTTGGCCCCAGGTTCCGTGGCAGCGCCATGTGACGCATCTGGGAATGCTGGCGGTCTGCCTGTTGCTGGCCCTGAGCATCGCTCGGCCCAACCCGTTTTCCTTCGGCGGCGCCCGAAACGAGGCATACGATCCCACGCGGCCGGGCATTACCGGCTTGACCCGTCATCCGATCCTGATCGCACTGGCCCTTTGGGCAGGTGTGCATCTGCTGCCAAACGGAGACGTCGCCCACATCCTGCTGTTCGGCGTCCTTGGCGTCTTCGCAATCGCCGGGCGCAGCCTGATCGACAGGCGCAAACGCCGCATCATGGGCGCGGAGCAATGGCATTCCCTGGACAAATCCCGCCGCGCCGCGCCCAAGCTTCACGTCCCGCGTTCGTGGCCTCGCACCGTCCTGCGCCTCTTGCTCGGATTGGGGGCCTTCCTGGCGCTGATCCTTGCGCACCCTCATGTGATCGGCGTGCCGGCCTTGTAGCGCCGACAAGCGGTCATCTGGCCAAGCCGATAGCTTCAGAGCATGCCGTGAATCGCCAGTTTGGGACGAGATCCGAACGCTCGGGCAAGGGGGGCTGGAACTGGCGATGAACGCGCCCCGAAGCTGATTTCACCGCAAAGGAATAGGACGTTGTTCCTCGATGGCTTCCATGGCGAAGTATGAGGTTACGGTTTCCAGCTCGATGTTCTCGATCAGCCGTTTGTACACGCTGTCGTATCCGGACATGTCTCGGACGACGATCTTCAGCAGGTAATCGTATTCGCCACCGATGCGGAAGAAGTCGATCACCTCCGGGATGGCTGAGACATGGGTTCGGAACTGCTGGAGCCACTCCGCCGAATGGTGGCGCGTCTTGATCATGGAGAAAACCACAAAACCGCCGCCGAGACTTTCTCGATCGATCACAACCGTGCGTTTGCGGATCGCGCCGGAAGCTTCCAGCGCCTTGAGACGGCGCCAGCAGGCATTCTGCGAAAGCCCCACCTTTTCGGCCAGCGCGCGTTGCGGTTGTGCAGCATCTCGCTGCAATTCCTCAAGGATGCGGTGGTCAAATTGATCTAAAATTCGTGCCATTATTCGATAATAGTACTCAAATTATCTGACACAAAGGCAAATTTATGTGAAAATCCTCCCGAAAATTGCGTCATAGTTGCTCTTGTCAAATCAGAGGAAGACATGACTGCGCTCGATACTTTCAAGACCGCGCTGCAAAGCGCCGAAGTACATGATCGGGTCCGCGAGGGCCTCATTGGCGAAGATGTGCATATTGCCGGTCCGTTCGGTGCCCGTCCGTTGATCTATGCCGACTACGTGGCTTCCGGCCGCGCTCTGACCCAGGTGGAAGATTTCGTGCGCGATCGCGTGTTGCCCTATTATGCCAACACTCATACGCAAGCGTCGTTCTGCGGCGAATACATGTCCAAGCTGCGCGAGGGTGCGAGGGCCGAGGTGGCCAGGCTGACCGGCGCGGGCGCGGGCATGAGCGTCGTGTTCGCGGGTGCGGGCTCGACCGCCGGGATCAACCGCGTTGTTGGTCTTCTCGGTCTTTCCGGATTGGTTCGCGCGGGTGAGCGAGTGGTGGTCCTGACCGGACCCTACGAGCATCATTCAAATATACTCCCTTGGCGAGAGACTGGTGCAGAGGTGGTCGAGATCGCCGAAGCCCCGGGTGGCGGGGTCGACATGGACGATCTGGAGCGCGCATTGAACGCTGCCCAAGGGGCGGGGCGGATTGTTGGCACCTTTTCGGCGGCCTCGAACGTGACCGGCATTCTGACAGATGTGGACGCCGTGACGCGCAAGCTTCGCGCGCATGGCGCATTGGCAATATGGGATTACGGCTGTGCCGGTCCCTATTGCGAAATGGATATGAAGGCCGGGACCGATGCACAGAAAGATGCGTTGGTTTTTTCGGCTCACAAGTTTCCGGGCGGACCAGGAGCGAGTGGTGTTCTGGTGATCCGCGATGGGATCGTCCGTCGTACCACGCCCACGCTCCCCGGCGGCGGCACGGTAAATTTCGTCTCGCCTTGGGGCCACATCTATTCTGACAGACTGTCGACGCGGGAAGAAGGTGGCACTCCGAACGTGATCGGCGACATTCGCGTTGCGCTGGCGATGCTGGTCAAGGAAGCACTGGGTCAGGGCTGGCTCGACGAGCGGCACGAAAAACTGCGTGCGCGGGCGGTCAAGGCTTGGGGGAAGAATGACCGGATCGAGCTGCTGGGCATTCCAAGTGCCAACGCGCTTCCGATCTTCTCCTTCCGTGTGCGGGATGCAAAAGGGGGGCTGTTGCATCACCAGTTCTTTACACGCCTGCTCAGTGACCTGACAGGGATCCAGGCGCGAGGAGGGTGTGCTTGTGCAGGCCCCTACGGTCACCGTCTGCTTGGGTTGGGAAAATCCGAATCCGATGCTACCATCCAGGCATTGGGTA
>Ga0102932_1000844_pt1 | contig 15730 bp, 16 predicted proteins | sample SalPonR1_C_D2_MG_FD_78212 | JGI IMG/M metagenome (GOLD analysis project Ga0102932, IMG submission 78212) | Salt pond soil microbial communities from South San Francisco under conditions of wetland restoration - Salt Pond MetaG R1_C_D2_MG | ecosystem: Environmental > Aquatic > Marine > Intertidal...
CACCGGGCGGCACCGCGCCAGCACTTGTGGGCGTCCGCCTGCCTCTCGCGCGCCCGATCGACGGCGGAGTCGTGGCTCAAAGGCTGCAGCCTGCCTGTGCGGGCGTAGCCGGACGAAATCCCGGAAACAGTCTCTACCTCCTCCCAGAACGGCTCTGCCATCAGGAGGCTTTCGAGCTGGACCTCTTTCAAGTCGTTCCAGTCGCCGGGGACGTGTGGGGCGAGAGCGCCGACGAGGCCGCCGGATGCCCCGGCGCCCACGCCGCCGGGATCCACAACCCGGACGCGCGCGCCGCGTCGGATGCAGGTCCACGCGATCGAAAGGCCGAAGATGCCGGCGCCGCGCACCGTGAGATCGACCGTTGCCATTGCGGGGGCCCTTCTCCAATGTCCGCGCTGCAACGGGTCTAGGACATCGCGACGTGGCGGGCCAGCAGGCGCAGCTCGAGTGGAAGGATGGCGTCCCGGTCTCGACACGGTTCGATGACCCGTACTACTCGCTCGAGAACGGGCTGGCCGAGGCACAGCACGTCTTTCTCGAGGGAAATGCCCTTCGGGGCAGGCTGAACCCCGGCTTCCACGTCGCGGAGGTCGGCATCGGCACGGGGCTGAACCTGCTGTCGCTCATCGGACTGGTTCGGGCGACGGGAACGGGTCAGATCCAGTACACAGGCTTCGAAGCCTACCCTTTGTCTCCTGACGATGTGGGCATCGCGCTGTCGCGGTTTCCGGACGTGAGCGGCGATGTTCCGGCGCTGCTTGACGCATGGTCGCGGGGAGGCCCGCTGAGGACACCCGAAATCAACGCCACGTTCGTCTTCGGCGATGCGCGTCGGACCATTTCCGTCTGGGACGGCCGTGCGGATGCCTGGTTCCTCGACGGCTTTGCACCGGCACGGAACCCGGAACTCTGGGAACCGGAGCTTCTGAGACAGGTCGCGCGCCACACGTCACCAAGCGGCACGGCGGCGAGCTACACGGCCGCGGGAAGCGTCCGGCGCGCGCTCGAGGCTGCGGGATTCGAGGTGGAGCGTCGGCCGGGCTATGGACGCAAGCGCCACATGACCGTGGCGCGCATCGCATGAGCGAACAGAACCTCCGCCTCGGCATCATCTTCATGGTGGTGACGACCTTCATCTTTGCGCTGCAGGACACGTTCTCGCGCCACCTTGCCGAAGAATACAACGTCCTCATGGTCGTGATGATCCGCTACTGGTTCTTCGCCGCCTTCGTCATCACCATCGCCGCGAGAAAGGCAGGCGGCATTCGTGCTGCAGCCGCAACGCAGCAGCCGTTCGTGCAGGCCTTTCGAGGCCTCCTGTTGGCTGCGGAGATCTGCGTGATGGTCCTGTCCTTCACTCTTCTCGGGCTCGTCGAGAGCCACGCGGTCTTCACCGCCTACCCGCTGCTTATCGCGGCGCTGTCGGGACCAATCCTCGGCGAACGTGTCGGTTGGCGGCGCTGGGTGGCGATCGGTTTCGGCTTCTTCGGCGTGCTCGTCATTCTGCAGCCTGGATTTCGGGTGTTCTCTCCCGCGGCGCTCGTCCCGCTTCTCTCGGCGCTCATGTTCGCGCTCTACGGACTTCTCACCCGCTATGCCTCAAGGCTCGACACGGCGGCAACGTCGTTCTTCTGGACCGGAACGGTCGGCGGCCTCGCGATGACGGTGGTGGGGATCTGGTTCTGGGAGCCGATGACCCCGTTCGACTGGTTCCTGATGGGTTGCCTTTGCGTGACCGGGGCGACCGGGCACTGGTGCCTGATCCGGGCATACGAGCTTGCAGAGGCGAGTGCGGTGCAGCCCTTCGCCTATCTCCAGCTGGTCTTCGCGACAATCTTCGGCATCACGGTCTTCGGTGAGACGCTGGACACCAACGTGGCCATTGGCGCTTCGGTGATCGTGGCGGCAGGCCTGTTCACGCTTTGGCGCGAGCGGCAGAAGGCGCAGCCCTAGCGGGAGGTCATTTCCTCGGTCAGCCGGATCTGCGCGGTATTCCCGGTAAGCCGCGCGCGGTAGACGGGCAGGCTTTCCATCACCCGCATGACGTAGTTGCGGGTTTCGGTGAAAGGAATGTGTTCGATCCAGTCGACAACGTCGACACCGGCAGAGCGCGGGTCGCCGCGGTCGGACATCCAGCGGATCGGGCGGGACGGGCCGGCATTGTAGGCAGCGGAGACGAGGACATGGTTCGGGCCGAACATGTCGATAAGCTCGGCCAGATAGGCCTTGCCGATCGTGGCGTTGTAGACAGGATCGGACAGCAGGCGGCCGTTGTCGAAAGCGATCTCGAGCTTGCCGGCGACTTCCGCCGCCGTAGCAGGCATCACCTGCATGAGCCCGCGAGCGCCGACGCCGCTCATCACATCGGGGTCGAATTCGCTCTCCCGCCGGGCGATGGCCAATGCCAGCTCCAGCGGCACACGCGGATCTGTGACGCCAAGATCGACGACAGGGAAGTAGGCGCCCGGAATGACGATGCCGCTTTCCGCCGCGCGCTTGGCGATCATCAGCGCGATGTGAGGTTCGTCGATGGAGAAGGCGAAGTCGGCGAGTTGACCGACTTCGGTTTCGGTCAGGCTTTCAGCGAGGTGCGTCAGAAAGCGCTCGGCCAAGCGCTCCTCGCCGGTTTCGCGCAGGAGAAGCGCGGCCTTGAACACGGACGAGTCGACGAAATCGCTCCTCGCCCAATCAGGGTAGATGACGCTCCCGGTGAGGCCGGGGTCCATGGCAAGCCCCGCGCGCTCGGCCGCCAGGAGACCATAGAAGGACGTCTGGTGCTCTGCGCCGAAGGCATAAGCCTGAGCGGCCGCGTCCGCATCACCCAGCGCCTCGTGGGCGCGGCCTTCCCAGTAACCCGCCCTCCCGAGACTGATGGGGGTTGAGACGGCGATGCGGAACCGCTGGAAATGCCAGAGCGAGGCCTCGGCATCGTCGAGGTGAGTCAGCGCGATATATCCGGCGAGCCACTCCAATTCGGCGTAGTCCGGGCCGTCCAGCAGTCCGTGGCGCGCCGCGAGGCTGTAGGCCTCTACCGGGCGGCCTTCCCGCATGGCCCAACGGGAGAGAACGCTGCGCCAGTCAGCCCATGGGCCGGGACGTCCTAGGGCTTCGACCCCCCCGTCGCGGGAGAGAGCCAGTTCGATCGCACTCTCGTTCCGACCCTTGCGGGCACGCCACTGGAAGCGCTCGAACGCGAGGCCGGGATCGTCGGCGAGATCTGCCGGGACAGCCTCTATGAGAGCATCGACGCCGGGCGTTATCTGGCGTAGGGCGATACGGGCGCGGGCGAGCGCCTGCCAGCCCTTCGAAACCCGCGGCAACATGCGCTCGGCCTCGTTGGTGTTGCCGGTCCAGAGAAGCATGTCGAGGCGCTGCGGGTGCAGCGGTTTCAAGAGATCGCCATAGCGCTGGATCAGAGACGCTTCGTCGCCTGTCGTCATGTTCTGCGACAGCCATGCGAGGACGACCTGCGCCTCCGCTTCGCCATGGCGGCCGAGGGCCTCGTAGGCGGAGGCAAGGGCGATCGAGCCAGCGCCGGTCTGTGGAGGCTCGCTCTCGAAGAACGCAACGACATCTTCGGCGCGGCGTCCGTATGGGACGACGCCTTCGCTGCGGCGCCTGAGAAGCGGAAGGCCCGGCCAGTCGGCCCGGCGCTGGAGAAAATCGACCACCTCGTCGAAATCGCCGCGGCCCGCGCGCAGCCGGTGCCATTCTATGACATCACGGCCGTATTCCCCGGATTTCCCGCCTGCCGCCGTGGCGGCTTTCCAATCGCCGGAGCGAAGCGCATCCATCGCGCGGCGCAGCGCCTCGGCCTCGGGCGAAGATTGTGCGGCCATCGCGAGGGTGGCCCACATGCTCGCCAGAAGAGCGAAGAGAATCGGTCCAGGAGAGAGATGCCTTCTCATCACCGCGGGCACATTAGTGGCAGACATGGACTGTTCAACACACAAACTTGGCAACAGTGCGGCACATCGCTAGGGTCCGCCGAATTCGCCGCGGGACGACTCGCAGCCCGCGCGGCAGGACGGAGGGTGACGAGATGTTCAGGGGATCCTTTCCGGCGTTGGTGACGCCGTTCAAGAACGGCGACGTGGATGTCGAGACGCTGAAGGATCTGGTCGAATGGCATATCTCGGAGGGGAGCACGGGTCTCGTGCCGGTCGGCACGACGGGCGAGAGCCCGACGCTCACCCACACCGAGCACGAGAAGGTCATCGAGGTCGTCGTTGAAGCGGCGGCCGGGCGCGTTCCTGTCATCGCCGGCGCTGGATCCAACAACACCTCTGAAGGCATCCGGCTGATCCGGCACGCCGAACGTGTCGGGGCGGATGCCGCTCTGGTCGTGACGCCGTACTACAACAAGCCGACGCAGGCCGGTCTGTTCGCGCATTTCCAGGCAATGCACGACGCCTGCAATCTGCCGATCATCATCTACAACATTCCCGGCAGATCGGTTGTCGACATGACGCCTGCGACGATGGGCGAACTCGCGAGGCTGCCGCGCATCGTCGGCGTCAAGGATGCAACCGGCGACATCACGCGGGTCTCCAAGCAGAGGGAAACCTGCGGTCGGGATTTCATCCAGCTTTCCGGCGAGGACGCCTCGGCGCTCGGGTTCAACGCCCATGGCGGGATCGGCTGCATCAGCGTGACGGCGAACGTCGCGCCGCGGCTCTGTGCCGAGTTCCAGGCGGCGACACTGGAAGGAGACTACGGCAAGGCGCTCGACTATCAGGACCGACTGATGCCGCTGCACGAGGCGATCTTCCTCGAACCGGGACTGGCGGGGGCGAAGTTCGGGCTGTCGCTGCTTGGCCGCTGTTCGGAAGAGGTACGCCTGCCGCTCGTCGGTCTGACGGATGGCACGAAGGGCGCGATCCGCGACGCGATGCGTCACGCGGGAGTCATCAACTGACCTAGCGGCGTCGGCTATCCGAAAAGAATCCGTGCGACTTCCGGCGGCGTCTGAGTTGTTCGGCGACAGGATCAGGGCGCGACGTCTCCCCCGGTTCTTCCTCTCCTGCTTCCTGTTCGAGGCGGGCAAAGCGCAGAACCTCGACCAGCATCGCGGTCATCAGGCCGAAGATCAGAAGTCCGTTGGCCGCCGACATGCCCGACAGGAGCCGCCATTCATTCGGCAGAAGCACATCTCCGAAGCCGAGCGTGGTGAAAACGACGAGAGAGAAGTAGACCGAAGCCTCGAGGGTGATGAAGACACCGAAGGCCCAGAAGGCGACGGCCCAGATCCAGACGCCGATGATTACCGTCGAGAACGACCAGAACACCGCGGCGCAGAGCACCGCGATGAGCTTGGGCCGGTGCGGCGGGCGGGCAATCCAGCGGACCGACCTGACAAGAAGCGCCTCGAGCCCCCAGAAGGCGAGGGCCGACATGAGGATGGTCAGCATCATGAGCGCCGTGCCGAGCGCAAGCTGAAGAAGCATCTTTCCGGTCCCGAACTCGCAGAGGTCTCGATGATGCCCTGCTGAACGCGGCGGCATTTGTCAAACATGCCTGCCTAGACTCGCGTTCGCCAAGAGCATAGATCGCATGCCATGTCGAAACCCAGGGAAAATCCCAACTACAAGGTCGTGGCCGAGAACCGGCGTGCGCGGTTCGACTATGCGATCGAGAGCGATCTGGAGTGCGGCATCCAACTGATGGGGTCCGAGGTGAAGTCCCTGCGCGAAGGTCAGGCGAACATTGCCGAGAGCTACGCCGAGGTGAAGAACGGGGAGTTGTGGCTGGTGAACAGTTACATCGCGCCCTACGATCCCGCCCGCACCTGGGGCCACGAGGACCGACGCCGGAGGAAGCTCCTGGTGTCCCGGAAGGAGATGGCAGACCTCTGGAATGCGACCCAGCGCAAGGGCATGACTCTTGTTCCGCTGGTCCTGTACTTCAATCATCGCGGCATCGCGAAGCTGAAGATCGGGGTCGCCAAGGGCAAGAAGGCCGCGGACAAGCGTGAGACCGAAGCCAAGCGCGATTGGCAGCGGCAGAAGGCGCGACTTCTCAAGGAACACGGCTGATCCCTTGCCAGTAGGAGGCGGTCGGAGTACGCACGACAGCGATCCTTACCCGAGGCGCGCCGATGGCTGACGATCCCAAGACACTCGTATCGACCGACTGGCTGGCGTCCCATCTCGACGATCCCGATCTGCGGGTCATCGACGCCAGCTACTATCTTCCCGACATGGGGCGCGATGCGAAGGCGGAATACGATGCCGCCCATATTCCCGGCGCCCGGTTCTTCGACATCGACGAGATCAGCGACCAGCGGTCCGAGATGCCGCACATGGCGCCGCCGGTGGAGAAGTTCATGAGCCGGATGCGCGCGATGGGCATCGGCGACGGGCATCAGGTGGTGGTCTACGACGGGGCGGGAATCTTCTCGGCGCCACGCGTGTGGTGGACCTTCCGGTTGATGGGCAAGACAGATGTCGCCGTTCTCGACGGCGGCTTTCCAAAGTGGCTCTCCGAAGCCCGCCCGGTGGAGGATCTGCCGCCTGTGATGCGCGACCGCCACATGACCGCGAGCCGCCAGAACATGCTGGTGCGCGACGTCACCCAGGTTGCCGCGGCCGCGAAGCTCGGCGATCACGAGATCATCGACGCGCGGTCGCCTGGCCGGTTCCGGGGCGAAGAGCCCGAACCGCGGGAGGGGCTCCGGGCGGGCCACATACCGGGCTCGAAGAACGTCCACTACCGGACGCTTCTGAACGAAGACGGGACGATGAAGAGCCCCGATGAGTTGCAAGCGGCGTTCGAGGCAGAGGGCGTGGACCTCGCGAAGCCCGCGATCACGACATGCGGGTCGGGCGTGACCGCGGCGATCCTGTCGCTCGCACTCGAACGGATGGGCCGGGACCGCTGGTCGCTCTATGACGGGTCGTGGTCCGAGTGGGGAATGTACGGCGACCTCAAGGTCGCGACGGGAGACGCGTGATGCTGACGAACCTGAAAGAGCAGCCTGCTGACAAGATCCTGATGCTGGCGCAGAAGTTCCGTGAGGATCCGCGGGAGGACAAGATCGACCTCGGCGTCGGCGTCTACAAGAATGCCGAGGGCGTAACGCCGGTCATGCATGCCGTGAAGGCAGCCGAAAAGCAGCTCTGGGAGCAGGAGACGACAAAGAGCTACGTCGCCCTCGCCGGCGACCCGGCGTTCAACGCGGCGATGCGCACGCTGGTGCTGGGAGACGCCGCGGCGGACGATCGCGTGGCCTCGGTCGCGACGCCCGGCGGGACGGGCGCCTGCCGGCAGGCCTTCGAACTGTTCCGGATGGCCTCCCCGGAGGGGACGGTCTGGGTCTCTGACCCGACGTGGCCGAACCACAACTCGATCCTGAAGTATCTCGGCATTCCGACGCAGACCTATCGCTACTTCGACGACGAGACACGGCATGTCGATTTCGCCGGGATGATGCACGACCTGCGGCACGTGAAGAAGGGTGATCTCGTTCTTCTCCACGGCTGCTGTCACAACCCGACCGGGGCCAACCTGTCGCTCGACGAATGGGGTGCGGTCGCGGATCTCATGCAGGCTTCGGGTGCGGTGCCCATGATCGACATCGCCTACCAGGGCTTTGGCGACGGGATCGAGGAGGACGCGGCCGGGACACGGCTTCTCGCCAGCCGTCTTCCGGAGATGCTCATCGCGGCGAGTTGTTCGAAGAACTTCGGGATTTACCGGGAGCGGACCGGCGCGCTCATGGTCCTCTCGGGCGATGCGAAGACGGCGAACCTCGCTCAGGCGAACCTCGCCTTTCTGAATCGGCAGAACTTTTCGTTCCCGCCAGATCACGGGGCCCGTCTCGTGACGATGATCCTGACCGACGCCGCGCTCAAGGCAGATTGGAAGGCCGAGCTCGAGGACGTCAGGACCGGAATGCTGAAGCTCAGGAAGCAGCTTGCCGACGAGCTTCGGCAACGGACGAATTCGGACCGGTTCGATTTCCTCGCGCAGCATCGGGGCATGTTTTCGCGGCTCGGGGCGACGCCCGAGCAGGTGGAAAGAATGAGAGCCGAAAACGGCATCTACATGATCGGCGACTCGCGGCTGAATATCGCGGGACTTAACGGGAAGACCGTACCGATCCTTGCAGAGGCAATCGTGGCCGCGGGGGTCTGACCGGGATCCGTGATTGAGCGACGTCACCACAAGGGCGATGCCGCCAGCGCCGCCGTCTATTCCGATTGCGAGCTATACCGTTACCTCCTGACGCGGACATGGGATGAGTCCGGAGCGAAGGCGCTTTTCGTGATGCTGAATCCCTCGACGGCGACCGAAGTGCAGAATGATCCCACAGTCGAGCGATGCGAGCGTCGGGCGCGGACGCTGGGGTTCGGGAGCTTTCGTGTCTGCAACATCTTTGCGTGGCGGGAAACGGACCCGAAGCTGATGCGGCAAGCGAAGGATCCCGTGGGCCCGGAGAATGATCCGACGATCCGCGAGAGCTGCGACTGGGCAGACACCATCGTGTGCGCCTGGGGGACGCACGGTGCGCATCTGGATCGTGGATCCGCCGTCGAACGCCTGATGCGCGGAACGAAGCGCCCGCTCCATCATCTGGGGCTCACGAAGGACGGCCACCCCAGACATCCGCTCTACATCGGCTATGCGACGCAGCCGATGCTCTGGGACTGATCCTGCCGATCACGTGTCAGGTTCGTCAGGATCGGTAGCCGCAAGTGGGACCACGGTCGACGGATCGCCGGGGGCGCGTCCTGCGCGTCGGGATCGGCAGGCGCTGTGGGCTTGGCGCTGTCGATCACTTCAGGGAAATCGTCCGGTTCTTCGGGTTTGGTGGGCTCGATGACCTCGCCCTCTTGGAGTCCGTCCATTTCACGTTGACCCGTTGTCTACGCCCTTGAGTGCCAGAGCCGCGATCAACCCAACCAAGGCAACTCCGGTCATCATATCTCAGACCTCACCGCATCCGACGCGAAGGACTAGTGAGACGGGCTTGCTGACCAGCTGAGGAAATCCCTAGAGTCGTAGGAGATCAAGACGGGGTGGGCGGATGGCATCTGAATTACCGGGATTCCAGAAAAGCAGGATCACAGTGAACGGCGTGAGCCTCTCGGTACATAGGGGCGGCGGCGGTCCTCCGCTGTATCTGCTTCACGGCTATCCGCAGAACCACATGGCCTGGGCCCGCATCGCCCCGGACTTCGCCGAACGCTTCGAAGTGATCATTCCCGACCTGCGCGGCTACGGCGACAGCGACGCGCCGCCCGACGACGAGGCGCACACCGTCTATTCCAAGCGGCAGATGGCGTTCGATATCGTCGGGATCGCCGACGCGCTTGGCCATGACCGTTTTGCGTTGCTCGGACACGACCGGGGCGCAAGGGTTGCCTACCGGCTGGCCCTCGATCATCCCGATAGGCTCGTGCGGCTCGGGATCATCGAGGTCGTGCCTACGGCGGACTTCTGGGCGGCGTGGAGCGCTGAACTCGCCATGAAGGCCTATCACTGGACATTTCTCGCTCAGCCGCCGCCGTTGCCGGAGACGCTCATTTCAGCAGATCCGGACGGCTACATGGAGCATACGCTGCGGAGCTGGACGCTGGACAAGACACTCGACGCTTTTTCACCCGAGGCGCTTGAGTCCTACAGGCGCCAAGCCCGCGATCCGGCGCATCTTGCCGCCATGTGCGCCGACTACCGCGCCGGGGCCACGACAGACCGCGCGCTCGACGAGGCCGACAGACGCGCCCGGCGGAAGATCCCGACGCCCCTCATGTTCCTCTGCGGTGACGACGGGTTTCCGGCGCAGAGCGGCGACCCGGCCGCGCTGTGGAAGGCGTGGGCGGACGACGTTGGGACGGAGACCTGCGTCAGCGGGCATTTCGCGATGGATGAGAACCCGCGGGCCGTCGTCGACACGTTCCTTCCTTTCTTCGAGTGACGCTTTCCGCGCACCGCGCGGCGCACTAGGCTCTGCATCATGGAAGGGACAGGCATGGACGCAGCCGACAATGACCTGAAGCACGAGATCGCCGCGCTCCGAAAGGAACTGGAGCAGCTCAACAATCACCGCTTCATCCGGATCCAGAACTCGGTGCCGCGCCTCATCGGCTTCCAGTTCCTGCGGGGTCTCGCGCTGGGTCTCGGAACCGTGGTGGGTGCATCCGTTCTGGTGTCGATCGTGGGCTATTTCCTGGCGCAGATCGATTTCCTGCCGATCATCGGCGACTGGGCGGCGAGTATTGCCGAGCAGATCGGCGAGGAGATCCGCGAAGAGCCGGACACGGGGCGGTGATGCGACGACGATGGTCCTTTTCTTTCAGCGCCAAATCCCCTATACGCCCCCATCCGCGCGACATTACGCATTCGCCGGCCATTCTCCACGGGCCCTGCTGGACGACATCCCGGCTTGCGCCATGACCATTCTGAAAGGAGGCCCCGATGTCGATTACAGTTGATGAAAAACAGCGCATCATCAAGGAATTCGGCGCCAAGGACGGCGACACCGGTTCGCCGGAAGTCCAGGTGGCGATCCTGTCGTCGCGCATCGCAACGTTGACCGAACACTTCAAGACGCACGCCAAGGACAATCATTCCCGGCGCGGTCTGTTGAAGCTGGTCGCGCAGCGCCGCAAGTTGCTCGACTATGTCAAGGGCAAGAACGAAGCTCGGTATCAGGACCTGATCAAGCGCCTCGGGCTCCGCCGCTGAGCATGACAGGACGCGCCCCACGGGGCGCGTTTCCACATGAAGGATCCGACGTCCGTGCCACCGGGCCTCGCGGTGCGGACAGGATGAAAACGGAAGATTGAGGCCAGGGGCAATGGGGCCCCTACGCAAAACGGGCGACGGGAGGGTCCCGCGCCCTTGAAGGAAACGAGATGTTCAACGTAACGACGAAATCCATCCAGTGGGGGGACGAGACCCTCACACTCGAGACGGGCAAGGTCGCCCGCCAGGCCGACGGGTCGGTCATCGCCACCTACGGCGAGACCTCTGTCATGGCCAACGTGACCTATGCCAAGGAGGCGAAGCCCGGTCAGGACTTCTTTCCGCTGACGGTTCATTACAACGAGAAATACTATGCCGCCGGCAAGATCCCGGGTGGCTTCTTCAAGCGCGAGGCGCGTCCGACCGAGAAGGAGACGCTGACGTCCCGCCTGATAGACCGGCCGATCCGGCCGCTCTTCGTTCCAGGGTTCAAGCACGAGGTGTTGGTGATCTGCACCGTGTTGAGCCACGATCTCGTCAACGACCCGGACATGGTTGCGATGATCGCGGCGTCCGCCGCGCTCACGATCTCGGGCGTGCCCTTCATGGGCCCGATCGGCGCCGCTCGCGTCGGCTTCTCGAACGGCGAATACGTCCTGAACCCGGATGTCGAGGACATGCAGGATCTCCGCAATAATCCCGAGCAGCGGCTCGATCTCGTCGTCGCGGGCACCAAGGATGCCGTGATGATGGTTGAATCGGAGGCCTACGAACTATCCGAGGCCGAAATGCTGGGTGCGGTCAAGTTCGGCCATGAGCAGATGCAGCCGGTCATCGATCTGATCGTGTCGCTCGCTGAATCTGCCGCGAAGGAGCCGTTCGACTTCCAGCCGGCCGATTATTCCACGCTCTACGAGAAGGTGAAGGCGGCTGGCGAAGAGCAGATGCGCGCCGCATTCGCGATCCGTGACAAGCAGGAACGCACGAACGCTATCGCGGCCGCCCGTGAGACCGTGAAGGCGACGCTGACGGAGGAGGAACTCGGGGATCAGAACCTCGGGTCGGCCTTCAAGAAGCTCGAGAGCGCCATCCTGCGTGGCGACGTGGTTGCCAACGGGATCCGGATCGACGGACGCGACACGAAGACCGTGCGCCCGATCGAGTGCGAGGTGGGCTTTCTGCCCCGGACGCACGGCTCTTCGCTCTTCACGCGCGGCGAGACGCAGGGCCTTGTGATCACGACCCTCGGCACCGGCGAGGACGAACAGATCATCGATGCTCTGCACGGCAACTTCCGGTCGAACTTTCTCCTGCACTACAACTTTCCGCCCTACTCGGTCGGCGAGGTAGGCCGGTTCGGTCCCCCGGGCCGCCGCGAAATCGGCCACGGCAAGCTCGCCTGGCGCGCACTGCAGGCAGTCCTGCCACCCGGAACCGACTTCCCTTACACGATTCGCCTCGTTTCCGAGATAACGGAATCGAACGGGTCGTCCTCGATGGCCACAGTCTGCGGGTCGTCGCTGTCGATGATGGACGCTGGCGTGCCGCTCAAATCCGCCGTCGCGGGTGTCGCCATGGGGCTCAGCCTCGAGGATGACGGCAAGTACGCGATCCTGACGGACATTCTCGGTGACGAGGACCATCTTGGCGACATGGACTTCAAGGTGGCGGGAACGGAAGACGGCATCACCTCGCTCCAGATGGACATCAAGGTCGCCGGCATCACGCCGGAGATCATGGAGACCGCGCTGGCGCAGGCCAAGGATGGACGGATGCACATCCTTCAAGAGATGAACAAGGCATTGTCCGGCGCCGGCGACTTCTCGGTCCACGCGCCGCGCATCGAGACAATGACGGTCCCGACCGACAAGATCCGCGAAGTGATCGGCTCGGGCGGAAAGGTCATCCGCGAAATCGTCGAGGTCTCCGGCGCCAAGGTCGACATCAACGATGACGGCGTCATCAAGATCGCGTCGCCGAATGGTGAGGCCATACAGAAAGCCTACGACATGATACACTCGATCGTGGCCGAGCCCGAAGAGGGCAAGGTCTACAAGGGCAAGGTCGTGAAGCTGGTCGATTTCGGAGCCTTCGTGAATTTCTTCGGGAAGCGCGACGGTCTGGTCCACGTCAGCCAGATCGAAAACCGGCGGCTGAACCATCCCTCCGACGTCCTCAAGGAGGGTCAGGAAGTCTGGGTCAAGCTTCTGGGCTTCGACGACCGCGGCAAGGTGCGCCTGTCGATGAAAGTCGTGGATCAGGAGACCGGACAGGAGACCGCGAAAGAGGAAGAGAAAGCGGACTGAGCAGTCCGATTGCTTTCGCTGGAACGAGGCCCCACCGGTTCCGGTGGGGCCTTTTTCATGCGGGCTCCCTGATCCTACCCGACAATCTGCAGGCGGACGTGACGCTGCGTCACCTCTCTTTCGCCTCCAATCCCGGGGGGCTTGATTTGAGGTGTCCCACGGCGCGTGTCTCGAGTTCCCGGACGAGCTTGCGGCGCATTGCGCGTTCGAAGTCTTCGAAGCTGTCGGCGATCTCGAGAAACGCGCCCGGACCGCGCAGCACCTCGGAGCGGTAGTGATCCACGACCGCCGCGGTGTCGGCCTCACCGCCGATGACGAGGCCGTTCACGGTAATCCCGGAGAAGTCGACGGCACGGTAGGCGCTGCCCGGCGGGAACGCGTGGTTGTTCGCGCCGTCGCCCGAAACATCGATTTTCCGGAAGTCGCAACGGGGCGCGGTCTCGAACGCCAGAGCGGCGCGGAGCAAGGCGGCTCCCAGCGCGGTTGGGTGATCGCCGTCGCCTCGGGTACTGCCGTGAATGGTCTCTGCCGCCTGTGCAAGATCCTCACGCGTTCGGATCAGCGCCCAATCGAGAAGCGTCGCCTGCGCGTATTGCCCGCTCCATTCGAAGGCATGAAGGGCGACAGGCTCCGGTCCGCCGAGGATCGCTTCGGCGACCTCGGACGCGACAAGCGCGTTCGCAAGCCCTTCCCGCTGCAGGCGATCCTCACGGTCGTCGACCGATGTGGATACGTCGAGCGCCAGCACGAGGGCCATACGGCAGGCCTGCACCTCACCGGCGCCCAGACCGGCAGCTAGCGCGACAAGGATGAAACCGCGAAGGCTTTTTGATGATGTCATTCCCGGGAACCTATCTCATCGGCTCGCCGGAAGACAGGTGTACGCAAAGGACGCAGGCCCCGAACGGGACCCGCGCCCCCTGTCGGGACGGCTCTCAGGCCGGCATCTTCGTGGTGCGCAGATAGGGGAGCCTTGCGTCGAACGCCCCGAACGTCTCCGTCGCCTGCTCATCAGTCAGGGAAAGCGCGACGATGACATCCTGACCATGAACCCAGTTCGCCGGCGTGGCGATCGGAGTCTGGTAGGTCGCCTGCAGCGCGTCCAGCGCCCGAAGAACCTCGGCGAAGTTCCGGCCTACCGACATCGGATACGTCATCGACAACTGCAGCTTCTTGTCGGGACTGATGATGAAGACCGATCGCACCGACGCGCTGTCGGCGGCCGTTCGCCCATCGGGTAGGTAGGCTTCGGCGGGAAGCATGTCGAAGGCCTTCGACACTTCGAGTCCCTCGTCGGCGATGATCGGAAACCCGGCCGGAGCGCCGCAATAGCCCTCGATGTCCAACTTCCACTTCACGTGCTCTTCCGGGCTGTCGACGCTCAGGCCGATGACCTTCGTATTTCGTTTCGTCCACTCGTCGGCAAGTTGCGCCACGGCGCCGAACTCGGTCGTGCAGACCGGCGTGAAGTCTTTCGGATGCGAAAACAGGATCGCCCAGCTGTCGCCGATCCAGTTGTGAAAGCCGATCGTGCCCTGATCCGTCTCGGCGGTGAAATCAGGCACCTTGTCGTTGATGCGAAGTCCCATTCGGTCCCTCCATTTGAAGTCGCGTCATGTCTATTCCTCCCCTCCCTGATATAGTGAAGATGGAATATTTTTGACACCCGGGTGCGGCGATAAGGACAGGCATCCCCTGCCTTGCCGAGGTCGCGGAACGCTGTTGTCCGGGGGGCGTTTCATGCCGAACGGTGCCCTTGCGAGCGCCATGGAGCGGTGACACTGTGCCGGCAGAATTCAGGAGTTTTTCCATGCTCGAAAAGCGTGACTTCTACATCGGCGGTCGATGGGTCGCCCCCGCGGAGCCTCGGGATCTGGAGGTGATCGATCCGTCGACCGAGGAGCCGTGCGCGGTCATCTCGCTCGGTTCGGAGGCGGACACGGACGCGGCTGTCAATGCCGCGCGCGCGGCGTTCGACGACTGGGCGGCGACGCCGCCAGAGGAGCGGATCGCCTGTGTCGAGAGGATCTTCGAGATCTACGGCCGCCGCGCCGGGGACATGGCCGAGGCGATCGCGACGGAAATGGGTGCGCCCATCGATTTCTCAGCGTCCGACCAGGTGACGGCGGGAAGCTGGCATATGAAGGGATTTCTCAAGGCGGCGGCCGACTTCGAGTTCGAGAGCGGTCTCTACGCCCAGAAAGGCGCGCGCATCCTGAAGGATCCGGTTGGCGTCGTGGCGATGATCACGCCGTGGAACTGGCCGATGAACCAGGTGACGCTCAAGACCATCCCGGCGCTTATCGTGGGCTGCACGATGGTGCTTAAACCCAGCGAGATCGCGCCGCTCTCGTCGATGCTCTACGCCGAGATCCTCGACGAAGCCGGAGTCCCTCCGGGTGTCTTCAATCTCGTGAACGGCGACGGGGCGGGGGTAGGCACGCAACTGTCGCGTCACTTACACGTCGACATGGTCTCTTTCACCGGATCGACACGGGCCGGGATCGCGATTTCGAAGAACGCGGCCGACACCGTGAAGCGGGTCGCGCTGGAGCTTGGCGGCAAGGGCGCGAACCTCGTGTTTGCCGATGCCGGTGAGGATGCGGTCGCTCGGGGCGCACGGGACTGCTTCGAGAACGTGGGGCAGTCCTGTAACGCGCCGACCCGCATGCTGGTCGAGCGTCAGGCGTATGAGGCGGCAGTGGAAACGGCGGCAGAGGTGGCGCGGACCACCA
>Ga0102932_1000847_pt1 | contig 15716 bp, 12 predicted proteins | sample SalPonR1_C_D2_MG_FD_78212 | JGI IMG/M metagenome (GOLD analysis project Ga0102932, IMG submission 78212) | Salt pond soil microbial communities from South San Francisco under conditions of wetland restoration - Salt Pond MetaG R1_C_D2_MG | ecosystem: Environmental > Aquatic > Marine > Intertidal...
CAAATCTTCTTCAGAGGGATCGGTATTAATCAATATCCCGCCGATGGTCAACAGTGGTTTTTCTTCTAAATATGAAATACATGAATTAACGATTTCCCTAATTTCGTGCTTGATCTCTGTATATGTTATTTCAGTAGCGGCGATGACTTGATCATCTGAATTGGAAAGTTTGTCCCAGTTTTTTCGAAGAAGATTTTTCACCTCCTCCTGTTGATAATCATACTGTGGTTTTTTTGAATTATCATTACTCTTTAAAGTATTGAGCGCCCCTATGACTGAACCGCAACTGGAAGTATTAAGCTTTTGACCGGCACGGTGTATTTTTCCGATCTCACCTTCTTGAGTAATTCCAATATGAGGACCATAAATAATAAGAGCTCCTCCATTATCCGGTATGTGGCTCGAAAAAGCTTTAAACCCCGTCTTACCCGCAAAGGGTATTCCTGAAATACCTCCAAGAATAAATGGACCAAATGTTTCAAAGTGTTCATCTAACTGATGAAGACTCTGATTCACCTCATCACTGCAAACCGAGGTTGCCCATAGGGTATTTTTTTTGTTAAGGTTTTTCTCGGATAGCTTTTCGGTTATAAATTCTTGAAGATTGGAAATGGGTACTGCGTTTGGAAAATAGTTGTCTATCATCTTTACTTATTAATTAGAAATAGTACCTAAATTTAAAGAAAAGGCAGGTCAGTTTCATTTAACTTAAAAGCACTTCTGTTGATAAATAGATGACAAACTAACTTTTATAACGATTTTATTCACCTTGACCGGACGAAAAAGCAGGTTCATTGTCGAATAGATAAAGATTTTCTGTCTTAATGATATCTACAGCATATTTGGTTAACCTTTTTTGAAGATCTACTACTTGAAACTGAGTAGCTTTTCCGTTCATAGATTTAAATCTGCAACGCCAATGATCTGTACAAAAAGTTTCTGTATTGCCATTTGGCCATACTTTTGTACCTCGATTTGTAATCATAGTCAGTTCAAACTCCTCACCAACAACGTCTTTAAGTCTTTGAGCAAGTAAATTTACATTTTGTGGTTCCCAATAGACAAATACATCCACTCCGGTAAGCGTCCTTTTTTGAGTTGCAGAAGGTTTGTTTTCTGACCTGCTAATTTTTAATTCGGGGATCTGAACTTTAACAGCTCCCGATGTAGAAACTTTTGAAAGCGTTGAAGGCTTCTGCCCAAGTCTGTCGATGACAGCTTTTGTGAAATCTTGAGTGGAAGCTTCGACTTTGCTATCGTTATTAAATATATCGGGAGTGTGAACTCCATCTTCCAGAGTTTTAAGCCAGGCATTTTGAATATTATCCGCTTGGTTAAATCGGCCAAGATGCCTTAGCATCATTACAGAAGCCTGAATAAGAGCCGAAGGATTTGCAATGTTATGGCCGGCAATATCCGGAGCTGATCCATGAATTGCTTCAAACATAGCTGTTTTGGTGCCAATATTTGCTGACCCCACCATACCCACTGACCCTGAAATCTGAGCTGTAATATCTGAAACAATGTCTCCATACAAGTTTGGCATTACTACCACGTCAAACCGTTCAGGAGTGTCTGCAAGTCTGGCTGTTCCAATATCTACGATTAAATTTTCTGACTCGATGTGAGGATACTCTTTGGAGACTGTTTTAAACACATCGTGAAAAAGGCCATCAGTAAGTTTCATAATATTGTCTTTCGTGAGACAGGTAACTTTACGGCGGCCATTCGATTTTGCATACTCAAAAGCATAGCGTACGATACGTTCAGTACCGGGAAGGGTAATTAACTTGAGACATTGATACACTTCAAAGGTTTGTCTGTGCTCGATACCGCCATATGTGTCCTCTTCATTTTCGCGGATGATAACTACATCCATATCCGGATGTTTGGTTTTGACAAATGGGTGGTAAGCACGGCAAGGTCTCACATTTGCAAAAAGACCGAGGGTCTTTCGTAATGTTACATTTAAACTTTTTACACCGCCTCCCTGAGGGGTAGTAATGGGAGCTTTTAGCAGGATATTATTCTTTGAGATGATGTCCCAGCTTTTATCTTCGATTCCCGCTTTAATACCTTTATTGTAAACTTTTTCCCCGACTTCAATTGTCTCGTAAGAGAGGTTGGAATTAGCCGCGTCCAGGATTTTTAAAGTAGAATCCATTATCTCAGGACCAATTCCGTCTCCGTGCGCCACAGTAATTGTTTTAGTAGAGCTCATTATTTTTTTGTTTAAATGTTGAATATGCGGCGAAAAAATAGTGTGCTTTTTGTATAAATAATAATTAACATAAATGATAGTAATCATAAACTATCATTTATGTCTTATACATTACATCAATTGGACGTTTTTTCATCAGTGGCCAAAAACAAAAGCATTACAAAGGCAGCTAAGGAGCTATTCATGAGCCAGCCTGCTGTTTCAATACAGGTTAAAAAGTTACAGGAACATTTCGATATTGATCTTATTGAGGTGATAGGTAAGCAGCTTTATTTGACTGATGCAGGAGTTGAACTTTATAACACACAGAAGAAAATAAAGAACGAACTAAAGTCTTTGGAGATGACGCTTGATGAATTAAAAGGGGTGATGAAAGGCAAGCTGAGTATCGTGGTGGTTTCAACTGCAAAATATTTTATGCCTTACATACTGGGGAAATTCAGAAATGAGTCACCTCAAGTACAGATATCTTTAAAAGTAACCGACCGAAATGAAGTTACGTCTCAATTAAAAGAAAATGCATGTGATCTGGCTGTTTATTCTCAACTGCCTGATGGAATAGCTTTAGAACACATCGAATTTTTGTCAAATCCATTGGTATTGGCTGCTTCACCCAATCATGAACTTGCCAATAAAAAAAATATCCAGTGGAAAGATCTTGAAAAGCACGATTTTTTGATCCGGGAGACAGGATCGGGAACCCGGTTGGTGATGGAAAGATTGTTAAATCAGGAAAACATCAATCCGAAAATTGTAATGGAGTTGAGTACGAACGAAGCTGTGAAACAAGCAATTATGGCTGGAATTGGAATCTCATTAGTGTCGCGATACAGCTTATTAAACGAAGAAAAAATGAGTAAAATTTCTGTATTGGATGTCAAAGGCTTGCCCTATGTGAATAACTGGAAATTGGTTTATCCGAAAGGTAAAAAGTTGAGCCCGGTTGCAAGAAGTTTTATTCAATTTGCAAAAGATAAAAATATCCACGCAATCATAAGTTGAATTTAATTCGTTTCTCACTTTGACGAATAAGGCTACTTAGCTCTTATTTTTTCCGGTTTTTTTATTTAGTTTCGAAGGCTTTAAATAGAAAAGAACATAAAACTGTTAATGGAATCTCTGCTATCAAATTTTACATCACCTATTGTGATGGCTTTTGTCTTGGGAATTATTGCCAAAGTAGTAAAGAGTGATCTGGAATTTCCACAACCAATCTATAAGGCATTATCCATTTATTTGCTGCTGGCAATTGGATTGAAGGGGGGAGTTGAACTTAGCGCAACAGCTTTCTCTGATTTCATTTGGCCAGTTGTTGCCACTATTGCCTTAGGTATAATAACCCCACTTATTGCATATGCTGTATTGAGATATATGGGTAAATTTGATGTCTCAAACGCGGCGGGTATTGCTGCTCATTATGGTTCTGTTTCGGCAGTAACATTTATAGCTGCTATCAGCTATGCTGAAAGTTTGGGAGATTCTCCGGAGGGTTTTCTTCCTGCCCTTGTTGCTCTGCTGGAGGTGCCGGGAATTATTGTTGCTTTGATGATACCTCAAATTGTAAATTCCGGATCAGGTTCAATTAAAAAAGCACTTCATGAAGTTGTAACCGGCAGCAGTATTATTTTGTTACTGGGAGGATTGATGATTGGCTATCTGGCAGGTCCTAAAAGTTTTGAACCGGTAGCCCCATTTTTTGTAAATGGTTTCCAAGGGGCGTTAGTGCTATTCCTACTGGAACTTGGAATGATCACCGCACGAAGGCTCGGTGATTTGAAAAGAGCAGGTTTTTTCTTGTTGGGGTTTGGAATAATAGTACCTATCCTCTTTGGGTTTATGGCAGTTTTAGTAGGTCTTTGGGCAGGCCTAAGTGTGGCAGGCAGTTCTGTATTTGCTGCTATGGTGTCTAGTGGGAGTTACATTGCTGCTCCGGCGGCTGTAAGAATTGCATTACCAAAAGCAAGTCCTACACTTTACCTTACAGCATCACTAGGAATAACTTTTCCATTTAACATTACCTTGGGTATTCCGCTATATTACTTAATTGCAACTTGGTTTGGAGGTTGATATGAAATTAACAGAACTGTTTTTGGTAACCATTATAACTGAGAGAATTTTGAGAGATGATTTGGTAGATCTGATACAGAAAAATGGTGGAAAAGGATATACAATTACGGATGTTGAAGGAGAGGGTTCAAGAGGTACTAGAGTGAGTGATTTTGAAGGAAAAAATGTTAAAATTGAGGCCGTGGTAGGTCGAGAAGTAGGTAATAACATCATCGATCAAGTTGCTGAACACTACTTCGAAAATTATGCTGTTATCGTATATGCGAATCCAGTTAAAGTGGTAAGGGGAGATAAGTACATTTAGCTTTTAAATATCTCAAATTCTAGCAGACTATTGGAAAAGCTAATCAGGTGCCATAAGATTGTTATCTTTATGCAGGCTCAGCACCTTGTAAAAAATTAGATTTAACTTTTTTAGATTATTAAAATGAAGAAAAAACGCCCGGAACGCCCACAGCGTCCACAAAAATCCGACAAAAACGATCGACCCGATAAAAGTAAACGATTAGGCAAAAAAGAACGTCCCGACAAAAAAAGAAGGTCAGAAGAACCTTTTAGCCAGAAAAAAAGCACATCCAAGCCGAGAAAGGCTCAGAAAGCCAAGAAAGGACCGGACAAATCCAACCGGGCCGAACAGGAGAGTTATCTCAGGGATGAAATTCGACTGAACAAATTTATTGCTCATGCGGGATTCTGCTCCAGAAGAGATGCCGATGAATATATCGAGGCCGGAAAGGTAAAAATCAACGGCAAAGTAGTAACAGAACTCGGCACGAAAGTCACTGCGGATGACAAAGTTGAGGTTGACGGGCAAAGAGTATCACTGGAACCATTTGTTTACATTTTGCTGAATAAAGGAAAGGACACCATCAGTACCACGGATGATGAGAAAGATAGAAATACCGTTCTCGATGCCATAGAAGATGCTACAGGCTACAGGGTGTATCCGGTAGGTCGATTGGATAGAAATACCATGGGTCTTCTGGTTTTGACAAATGATGGTGATTTGGCTCACAGGCTGATGCACCCAAGTTATAAGGTGAAAAAGACATATGAAGTTGAAACCGATCGGATCTTGACAGATGACGAGCTTATAGAGATGAGAGACGGAATAGAGCTGGAAGACGGACCCATTCAGCCGACAAAAATTCAGCGAAGCGGATACAAACCGAATATTATTATCATCACCGTGTTTGAAGGTCGGAATCATCTGATCCGACGTATGATCAATTATTTTGAGGCCGAAGTGAAAAAACTTAAGCGCGTTCGTTATGCCGGCCTGAATGATAAAGATATGCGAGTGGGGCGATGGCGTTATCTAAAACAAAAGGAGATAAATGATCTTCGAAAACTTGTTAAACTGGATACACTCGACTTCAATAAAGAGCGCTCATGAAGGCAAACAGAGTAGATAAAAAATCCGGTGCTGTAGAATCAGGGGAAGGGTTGCCGATCTATTACGATCTTTACACTCCCTTTTCAGCTTCGGGATCCTCTCTGCCACTCATTATCTTTATTCACGGCTTTAAGGGATTCAAGGATTGGGGGGCTTTTCCTGATGCCTGTGAAGAGCTCTCAAAGGTCGGTTTCGGCGTTCTGGCCATGAACTTTTCCCACAATGGTGTTGGTGAAAACATGGTGGATTTTGACCAACTTGATCTGTTCGAAAAAGAGACCCTAAGCAGGGACTTGGATGATGTTGGAACAATCATTGAAGCCGTAAAAAGTAAAGAAATAACTTCTGATAAGTTTGTTTTGGATTCAGACCGGGTCGGCATCATCGGCCATTCCCGCGGCGGGCACACAGCAGTGGCTGCTGCAGCGGAGTATTCCGATATTATGACTTTGGTTACGTGGAGTGCTGTGGCCAATTATAATGATCGCTGGAGCGACAGTATGATTGATGACTGGAAAAAGAAAGGGTACACAGAGATCAAAAACTCCCGCACCAATCAGATTATGAAAATTGGTAAAGAGGTGTATGATGATGCCTTATCCAATGCGGACCGGCTGATGGCGATTAAGCGAGTTGAAGAATTGCATATTCCTTCAATGTTCATTGCCGGAAAGGAAGATGAAGCTGTATCATATAGCGAATCAGAAAGACTGTACAGGGCTTGTCCGGCTGATGAAAAAGAGATTCGCCTGATTGAGAATGCCGGCCATACGTTTAATGTTGCTCACCCGTTTGAAGAGGAGAACTTTCCAAAGGCATTTGAAGAAGTGCTCGATTTGACGGAAGGTTGGCTTCTGGAAAATTTAAAGTAGTTGCCACAGTTTTTAATTATGCGTCTTCTGACCTCTCATCTTAATGGTTTTATATTTTTTATTCTGTTGAGTCTGCTAAGTGTGTCTCAATCTGATGCACAAACAGCGGTACTTATCGAGGATGAGAACTTTAAAGTTGACGCGCAAGCGGCTATAGACTCTCTGTATAATCAAAATCAAGAAGGAGCCAGACTGATCCTCGAACCTTGGGTGGAATCACATCCTGATCATCCTTTGTGGATATTATGGGATGGTATGGAATTGTGGTGGACGGTGCTGAACGATCTTCACAATACAGAGTACGACGAGGAATTCTTTAATGTGATGAAGAAAGCAGACTATGAAGCTTCGAAATTGTTAAGAAGACATCGCGATCATCCTGATGCACTTATCATACGTGCTATTGCAAACGGATATACAGCACGCCATTATTCAAACAGGGAGGAGTGGTTGACGGCAGCAAGAATTGGACTAAATGCCTATCAAGCCTATTCCAGATTAATGGAAGTAGTTCCCGGTTTACCGGATAATACGTTTGCAGAGGGCATGAAACGATACTATGCTGCCTACATTCCCGATAACTATCCCGTAGTGCGTACAGTTTCGTGGTTTTTGCCTGACGGTAACCGCGAAGAGGGGCTCAAACAGTTGGAAATAGCGTCACAGTATGGCGTTTTTGCAAGGCCTGAGGCTACATACTTTTTGGGTAATATTCATTTGAACTATGAAAGTAACTATGAACAAGCTCTGGATTATTTTCATGATTTGGTAAACCAATATCCTAAAAATACTTTTTACAGCAGGCTTTATACCCGAACCTTGAATCATTTAAAAAGGTACAGGGACGTCATTGATTTTGCAGAAATGACTCTTGAAAAGAGTGAAAATCTGACTGAGAAAGATAGAAGGATTTTAGAGGAAGAGATTTATTATTGGCTGGGGATAGCAGAGTATCAAATGGGTCACTTCGCTGAAGCCCTGGAGTCTTTTAAAAAATCATATGAGACGGGGAAAAAGCTTCCAAACCCCGAAATGCGTCCCTTACAGGCTGTCGCTGCATACCAGGCCGGAAGGACAAGTGAGAGAATGAACAACTCTGAAGAGGCCGCCCGATATTATCAGAAGGTATTGGAACAGAACAACAGTGATGAAGCCAAACGTATGGCACGTCAACGACTGGAGGCTTTAAACTAACTCGTTGCACTTCTTCAATTACGTTTACAAAGTGTAATCCTCATATCTATTTTGTACATTTTGATTAAAAGATCTACAGATGAAAATTTTTCAAGTTGACGCGTTTACAAATCAAATTTTTTCGGGTAATCCGGCGGCAGTTGTGCCGCTAAATACCTGGCCCGATGTTCATACCATGCAGCAAATTGCATCGGAAAATAATCTCTCGGAAACAGCTTTCTACCTTCAGAATAAAGATGGATCATATCGTCTTCGGTGGTTTACACCTACAACAGAAGTTAACCTCTGTGGCCACGCAACGTTAGCTACAGCTCATGTGCTATTTGAGCATGAAGGGTACAGTGAGAAGGTAATTCGTTTTGAGTCCAACAGTGGCCTCCTGACTGTTGAAAAACGAGACGATCTCTACTGGATGAATTTCCCGTCACAGCCTCCGGATAAAATTCCGGTTCCGAAATTAATACCCGATGCATTGGGAACCATTCCAATTTACACCGGCATGAATGTGGATTTGCTGGTATTGGTGAGTGATGAAGAGACAGTCGCTAAAATGAGACCGGATCTTAGGATACTGGAAAAAATGGAGACTCGAGGCATAATTGTTACTGCACCTGGAAAAGATGTTGATTTTGTCAGTCGATTTTTTGCTCCCTCGGTGGGTGTGCCCGAAGATCCTGTTACAGGTTCGGCACATACTCTACTGACTCCATTCTGGTCAAAACGATTATCAAAAAAACAGTTAACAGCTCGACAGCTTTCAAAGCGCGGTGGAAAAATTCACTGTTTACAACTCGATGACCGAGTTGAAATTGGCGGGTCGGCCATCACTTATATGACCGGACAAATACAGGCCTAAATGTTTATTCTGCTGCTCATTTTAGGGGTGATAGCCGGAATTATTGCCGGATTTTTTGGGGTAGGCGGAGGTTTACTTTTTTCACCTATTCTATTTTTTCTTTTCACCGCACTAGAAGTGAGCTCGCCTGTTTCCTGGACGGTAGGATCATCTCTCTTTTGTACGTTCATTGCCGCTACAAGCAGTTCCATACAGCAGAGAAAACATAGAAATGCCTATTGGAAAGAGGGAGTTACAATTGGACTTTTTGGATCATTGGGAGTGTATGTTGGAAAAAGTATTGTTACCAGCAGTTTTTACACAGAAGATGTGTTTGTCTCCCTTTTTGTGATTTTGCTGATATTTGTTGCAATCTTATTCTACCGGAGGAGCAAATCGAACGTAACACTACAATTAAAAGCCAAAAATCCTGGATTGATTAAACAGTTTGGAGCCGGTGGTTTTGGCGGATTGATCTCGTCAATGGCTGGTGTTGGTGGTGGAGTTGTGTTGGTTCCTATACTCAATCTCTGGTACAGACTCTCCATTTCAAAAGCCATTAGTATCTCTTCTTTAGCAATCGTCTTGATTTCACTTTCAGGATGGTTACAATATGCAATGTTATCCGGTTCACCTGATGGAGTTACAGCCTTTACACTTGGTTATGTCGATTTTGGAACAAGCTTACCTTTGGTGCTGGGGGCTTTTTTAGGAGGCTTTTACGGTGTTAAACTCAATAAAAAAGCCGCGGCAAGCAGAGTTCAAATGGGATTTTCCGTTTTAGTGATTGCTATAGCACTGTCGATGATCTGGAACCTGCTATAAATACAGCTTATCATTCCTTTTGATAAAGAGTTACCCACAAAGATCAAAACTTATCCATAGGTCCCGGTTACCTCTAACTTTTTACAAAGCTCGCTATTTTTCTATTTATTGAGTGATGTATCGATCTTAGTCCGTTGTTCGATGGATAGGATTAGAATATTCAGCAGTGTGTATGATGGAACGTTTTAAAAATGATATATTAAAATGTTCTAATAATAGATAAAAGATATGGCAGAGAAGAGCATAGAAGACAGAGAAAGAGACAGATATTGGAATCCGGTAGCGCTGGATCAGCTTTTAGAAAAACTGCAGAATGATAAACTGAAAGTTATAGCAACCATATTGGGATGGGTTATATTGATAGGGCTATCTATCTACTCAGTGTTGTCAATGATACCTGAGAGTTGGGTAGCCGCCAATGTGGACCAAATAAACGTTGCAACTTTTTTCCTAATCTATCCACCGCTTATCATCGGATCACTGCTGCTGTTCTGGTTTGGCTTTGAGTGGGGGTTTATACCGGTATTTCTCTCATCTTTTGTAATTGCTTTTTCTGCGGAAATGCCAATTGAGTGGTCGTTGTTATTTGCGTTCTCTTTTGTATTGGGGCTTGGAATTTATGCATTGGCATATCACTGTGTACCGGCATCTATCGATCTGCGCAGTATTAAAAGCATTGCATTTTATACGGTGGTTTCTCTGGTTGCAGCCATGGCCAGTTCGCTGGGTTCGTTTGTGTGGAGTTTAAATCAGGGTATCGATGCTGTTCTGACCGTAAAGATATGGAATGGCTGGTGGACCGGCGCATTTTTTCAATCTATTTTGATTATAGGGCCTCTGTTAGCCATCTTTTCCCCAACTATTCTTAAGCTTAGAAATAACCATTTGATGAAGCCCGCTCCAAGGCAGGAAGTTACACTTGGATGGATTTACGGGGCTATATCTTCAGTAGTTGTAGTAGTGCTAATGTTTGTAGTAGGGGGGCGGATACTTGGTAATCGCGGGATTACCGAGGCAGTTGTGAATTCTGAGGTTATCGTTGCAGAGCGAGTTTTTCAGGCAACGGAGTCGTATCAGCTCATTTTTTGGATCTCCATTGGAATAATAATCACAGTTGGTCTTACCGGAATATATCTTGTCTCCTCATGGAATAACAGTTTACGCGATGAGGTTGAAAAACAGACTTCAAAACTTGAAAAGCGGAAGGTTGATTTAGAAAATGCAGTATCTGAAAGAGATCTATTATTGAATGAAATTCATGGAAGGGTTCAGAACAACCTGGGGATCATTTTGGCTCTTTTTGAGCTTCAGCTGAAACGCACCGGTGATGATTCACTGGTTGAAACGCTCAGAGGTTCCAAATCCAGAATCCGGGCTATTTCTCTACTGCATGAACTTCTTTCTCAAACAGGGACTCACAATTCTCTGAATTTGAAATCTTATGTGATCAAACTATCAAACCGGCTTGAGCAAGATTATCGCCATCAGAATACCGGGGCTAATATTTCACTTTATGCCGGTGATCTGCTTTTAGACCTGGAACGTGCAGTTCCGGTGTGCATGGTTATAAACGAGATCTTGAGTCAGGTTTATGAAAATGTATATGACAATGACATAGAAGGTGTGATTAGTATCGATCTCTACTCAGATACGGAACAGTTTTATATTGTAGTTCGGGAAAATGGACAGTTACCACCATATCTGTTCGATTGGGAGAACAAAACAGAGCTGAGTATGAAACTTGTTCGTTCGCTTACCAAACAGATTAAAGGAGAAATGATTTTGGATGATCATAAAAACTCTATTGCTATTCTCTTTCCCATAAATCCAATGGAAAGAAAAAAGGGCTCTGTTGTGATGGAGGAAGAAGAGACAGACTCAGAAGCGGTTTAATTAATATCCCGCAACATAGCCGTTACCCCGGCTGTCTGAAGCGCCACTCATTACTCCGCTTTCATCATTAATCATGATGATATGAGTGAGTGCAATATTGCCAATTCTTAGTACTTGATGGCCATATGATTCCAGCTTTTCAACAGTATCATCCGAAAAATAAAGGCCTTCCACAAAAAGTCTGTCCGGTAACCACTGGTGATGAATTCTGGGAGCTGTAATAGCCTGAGCGGCATTCATTTCAAAAAGAGCGATATTCAGAAAATTTTGAAGTACAGCGGTAATGATTCTTGGACCGCCGGCACCGCCTCCTGCAAACACCGGTTTACCGTTTTTTAGTGCGATGGTAGGACTCATGCTGCTCAACATACGTTTTCCGGGCTCGATGGAGTTGGCCTCTGCACCGATTAATCCGAACATATTTGGTTCTCCGGGTTTTGCTGAAAAATCATCCATCTCATTATTTAACAAAAATCCTGCTCCGGTTACGGTTACAAAACTACCGAAGGACCCATTCAGTGTTGTGTTTACGGCAACAACATTTCCATAACGGTCCGCCACATTAAAGTGGGTGGTTTCATCACTTTCCATTACGTTATTGACATGTCCGTGGGAGACAGAATCACTGGAAGTTGCTGTCGCCGGGTTAAAATCAGATATACGATTAGACAGATAATTTTCATCCAGCAGTTCTGATAGCGGGATTTCAAAAAAATCAGGATCCCCGAGCCAGTAATTTCGATCTGCAAAGGATCTGCGCAACGCTTCGGCAAGCCGATGTACATATTCGGCGCTATTGAGGCTATATTCACCGATATTCATTTCGTCCAGCATGTTCAATACTTGCTTCATAACTACACCGCCACTGCTTGGGGGTGGCATCATAAATAGCTCATAATTATAAAACTCCGCTTTTATGGGTTCACGCCAAACACTTTTGTAATCTCTGAGGTCGCGAAGTGTTATGATACCGCCAACACGGTTCATCTCTTCTACAATTAAACGTCCGGTGAGGCCGGAGTAGAATCCTCTGCGCCCCATACTGGCAATACGTTTCAATGTTTCTGCTAAATCTTTTTGAATGAACCGATCTCCGGCTTCCCATGAAGAGCCATCCGGTTTGATAAAAACCTCTCTGGATCCGTCAAATTCACGCAGTCGATCAGCTGCACTGTTTAATGATCGAGCGTGGGAATGAGACAAAATGTATCCATCCTCAGCCAATCGAATGGCAGGCTCCATCACAATTTCAAGAGCCAACGTTCCATATCTTTCCAATGCAGTGATCATCCCATCAACTGTACCGGGAACACCGGACGCCAGTCCTCCAATTTTACTTTTATCGCTAATAAATTCACCGTCTTCATCCAGATACATATCTCTCGTTGATCTGGAAGGTGCTTTTTCCCTGAAATCCAATGTATTAATATTTCCATTTTCTGTATGTAGCACCATAAAGCCGCCTCCGCCAATGTTACCGGCCCGGGGAAGTGTGACCGCCAGGGCAAACTGAACAGCTACTGCAGCATCAACGGCGTTACCTCCTTTTTGAAGTATTTCGAGACCGGCCTCCGAAGCATAGCGGTCGCCCGAAGTAACCACACCATTTTGATAGTTTTCCGGCTGGCTGACCTGTGCCGTGGAAAGATCGTGTTGCGTAATGAAAAGGAGAGCAGAGAGCAGTAGCGTGAGCAGAATTCTCGACATGGGAAGTAAAGTTAGATTAAAGAAAGGATATTTTTAGGCTCGTGGATGAAATTCTTTATGCACCTGATGCAGCAAAGAACGATCAACATGGGTGTAAATTTCAGTTGTAATAATGGAGGTATGCCCAAGCATCTCCTGCACGGCCCTTAGATCTGCGCCGCCCTCAAGCAGATGAGTGGCAAAAGAGTGTCTGAATATATGGGGATATACGTTTTTTTCGATACCGGCTTTTTGAGCATACTTGTTAACGATATTCCAGATGCTCATCCGGGTAAGAGGCCCACCTCGCTGATTCAAGAATATTTTATTTTCTGATTTACCCGGTTTTTTGGGGTTTAAAAATTCTTTCCGGGCCGTTTCGATGTAGTGCTCGATGGCCTGTTGTGCAATTTCACCTACCGGAACCAACCGCTCCTTATTTCCTTTTCCAACTACTCGAATAAAGCCGATTTCAAAATAAAGCCGGTTCATTTCCAGATCGGTTAGTTCGCTAACGCGCATCCCACTGGCGTAAAGAGTTTCCAGTATGGCAGCATCCCGAATTCCTGCGAAAGTAGTTCGATCTGCTTCGTTGATAATTTCTTCAACTTCATGAGGATTCAAAACTTCAGGCAGTTTTTTTGCCTTTTTAGGCAGTTCAATAAGTTCGGCAGGATTGGCATCAGCCAGCTTTTCGACTACAATAAACTCATGAAAACTTCGGATGCTGGAAATATTTCTGGCGATGGTGCTAATGGCCAGTTCCATGTCGGTAAGCTCTTCGAGATACTGTCCAATGTGATGCAGCGTGATGCCATCGAGGCCGGAAATTTTTAACGAATGGGAAACGAAATGAAGATATCGGCGAAGATCGTTTTCGTACGAGAGAGCCGAATTTTTTGTCAAACCTTTTTCAAGTTTGATGAACTGTAAATATTGCTTCAGTTCCGACTCGAACGCTGCCATCTGTTACTCCTCACTCTTCTCATCACTGCTCTTATCCTCACTGGATGAAGAGCTTTCTGCAGGAGCCTGATTTTCATCCGATTGTTTAGATTTTTCTTCGCTCTGTTTTTTCTTCTTTTTATCCTCAGGATATTCAATCCGGCTGTGATAAACCCCAACCAAAATATTCAGAAATGAATTTTTAATGGTTTGGATATGCTTGAACGTTAGAGGGCAGTTACTGAGCTGTCCGTCATTAATATGGTCATCAACAAGTCGGTTGATAAGATTTTCGAGCTTGCTGTAGTTGGGTTCCTTCATCGCCCTAGAGGCTGCCTCAACACCATCAGCCAGCATTAGTATACCTTGTTCCTTTGTATATGGAATAGGGCCGTCGTAACGAAAATCTTCTTCAGGTATCGTCTCTTTCTGATTTTGAGCTTTGCCGTAAAAATATTTAATCAACGAGGTGCCGTGGTGTGTTTTAATAAATTCAATAATCACATTCGGGAGATTGTACTCTTTAGCAATCTTAACTCCCTCGCTAACATGGTTTTTAATCACCAAAGCGCTCATTTTCGGCTTAAGTTTATCGTGGTCGTTCGACTTATTCTGATTCTCAATGAAATATGCCGGTTTATCCATTTTCCCGATATCGTGATACATGGCACCTACTCGGCACAACAGTCCATTCGCCCCGATTTCGGATGCAGCAGATTCAGCAAGATTTGCGACCTGGAGGCTATGATGAAAAGTACCGGGAGCCTCATTCATTAACTTTTTCATCAAAGGCAGATTGGTATCACCCAGCTCTAACAGAGTAAAATCGGTTGTGATTTTAAAGAGCTTTTCAATCAGTAGGATGAGTGGATACGTGAAGAGAATAAAGATTGAGTTGATCACAACAAATAGTACATCTGTTGAAAACTGATCAATACCGGTATAGCGCGTTAATGCAAAACCTCCCAATACAAATAGGTAACTCCCCATCACAACGCCGGGGGTTGTAAAGAAAAACTGAGATCTATTTTTAATATCTCTCACAGAAAAGACACCAAGGCTACAGGCAACGGTGGTGGCTATCAGATATTCAAAGCTGTTATCGTGTATAATGCCTGTAATCATAGCCATGGTAATGGTTGCCGTAAGTCCAACCCGGGAATCAAAAATGATGGTCAGAATAATTGGAGCTACAGCTATAGGAACTACATAACTGTTAACGCTCTCTACCTGGTAAATAGCGGCACTCCCAAGTATGAATAACCCCATCACTATAAAGACCAACAGGAACATGGATGGATTATTAAAAATGTTGAGCCTGTACAGATAGATATAGAAAAGAAAAACAAGCGCAGCAGCTATAATAACGAGTGCCTCGCCAAGGAATCGGAGTAATTTTTCATGATCTGTGGCAGTAATTGCCCGCGCTTCGGCAAGGCTTTCAAGCATATTAGCACGCTCTGATGTAACAATGTCGCCCTTACGAATGATGATTTCTCCCTGTTCAACGGCACCTTTTGTAGTGGCTATGTTGTCTAGCCGTTCACTTAAAATAGCATCAGTATCTTCTTCGCTATAGATATAGTTTGGCTCTATTATTTTAGAAAATATTTCAAATCCTACTTCGGCAGCCCGGCTGTTAAAAGACCTTTGGAGCTGGGATTCTGCGTATTCCAAGGCTTCATTTGGATCAAACGTGCGTTCCAGATTGATTGTGCGTTCAGTTCTGTCAATAAGATTACGAACAATAATTTCGTCCTGCTCAATATTCGATTTAACACG
>Ga0102932_1000848_pt1 | contig 15716 bp, 16 predicted proteins | sample SalPonR1_C_D2_MG_FD_78212 | JGI IMG/M metagenome (GOLD analysis project Ga0102932, IMG submission 78212) | Salt pond soil microbial communities from South San Francisco under conditions of wetland restoration - Salt Pond MetaG R1_C_D2_MG | ecosystem: Environmental > Aquatic > Marine > Intertidal...
ATGTGGGGGCCGACGCGGATGCCGGCGTTGATCGCCGCCTCGCGGTTGTCGCCGATGGCATAGGCGTTGCGCCCGTGCACGGTGCGGGTCATCACGAACCAGATCACGAGCGTCACCACGAGCAGGAACCAGGTCGGCATGTGCAGGCCCAGGACCTGCGCCTCGGTGAAGTCGACGAGGGTCCAGTTGAGGTGGCTGGTCGGCTGCTCGCCGTTGTACATGAACACCAGGCCCCGGTAGCCCAGCATCGAGCCCAGCGTCACGATGAAGGCATCGACCCCGGTCTTCCAGACGATGAGCCCGTTCAGCGCCCCGAGCGCGACCCCGGTCAGCAGCGCCAGCGTCCAGGACACCGGGATCACCCAGTCGCCGAGCCCCGCGAAGATCGGCCAGGTCATGCTGTCCAGCAGGACCACGGCGCAGAGCGCATAGGTAGCCCCGACGGAGAGGTCGATATTGCCGTTGATCATGACGATGGTCATGCCCATGGCGATGATGCCGATGGGCGCCGACTGCTTGAACAGCAGAAGCATGTTGTCGACATCCATGAAGGCCTTTTCGCTCAGGCTGAGGAATTCGCCCGCAACCGAGAAGAAGATCAGTTCAAGAACGATGAAGCCCCAGATGGCCCCGCGCTTGAGAAAGGTGGAAAGCGTGCCCGGTTTCATGTCACTCTCCTAAGCTATGGGGGACCAGAGCTTGCCGCGCTTGGCTGCGATATCGAGCCAGACAGCAAGGATGATGATGACCCAGGTCACCACGTACTGAACGTAGAACTGCAACCCGACGAGCAGCAGGCCGTTCTGGATGAAGCCGAGGATCAGCACCCCGATCACCGTCTTGAAGATCGTGCCGGAGCCGCCGAGCAATGAGGCACCGCCAAGGATGATGGCGGCCAGCACCTCGAGTTCGAGCCCCTGGCCCACCGTGTTCTGCGACCCCAGGGACCGGCTGGCCTGAATGAGCCCCGCGGTTGCGACGCAGAAGGACGACATGAGGTAACACAGGAACACCACCCGCGCCCGGTGAATGCCCGAGAAGGTGGCCGCGGTTCCGTTGCCGCCGACGGCATAGACCTTGCGGCCGAACGGCGTCTTCGCCAGCACGATGCCCAGCAAGGCCGCAAGTCCGAGGAACAACAGGATCGGCACCGGAATCCCGAGCGCCGAGCCCTGCCCGAACACCGAGAACCACGTGCCTTCCTTGTCCGCGATATCCATGTTCTGCCCGCCCGACCAGGTCAGCGTCAGACCGTGGATCGCCGACAGCATCCCGAGCGTCACGATAAGCGAGTTGAGCTTGAGATACCCGACCAGAAACCCGATGATCGCGCCAAGGCACAGCGTCAGCGCAAACATCGCCACGATCGCCAACAGCGGTCCAAGCGTGTCGTGAAGATCAAGCACCACGATGGTCGAGAACGACATCATCGACCCGACCGACAGGTCGAGATTGCCGCTGATCACCACGAAGGTCACGCCCAGCGCCATCACGCCAAGAATGGCGGATGACCGGATGACACCAAGGATGTTGTCGGGATCGACAAAGCGCTGGTTTGCCAGCGTGAACCCGATGATGAACAGGACAAAGGCGACCAGGATGCCCTGTCGGGCCATGAATTCGCCGATCCGTCCTTTTGACATTGTAGCCATGTATCCCTCCCTCCGCGTGCCGCGCATGTGCGGCGGCGGTCAATTCCCGACCGGCACGGCGATCCTCCTCCGGACCGCGTGTGCCGGTCACACAAGCGTCATTCCTCCATCGATCATCACCACCTGCCCCGTCATGTAGTCGCTCTCGTGCGAGGCAAGGAACGTCGTGGTGCCGGTGATGTCGGCCGGCGTTGCCACACGGCCCTTCAGGATCTCGGAAGAGAATTCTTCCATCGCCTGTCCGGGCCGGTCTGCGGCGCCGATCTCCATCAGGTCGCGATCGACCTCTTCCCACATCTCGGTCGCCACCACCCCCGGAGCGAAGCTCGTGACGGTTATATCATGTTTTGCGAGGTCGCGCGCCGCCGACTGCGTCAGGGACACCACGCTCCACTTGCTCGCGCAATAGGGGGCGACGTTGTCGAAGCCCTGCCGGCTGGCGATGGAGGCCGTGTTGACGATCTTGCCGGGCGTGCCCTGCCGGATGAACTGGCGGGCGGCTTCCTGCATCCCGATCAGGCATCCCAGCCCGTTGACGCCCATGATGAAATTCCAGTTGTCCTCGGTCACGTCGAGAAAGTTCATCGGCTTGTTGACGCCGGCATTGTTGAACTTGACGTCGAGCTTGCCGAAGGCGGCGACCGCCTTGTCGATCATCGCGATGACCTGCGACCGGTTCGTCACGTCCACTTCGGCCCATGCGACCTTGCCCGCACCACGGCCCGCATTCGCATCCGCGACCTGCCTGGCCTGTGCGCCGTTGATGTCCGCGAACAGGACATCCGCCCCTTCGTCGAGTAGCGCTTCGCCGATCGCGCGGCCAATGCCACGCGCCGCACCGGTGACGATGCACGAGCGGCCAGACACACGTGCCATCACGCCCTCCCTGATTATCTCGATTGAACGTCGCTGCGGGTGTCCCGGCGCAGCAGGGTTGCGCTGCGCCGGGGACGTGTCTTCAGCGATCAGAAGACCGGCTTGGTGAACTCGGTCATGTTGTCCTGCGTGATCTTCGGGGTGTCGAAGTAGTTCAGGAACGGCACGTCCTCGCCGTTGAGCACGTCGATGGCGGTCTGGAGCGCCGCTTCGGCGTCATCCACCGGCGACTGGTAGATCGACCCCCAGTATTCGCCGTTCTCCATCGCCTCGTAACCCACGGAAAAGTTGGTGGCTCCGACGAAGATGATGCCATCGGCACGGTCCGCCGCCTTGGCCGCGTTCAGGGCGCCGACACCCATGTTGTCATCCCCCGAATAGACGCCGTCGATGTCATCATACTTGACGAGGAAGGCCTCCATGACCTGCTGCGACTTCTCGCGGTTCCAGTCGCCAGGCTGGGTTTCGACAAGCGTGACGTTCGGGCAGACCTCGGGCAGGCGATCCTCGAAGCCCTTGGCGCGCTCGATCGCGGTCGTGTAGCCCGGCTGACCGGAGATTTGCACCACGCGGGCCTCGTTTTCGGTTCCCATTTCCTTGAACTTGTCACACATGATCTCGGCCGACCGCGACCCCTGCGTGATGTTGTCGGGCCCCGAAAAGCTTGCCACGAAATCGAAGCCCTGCTCGGCGATGTTGGAGTTGGTGACGATCACCGGGATACCCGCGCTATGCGCCTTGCGGACCGCCGGGATCACCGCTTCGCCGTTGGTCGGCCAGATGATGATCGCGTCGACTTCCTGCTGGATCAGGTCTTCCATCTGCGCGATCTGTCGCGCCACGTCGCCACCCGCGTCCAGGACGACGGTCTCGACTGCGTCATTGGCTTCGGCGGCGGCGATAAAGGATTTCTCGTAGGTGGTCTGATAGCTGTCGACGCCCACGTTGTTCTGGGTGATGCCGATCTTCATGGTTTCGTGACCTGCGGCGAAAGCCGTGCCTGCGAAGGCGGTCGCTGCCGTGGTAACTGCCATTAGAGTCCGTAGTTTCATGTTCGTTTTCCTCCCGGGTTGAACTTTTTAGTCAATTCCCGATCCCCCGACACCTCCTTCGGGGAATCACCGTCCAGCAATGCTGACAACTCTGGTCAGGGTGACGCGACAAGCCGGTCCGCGGGTCTTCATATATATCCAATATGAACAATTCTGAATCCAATATGGATTTATTTGCGATACGCTGACGCAATCAATCTGAACATTTTAGCGGAGGGAGCAAAATGCCCGCCTCGGATTCGTCCAATATGGACAAAGGACGCCGTCACCCGGCGCCGAAACCAGCAAAGGCCAAAGCCGGACTGATGAATGTCATGCAGGGACACACAGCACGACCCGCGGTTCCGCCCCAGGCGAAAACCGAACTGATCGAGATCGTGTCCTATCTGGACAATTTCGCGGACGAGCTCGAGGACACGATCGAGCTGTTTACGCCCAACCCGTATTTCCGCATGGCCCTGCATCTGATGCGCGGGCATCTCGACGCCAAGATCGTGACGCCGACATCGCTCATCGCCGCCAGCCGGGTGCCCTATGCAACGGCCAATCGCCGTCTCAAGGAAATGGTCGATGCCGGTCTGATCGAACAGCGCCCGCGCACGACAAGCGGCAAGAGCTACTCTCTGCATCCAAGCGAAAAGCTTCTGGACCAGTGGCTCCAGCTGTCGGGCCGGATCAAGCGGCTTGGCGAAGACCAGTTCGCAGGCGGCGCAACCCGCGAGAACCGCGACTACTTTTTCGGCGGATCCTACCTGGCCGCACAGTCGATCCCACCGCTTCAGGTGCTGGCCGAACCGATCAAGGTTCCGGGGGGCGTGCGCGTTCTGGTGCATGGCGATCCGACCTTCATGGTCATGGACGGGCTCAAGCGTCAGTTCGAGCACGTGATTGGTTCACCGATAAACCAACGGGCCTTCTCGATCGACCGGCTGCGCGAAGAGGCGATGCGCAACGCCGAACGCAAGTCCAGCCGCTACGACATCATCGCCGTCGATCTGCCCTGGCTCGGAGCGTTCGCGTCGGAAAACGTGCTGATGCCGCTTGACGAGGCGATGGACATTTCGCGGCTCGACCCCGCCGATTTCCACACCGCGGGATGGAAAGCCGCGCATTGGGGGGGGCGCTGCTATGGCGTGCCGGCACAGACGACGCCGGAGCTTCTGTTCTATCGCAAGGACCTGTTCGCGGAGGCCGGGCTCGAGCCGCCAACGACCACCGATCGCCTGCTGGAAGCGGCCGCTGCCTTTCACGAACCCCTGCGCGACCGGTTCGGGATCGCCTGGAATGCCGCACGGGGCACGGCGCTTGGCCACACGGTCCTGATGACAATGGCGGATTTTGGTCAACCGATCCTCGACCTGCCGCAGATCGCCGGCGGTTTCGAGACCGATCACCTGTCCGAGCGCGGCTATCGCGCCACCATCGACACCGAGGCGGGCCTGCGCGCCGCTGAATACCTGATGCAGCTCATGCAGTTCTCGCCGCCGGATATCCTGTCGATGTCATGGTACGAGCGGGTGCGCCCCTACGCCGCCGGCAGGATCGCCATGGCCTATGGTTACACGCTGCTCGCGCCGTATTTCGAACTCGACGAAAGCTCGCCCGCCTGCGGGAACACCGCCTATTTGCCACATCCGCCGGGGCCCGACGCATCGCCGGTGGCGCCGGTCGGCGGCTACGTGATGGGCATTCCGGCCAACCTGCCGCCCGAGCGGGTTCGCGCCGCTGTCGAGGCGCTGATCGTCTTCACGTCGCCCGAAGCGCAAAAGCTCTACGTCCAGAACGGCAGCCGCACGAACCCGCGCTATTCGGTCGGGGCCGATCCCGAGGTGCGCCGCGCGTCGGACATCTTCGAGGCCATCGACACGATGTCGTGGCGCGACGAGTTGCAGTTCTGGCCGCGCCCGCCGGTGCCCGAGATCACCGACATCATCCAGATCTGCGGCGAGGAATTTCACGACATGCTGCGCGGGATCGTTTCCCCGCGCGACGCGCTGCGTCAGGCCCAGGCTCGGGCGGACGCGGTCATCGCACAGAACGGGCCAAGACAATGACTTTGGGAGGAGAAACACATGGACCCCAACCGCCTGAAAGGTAAGAACATCCTGATCACCGGTGCCGCGCGCGGCATGGGGGCCGCGAATGCGGAAAGCTTTGCCGCGCAGGGCGCCAACGTGTGTATCGGCGATCTTGACGAAGGTGAAGCCAAGAGCATGGCCGACCGGATCAACGGCGCGGGCAACGGCACCGCCATCGCGGTCAGGATGGACGTCACCAAGCGCGAAGACAACGCCGCCGCTGTTGCAGCCACGGTCGAGGCGTTCGGGTCGATCAATGTGGGTCTCTTCAACGCGGGTTTGAACAAGCCCCGGTTCTTCATGGATATCGATGAAGACAACTGGGACATGATCATGAACGTCAACACCAAGGCGATGTGGCTCGGGATGCAGGAAACCGCCCGCCAGATGATCAAGCAGGGCCCGATGGAGGATCATCCCTACAAGCTGATCAACGTGGGCAGCATCGCGTCGCGCAAGCCGCTGGTCGACGTGACCGTCTATTGTACGTCGAAATACGGCTGCCTGGCGCTGACCCATTGCGGCGCGATCGGTCTGTCCGAGCACAACATCACCGTCAACGGCTATGCGCCGGGGGTCGTGGTGACTCCGCTCTGGGAACAGCTGGACAAGGACCTCGTGGATATCGGCTTCAAGGATCGCGAAGGCCAGGCCTACGAGGACATCGTCCGCGATGCGCTCCAGATCAAGCGCGTGTCCTACCCCGAGGACATCACCGGCACCGCGTCGTTCCTTGCCTCGGATGACAGCGACTACATGACCGGCCAGATGATCCACATCGATGGCGGCTGGTGCATCCAGTAGGGCGCGTGATGCCACGTCCCCGCCCGGAATTCTCGAACCCTGAACAAGCGGTGCGTGCCAGCACGCACCCTACGGAGTAATGCCATGTCTCGCGCACTCATGCCCAACCTGCTCACGCCGCAGGATCTCGAACCCAACTGGGAATGGCGGGAACGCCTGCCCGCCTGGGGCCACACCTCGGTCGATTTCGAACGCCGGATCGACCATGACCGCCTGCGCCGCTACCGCCTGGCGCGCACGCGTCAGTCGTTGCAGAACTCGCAGGCCGGGTCGCTGTTGCTTTTTGACGTGAACAACATCCGCTACGTCACCGCCACCAAGATCGGCGAATGGGAGCGGGACAAGATGTGCCGCTTCTGCCTGCTGACGGGCGACGATTCTCCTTACGTCTGGGATTTCGGTTCGGCCGCGGTGCATCACAAGCGCCATTCCGACTGGCTTGAGCCGGATCACTGCCTTGCCGGCGTCGTCGGCATGCGCGGGACCATTCCGCCCGAGTTTGGCCTGATGCGCAAATACGCCAAGATGATCGCCCAGCTGATCAAGGATGCGGGCATGGCCGACATGCCGGTGGGTGTGGACTATGCCGAAACGGCGATGTTCCACGCGCTCAAGGAAGAAGGCATCAACGTCGTTGACGGTCAGCAGATCATGCTGGCGGCCCGCGAGATCAAGAACTGGGACGAAATCCAGTTGCTCACCCAGGCCGCCGCGATGGTCGATGGCGTCTACCACATGATCTACGAGGAACTGAAACCGGGTGTGCGCGAGAATGACATCGTCGCAATGTCCAACAAGCTGCTCTATGAGATGGGGTCGGATGACGTCGAGGCGATCAACGCCATCTCCGGCGAACGCTGCAACCCGCATCCGCATAATTTCACGGACAGGTTGATCCGGCCCGGCGACCAGGCGTTCTTCGACATCCTGCAAAGCTACCAGGGCTACCGCACCTGCTATTACCGCACCTTCAATGTGGGCCGCGCCACCCCGGCGCAGAACGACGCCTATGTCAAGGCGCGCGAATGGATCGACGCGTCCATCGCGATGATCAAACCCGGTGTGTCCACCGACAAGGTGGCCGAGGTCTGGCCCACCGCCGAAAGCCTTGGCTTCCCCAACGAAGATGCGGCCTTCGGTCTGCAATTCGGCCACGGTCTGGGCCTTGCCCTGCATGAACGCCCGATCATCAGCCGCGCGGTCAGCCTCGATCACCCGATGGAGATCCAGACCGGCATGGTCTTCGCGCTCGAAACCTACTGTCCGGCCGCCGACGGCTACTCGGCGGCGCGGATCGAGGAAGAGGTGGTGGTGACCGAGACGGGATGCGAGGTAATCAGCCTTTTCCCCGCCGAGGAACTGCCCATCGCGAACCGTTACTAGCAGCGGTTCGCCGCCCTGCCCTGCGGCGCTCCCTCCGCCGGGCAGGGTTGTTCGCCTGTACGCTCCACGAGGATCAAAATGGCCAAGACAAAAACAAACACCGAAGATTACCTGCAGATGTACCGCCAGATGGTGCGCATCCGCACCTTCGAGGACAATGCCAACAAGCTGTATCTCGACGCCAAGATGCCGGGGCTGACGCACATGTATTCCGGCGAGGAAGCCGTCGCCGTGGGCATCTGCGAAGCGTTGAAGGTGACCGACAAGATCACCTCGACCCATCGCGGGCACGGGCATTGCGTCGCCAAGGGCGCGGCCTTCAAGGAAATGTTCTGCGAATTGCTTGGCAAGGAAGAAGGCTATTGCCGTGGCAAGGGCGGGTCGATGCACATCGCCGACCAGTCGAACGGCAACCTGGGCGCAAACGCCATCGTCGGCGGGTCCATGGGCATCGCCACCGGGTCGGCCTTTACCGCCAAGATGCTGGGCACGGATGACGTGACGGTGTGCTTTTTCGGCGATGGCGCCACCGCGCAGGGCCTTCTCTACGAGGTCATGAACATGGCGGCGCTCTGGAAGCTGCCGGTGATCTATGCCTGCGAAAACAACGGCTATTCGGAATATACCAGGACCGAGGAAATCGCCGCCGGGTCGATCACCGCCCGCGCCGAGGCGTTCGGCATCGAGGCGCACCAGGTCGACGGGCAGGATGTTCTGGCCGTCAACACGCTGACGCAAAAGCTGGTGGCACGTGCGCGCAAGGGCGAAGGGCCGTTCTTTCTCGAATTGATGACCTATCGCTACCATGGCCACCATGTCGGCGACATCAACCGCGAATACTACCGGACCAAGGACGAAGAGAAGGACTGGAAGGAAAACCGCGACCCGATCATCCGCTTCCGGGGCTGGCTCGTGTCCGAAGGCATCGCCTCGGAAGACGAGATCGAGGCTATGAACGCCGAGGTCAGGCAGGACGCGGAACAGGCCGTCGATTACGCCCTGAACGCCAAGTACCCGGATGTGTCCGAAGTGGACATGCATGTCTACAGCGACATCAAGCACGCGCTGGCCTGAGGAGAGAACGATGCGAGAAATTACCCTGTCCCAGGCCGTCAACGAAGCGCTGGCCGAAGAAATGCGCCGCGACGAGCGGGTGTTCATCATCGGTGAAGACGTGGCCGAAGCGGGCACCCCCTTCAAGGTGCTGGCCGGTCTGGTCGAGGAGTTCGGCACCGGTCGCGTGGTGGACACGCCGATCGCCGAACCCGGCTTCATGGGGATCGCCGTGGGGGCTGCCATGACCGGCACCCGGCCTGTCGTCGACCTGATGTTCGGCGATTTCATCTACCTGATCATGGACCAGCTTTGTAACCAGGCGGCCAAGACGCATTACATGTCGGGGGGCAAGCTCAACGTGCCGCTGGTCCTGCGCACCAACCTGGGCGCGACCCGCCGGTCGGCGGCGCAGCACAGCCAGTCCCTGCAGGCGCTGGTGGCGCATATTCCCGGCCTGAAGGTGGCGATGCCGTCCTCGGCCTACGAAGCCAAGGGCCTGATGAAGACCGCCATCCGCGACGACAACCCGGTGGTGATCTTCGAAGACAAGCTGATGTACCAGGACAAGGCCCCGGTGCCGGAAGAGGAATACCTGATCCCCTTCGGCGAGGCCAATATCAAGCGCGAAGGCACGGACATCACGCTGATCGGCACCTCGTCGATGGTGCAGGTCGCCGAGAAGGCCGCCGAGATCCTGACCCGCGAAGGCATTGAGGCCGAGGTGATCGACCCCCGCACCATCGTGCCGCTGGACGAGGCGACGCTGCTGAAAAGCGTCCGCAAGACCTCGCGCGCCATCGTCATCGATGAGGGGCATCAAAGCTACGGTGTCACCGCCGAGATCGCCAGCCGGATCAACGAAAAGGCGTTCTACCATCTTGACGCGCCGGTGCTGCGCATGGGGGCGATGGACGTGCCGGTGCCGTTCTCGCCTGCGCTGGAAGACGTCACCGTGCCGACACCCGAGGGTGTGGCCGAAAACGCGCGGCGGCTCATGTCAGGGGAGATGATACATGCCGCATGACGTCACGATGCCTCAGCTGGGCATGGCGCAGGATGCGGGCAAGATCGTGTCCTGGCTCAAGGCGCCGGGTGATCCGGTGGCCGAGGGCGATGCGCTTTTCGAGGTGGAAACCGACAAGGCCACGATGGAGGTCGAGGCGCAGGCGGCGGGCTTTTTGTCCGGCGTGACGGCTGCGGCGGGCGAGGATGTGCCCGTCGGGCAGGTGATTGCCCGGATCACCGAAGAGGCCGAGGACGACTCCGCTCCGCCCGAGCCCTCTGCGCCCTCTGCGCCCTCTGCGCCTCAGTCCAGCGGCGGTGACGATCTGCCCGAGGGCATAGAGGTGACCATGCCTCAACTGGGCATGGCGCAGGACAGTGGCCTGCTCGTGGCGTGGCACAAGTCCCCCGGTGACGCGGTTCAGGCCGACGATGTCCTGTTCGAGGTGGAAACCGACAAGAGCACGATGGAAGTCCCTGCCGGGGCCGATGGCTATCTGGCCGCCACCCTTGCCGAGGCGGGCGAGGATGTGCCGGTCGGCAACGCGGTCGCCGTCATTTCCGCCGAAGCGCCGTCCAACCCGGTGACCCGGTCTGCCGCGGCGGCCAAGGCCCCTGCCCCCAAGGCCGAGCCTGAGCAGGCTGCGAAACCGACAGAGCCGGAAACAAGACAAAAGCCCGCCAGCAAACCCGCACCGAAAACGGCGCCCGCGGTTTCTGCCAACGGGCGCATCCTCGCGTCGCCGAAGGCGCGCAAGATGGCGCTGGACCAGGGGCTTGACTTGAACCGCCTGGTCGAGGCCGGACACCCGCAGCCCTATCACGTGGCCGATCTCGAGGTGCTGAAATCCCTGCCCACCAAGTCCGCCCAGACGAACGCGGTCCAGACCCGGCATCTGACAGCCGAGATCCCCGCCGATGGGTTTGCCGATTTCGCCCGCTGGGCCGCAGACACCGCCGGATTGTCCGATCAAAACGCCCTTCTGGCCGGTCTGGCGGCAGCCTGCCTGCCCACGGGAACCGGCACGGTGCGCGTCGAGGCGTTGGGGCAGTCACATAGCTATGCCGTGATGCCCGGCCCGCTATCCACCATCCAGCCTGCCGAACCGGACAGGCCCGCCGACCTGATCCTGCGCGATCTGCGTTTCAGCCGGATCACGTCTGTCCACCTCGGGGCCGAGCCCGCGCCTGTCCTGACCCTGGCTCGCAACGGCGACGCCTTGGCGATCACGCTGGAATGCGCAGGAGATCACCTGACCGCATCCGACGCCCTCACCCTGCTTTCCGAATTCGCAGGCCGGATGGAGCAACCGCTCCGCCACCTGCTCTAGGCCATGGAGACCCGCATGGAATTCACCGATCTCTACATCAACGGAACTTGGGTTCCGGGGGCCGACAAGGAGCGCTTCGACGTCATCAACCCTGCCACCGAACAGGTTCTGGCCTCGGTCGCATCAGCCGGGATCGCCGATGCCGATGCCGCGCTCGATGCGGCGGAAAAGGCGATGGCCGACTGGGCCGCGCGCACGCCCCGCCAAAGGTCCGAAGTCCTGCGCAAGGCGTGGGAACTGATGACCGCGCGGCTGGATGAGTTTGCGCACATGATCACGCTGGAAAACGGCAAGGCGGGCACCGATGCCAAGGGCGAGGCGACCTATGCCGCCGAATTCTTCCGCTGGTTCGCCGAGGAAGCGGTACGCGCAGACGGGTTGATCACACATGCCCCGGCCTCTGGCGCGCGCATCATGGTGCAGCACAAACCGGCCGGGCTGGCCGTTCTGGTCACGCCCTGGAACTACCCCGCCGCGATGGGCACCCGCAAGATCGCCCCCGCGCTGGCGGCCGGCTGCGGCGTGATCATCAAACCCGCCTCCGAAACGCCGCTGACCATGCTGGCGTTGATGCCGCTGCTGGAAAAAGCCGGAGTACCGCCCGGTCTGGTCAACGTGCTGCCCTCGAAGAAGACCGGCGCGCTGGTGGACCACATGCTGCATGATCCACGTGTTCGCGTGGTCAGCTTTACCGGCTCCACGGGTGTCGGGCGCAAGCTCTTGAAATCCGCCGCCGACCAGGTTTTGAAACCGGCGATGGAACTGGGCGGCAACGCGCCTGTGGTGGTATTCGAGGATGCCGACATGGACACCGCGATCGAAGGCACGATGCTGGCCAAGATGCGCAACCTGGGCGAGGCCTGCACGGCGGCGAACCGCATCTACGTGCATGAAGACATCGCCGAAGCCTTCACGCAGCGGCTGATCGAAAAGATGTCCGCCCTCAAGGTTGGCGACGGCACCGACCCGTCTGTCGATGTCGGCCCGCTGGTGAACGCTCAAACCCGCGAGAAGGTGGCGGAATTTGTCGCCGACGCGGTCGCCAAGGGCGCCAGGATCGAATGTGGCGGCACCACGCCCGAGGGCACGGGGTACTATTACCCGCCAACCGTCCTGTCGAACGTGCCGGAAACCGCCGACTGCGTGCATGACGAGATTTTCGGACCGGTCGCCGCGATCCAGACCTTCGCCGATCAGGAAGAGGTCATCCGGCGCGCCAACGACACCGAATACGGTCTTGTCGCCTATGTGTTTTCCGGCGACATGAAACGCGCCCTGCAGGTCTGCGAACGGCTTGATTACGGCATGGTCGGGCTGAACCGCGGGCTTGTCTCCGACCCGGCGGCACCGTTCGGCGGCACCAAGCAATCGGGGCTCGGGCGCGAGGGCGGGCATGAAGGCATGCTCGAATTCATGGAAACACAATACATCTCGGCAAGCTGGTGAGCGGTATGAGTGATGTCATAGCAGCCCCCTCCGTACGCGCCCTTGCGCTCAAGAAAGGCATCGACATCGACGCGCTGGCCCGCGATCTGGGCCGCACCACCATTGCGCGCGAGGATTTGGAGGCCCGAAAGCCCGCAGCAGCGGCAGCCGCGCCGGGGCCCGCCGGAGACACGTCTTACTGGGACGTCGATCACGGCCAATACGGCCCGGTGAGTGAAGAACCGATGAGCCGGTTCGCACAGGTCGCCGCGAAAAACCTGGCCGCCGCGAACAGCCTGATCCCGCAGGTGACCCATCATGACCGCGCCGATGTCAGCGCGATCGAGGCTTTGCGCAGATCGCTGAGGCCCGAGGCGCAGGCGCGCGGCGTCAAGCTGACCGCGCTGGCCTTCCATGCCAAGGCGCTGGCCCGCGCGCTGCGGGAGTTTCCCCGCTTCAACGCGTCGCTGTCTGCGGATGGCAAGACGTTGATCCTCAAGGACTACGTGCATATCGGGATTGCCGTCGACACCGCCCACGGGCTGATGGTGCCGGTGCTGCGGGATGTCGACAAGAAGGGTCTCTGGCAGATCGCCGCCGAAATCACCGATCTTGCCGGCCGCGCGCAGGCCCGCAAGGTGGGGCCGGACGAGATGGGTGGCGCGTCCATGTCGATCTCGAACCTCGGCGGTATTGGCGGCATCGGGTTCACCCCCATCGTCAACCCGCCCGAGGTGGCGATCCTGGGCCTGACGCGGACCGAAACAGTGACCGTCTGGGACGGCGACACGCCACGCCCCGTGCCGATGGTGCCGCTTGATCTGAGCTACGACCACCGGGTGATCAACGGTGCCGACGCCGCACGGTTCGTGAGTCACCTTGCCGGGTTGATCGCAGAGCCGCGCCGGATCATGATCTGATCATGGCGACAGACCTGCATATCGACCTGACCGGCAAGACCGCGCTGGTGACCGGTGCAAGCCGTGGCATCGGCGCCGCCATTGCCAAATGCCTGGCCGCGTGCGGCGCAAGAGTGATCGGGATCGGCACGGGCATCGAGGCCGATGGCGCCGGGGATGGCATCCTCCCGATGAATTGCGACCTGTCGGACCGTGCGCAGATCGACGCCCTGCTCGCCCGTCTCGACGGCGATGGGCATGAGATCGACATCCTTGTCAACAATGCCGGGATCATCCGCCGGGCCGAGGCCGCGATTCACGACACCGACGACTGGGACGCGGTGATGGCGGTAAACCTCGACGCGGTCTTCCTGCTGTGCCGCGAACTGGGCCGGCGGATGGTGGATCGCGGGTCCGGCAAGATCGTCAACGTGGCCTCGGTGCTGTCCTTCCAGGGCGGTATCCTCGTGCCGGGATATGCCGCGTCCAAAGGGGCCGTTGCGCAGCTGACCAAGGCCTTTGCCAATGAATGGGCCGCCAAGGGTGTGAACGTGAACGCCATTGCGCCGGGCTATGTCGCGACCGACAATACGTCGGCCCTGCAAGCGGACGCGGAGCGCTCTGCCGACCTGATGGTGCGCGTTCCGGCGGGGCGCTGGGGCACGCCCGAAGACATCGCCTGGCCGGTCGCGTTCCTGGCCAGCGACGCGGCGGCGTTCATTCACGGAGTTGTCCTGCCGGTGGACGGGGGATGGCTGTCGCGCTGAACAGCACGGCCGGGTCTCGTTTCGGTGGTCACAAAAAGAAAACGCGTGGCTGGAGGGAAACCAACCACGCGCTTGGTACGTGCCTTCTGACCGAGGGTCAGACGTTGTTCAGGATGCGGTCCACGGTAGAGCGCACATCCTCCTTGGAACGGCCGAGCTTCTGCTGAAGCACACCTTCCATCTGTTCGCGATCGCCCTTGGCCTGTTCGATGTCGTCATCGGACAATTCGCCATAGGTTTCACGCAATTGGCCTTTGATTTCGGTCCATTTACCTTCGATCTGGTCGCGATCCATTCGGCTCTCCTTTCAGTCTGTTCAATTCGATTCGACGTCGGCGTCGTCCTCGGGAGCCTCGACATCGACGGTGGGAACGCTCACTTCGACGTCCTCTTCATCCACCTCGACATCCCCGACCTCGGTGTCGTATTCGGGCATGTTGCCGCTATCGACAGACACTTCGGGCAGCACGCCCTCTTCTGTCTGGTCGACATCGACCATGTAGACCCCGAACGCCACGGCGATTACGAGAACGATGGCCCCGATGATCGCTCCGGTTTTCATCGTGCACACTCCTTTTCAGTCAGGAAGGTAACGATGACCGCGCCGGATGGTTCCAGTGCGTCTCAGCTTTCTTCCAGTTCCCGGCTGAGCAGCGTCTCGATCTCGTCGATCGGATGATTGGTCAGCACCTTGGCGACATAGAGGATGACCTTGTCGGCCACTTCCTTGTGCATCTCGTTGCGCAATTCGCTCAGAACCGGGCGGCTTGCGACGATCACCAGGCGGTCGAACTTGCCCTGGTGCGCGTCCTTGTAAAGCTGCTCGGCCACGTCCTTGGCGAAACGCTCTTTCTCGAGCTGATGCCAGTCGGTGTCCTCGACCTTGGACCGCTGGACGCTCGGGCCGTCATTGAACCGTCCGGGCCGGTTTGCGGCCCAATCCTGCGCTTTCGGGTTGTCCTGTTCGTCCTTGTCCCGGACGACCAGGTTCATGTCCATGTCATCGCCCTTGTTCACGAGGTAGAGGGCCTTTTCGCCATCGACGATTACGACCCAGGTGTCCTGCGGCAGCCCCGGTTTATGATCCATCATCTTCGTCCTCTTTCTTGAGGTCGTCCGTCACCCGGGTTGCCCCGGCCGGGCGTTCCTTGGCGCGTTTCATTTCGTCCTTGGTGCCGACCTGCTTGGCCGGGCTGCCACCGGCCCGTCCCTGTTGGGAAACCTCTGTCTGGTCGCCCAGCACCTCTTCGGTTTCACGGCGTCCGTCTTTGGACTTGTGACGTTCAGGCATGTGAGCCCTCCTTTCTGCGTGCGTTTTCAACCTTGCGCTGCATTTCGGCTTGCAACAGGGCAAGGTTTTTCTGGTGTGACTTGAAGGCCACGTCGAACAG
>Ga0102932_1000850_pt1 | contig 15698 bp, 11 predicted proteins | sample SalPonR1_C_D2_MG_FD_78212 | JGI IMG/M metagenome (GOLD analysis project Ga0102932, IMG submission 78212) | Salt pond soil microbial communities from South San Francisco under conditions of wetland restoration - Salt Pond MetaG R1_C_D2_MG | ecosystem: Environmental > Aquatic > Marine > Intertidal...
AACATTGGCGGGGGCGGCTTCATGCTGATCTCCAAAGGCGACGGCTCAGACCCGGAAGCCATTGATTATCGAGAAAAAGCGCCCGCCGCTGCCACGGAAACCATGTTCCAGGACGAATCCGGAAACGTGGTTAAAAACCGCAGCCGCTTCACCCACCTGGCCGCTGGCGTGCCCGGAACCGTGGCGGGCCTGGCCCTGGCACTGGAACGGCACGGCACCATTACCCTGGAACAGGCGCTGGCGCCGGCCATAAAACTCGCCAGGGAAGGCTTCATCGTACCCCAGCGCTTCACCGAGGGGCTGGAACAGGCCCGGGAAAGGCTTGAGCGCTGGCCGGCCACCCGCGACACCTTCTATAAGGAGGACGGCAGTGCCTGGCAGCCCGGCGAAAGCTTTCGCCAGCCGGAACTGGCCGCGACACTCCAGCGAATTTCCGATGACGGCGTGAAGGGCTTTTACGAGGGCAAAACGGCCGAACTGATCGCCAGTGAAATGAATCGGCACGATGGCCTGATCACATTGCAGGACCTGAAAGAGTATTCCCCGGTGGTTCGAACTCCGGTCCACGGCAACTATCGCGGGTACGATATTTTCTCCATGTCGCCACCCTCTTCCGGGGGCACCCACATTGTCCAGATCCTGAATATCCTTGAAGGCTTCCCCATGGCCGACTTCGGCCACAACTCGGCCGATGCAATCCATCATATGGCCGAAGCCATGAAACTCGCCTATGCCGACCGCTCGAAATACCTGGGCGACACCGATTATGTGGATGTACCGCTGGAGGGACTGACCAGCAAAGGTTACGCAGAAGAACTCCGCAAAGGCATTGATCCGAAGCGGGCACGACCAGCCAGCGACATCAATCCTGGCCAGCCGACTGCATGGGAAAGCCCGGAGACGACCCATTTTTCCGTGGTGGACAAATGGGGCAACGCGGTGTCCAACACCTACACCATCAATTTCAGCTATGGATCCGGCATCACGGTGAAAGGCGCCGGCTTCCTGCTCAACAACGAAATGGATGATTTCAGCGCCAAGCCCGGCGTGCCCAACGCCTACGGCCTGATTGGTGGCGAAGCCAACAAGGTAGAGCCCGGCAAACGCATGCTGAGCTCCATGTCGCCTACCATCGTGAAGAAGGATGGCAAAAACGTGCTGGTCACCGGCAGCCCGGGCGGCTCAAGGATCATTACCACCACCTTGCAGGTGATCCTCAATGTGGTTGATCATGGAATGAACATCCAGACCGCCGTGAGCGCGCCCCGCATGCACCACCAGTGGCTGCCGGATGAAATCCGGATCGAACAGGGCATCAGCCCCGACACAATCCGGCTGCTGCAGGAACGGGGGCACAAGGTGGCCGGTGGTTCAGCCATGGGCGCCATCCAGAGTATCCTGATTGACGACCAAGGAATCCGGCACGGTGGTGCAGACCCGAGGAGGAGCACGTCGTCGGCCATGGGCTATTAACGTTGGCAATTGACCAGGGTCACTGACCTGAAAGGAGACTTTATGTATCTTTCTGTGCAACTAAGCTGCTATCCCCTGAAAGAGGAATATAAGCAGCCAATCAAAGACCTTATCGCGCGCCTGGAGCAAACCGGGCTGGAAGTATACCCGGGGCGAATGAGCACCGAGATTTTCGGCGACTATGATGAGGTTATGGGCGTGCTCTCGGACACCATGAAATGGTCGTTCGAGACCTACGGCAAATCTGTCTTCGTGGCGAAGATCATGGAGGGCGACCGGAGACCGAAATGACAGCACCGAGCGGGCCAGAGAACCAACAACAGAAGCCGGAACAGAACCAACAGCCGGCAATCCCGAACCAGTTCGCGTTCCTTTGGCTCAGCGCTGCCATCTTCCTGATGGTGCTCTGGCTTCAGGACGGCGGACAACCCCGGCTTCAGGATCTGGCCTACTCCGAATTCAAGACCGCGGTCATAAACGAGCAAGTGTCGGAAGTCACCCTGAAAGAAGAAGCCATTACCGGGCTGTTTACCGACAGCGGAGCGGCATCGTTCAGCTCGGACAGCCCTCCCCGGACCAGCTCCCCGGGATTTCAGACCATACGCCCGCCCATGGAAGACCCGTCCCTGCTTACCCTGCTTGAAGAGTACGACGTGACTATCCGGGCCACCCGCTCGGGACTGCCCTGGTGGCAGGAGATGATTCGCAGCTTCCTGCCCTGGATTCTTCTGTTAGCGCTGATGTTCTGGTTCTGGGGCGCCGCCCAGAAGCGGATGACCCAGGGTGGTGGGCCGTTTGATTTCAGCCGTTCGAAGGCAAGACGGGCCCGCAAGGAAACCTCTACAGCAACACTCGATGACGTGGCCGGCATTGAATCCGCCAAGCGGGAAATTGCCGAGATCATCGATTTTCTGAAATCCCCCGAGAAATACCGGGCTCTTGGTGCCGTCATGCCCAAGGGCGTGCTTCTGGTCGGACCGCCGGGCACCGGCAAGACCTTGCTGGCCCGGGCAATCGCCGGCGAGGCCGAAGTGCCCTTCTACAGCATCAGCGCCTCGGAATTTATCGAGATGTTCGTAGGTGTCGGCGCTGCCCGAGTGCGCGATATGTTCAAGGAAGCCCGGAAAGACGCACCGGCGCTGATTTTCATCGACGAGCTGGACGCAATCGGCCGTTCGCGGGGCGCTGGCCTGGGTGGTGGCCATGACGAACGGGAACAGACCCTGAACCAGATTCTCACCGAAATGGACGGCTTCGAGGCTCACGAAAATGTTCTGGTTCTGGCTGCCACAAACCGACCGGACGTTCTGGACAGCGCCTTGCTCCGTCCGGGCCGTTTTGACCGCAAGATCACTCTGGATCGTCCACACAAGGAGGCCCGCGCGGCAATCCTGGCCGTTCACGTGCGAAAGGTACCACTGGCGAATGATGTCGACCTGGATAAACTGGCCGCGCGCACCATCGGTTTTTCCGGGGCGGACCTGAAGAATCTGGTGAATGAAGCAGCGCTCACCGCAGCCCGCGAAAGCCTGCACGAAGTGAATGCCCATTGCTTTGAGCTGGCCCGGGACAGAATTATCCTCGGCGAGGAGCGGGACACCAAGCTTAACCCGCAGGAGCGCGAGGCCGTTGCCTACCACGAATGTGGTCACGCCATCATGGCCTACTACATGCCCAACGCAGATCCCCTTACCAAACTGACGATCATCCCTCACGGTATGGCCATGGGAGTGACCGAGCAAACGCCCAAAGAAGACCACTATACGTATACCGAGAGCTACCTGAAGGATCGCATCAAGGTGATGCTTGGCGGCCGCTGTTCGGAAAAGCTGATCTATGGCGAAGTCAGCACCGGCGCCCAGAACGACCTCAAGGAAGCCACCGCACTGATACGCAAGATGATCGGTCAATGGGGCATGAGTGAAAAGATCGGCCCACTCGGCCTCAGTATCGGAGAGGATCATGTATTCCTTGGCCGGGAGATGGGCATGCCAAGGGAATTCTCCGAAAAGATGGCCGAGATGATTGATGGGGAAATCCAGTCCCAGCTGCTGGCTCTGGAGAAAGCAACACTGGACTTTCTGACTGAACACCGTAGCCAGCTCGAAGCACTTGCCAAGGCGGTACTGAAAGAGGAAACACTGTCTGCGGAGGATGTCGACGAAATCCTGCGTGAAGTAGACGCCCGCAAGATTGCCTGAACGGCCAGATCAGACCTGGCCGACCAGATCATGGCTGAATAACGCCAGGCAGAACCCCACCACGGCACCCAGCGGTGGGGCCCAGTGGTGTTCAAGCCTGGATTGCGGCGCAATATCCTGAAAGATCAGATAGAGAATACCGCCAGACGCTACCAGCATGATTACGCCCAAGACCACCGGGCGCTCAGACAGGAAAAAATATCCAAGCAAACCTGCCAGCGGCCCCGTAATCACAAGGCAGGCCATGAACGCCAGGGTTTTACCAGAGGTGTAACCCGGCAGACTCGCCAACTCGCGATAGGCATTGAACCCCTCAGGCAGGTTCTGCATTGCGATCAATACAGCCATGAGCACTGCCGTTTCCGGACTCACCACTGCAAGCCCGCCCAGAGCCGTCGCCTCGGGAATAAAGTCCAGCATCACCCCCATCAGCTGCGGGGATTCGCGCCGCTTCAGGCCAAGAATACGTTCGATAGCAAAGAAAAGAAGCCCACCGGCAATAATGGCCGGAATGGCCCAGAGAGAGTCTCCCATGCTGGCCTGGCCCTCAGGAATCAGAACCACTGAAACCGCACCAAGCAGTATTCCCCCGCCCAAAGCAATCAGGAAATGACGGAACTCCTGTTCCAGCCAATTGGGGCGGATCCGCTCGAAGCTGGCGAGTAAACCGCCCAGTGGGATGCACGCACCGGCAAGAGCGGTGAGGCCAACGATGAAGAGAACATCCGTGAACATCAGCAAATCAGGCCTTTTGACGAGCCGGTGGCATTCATGGTGTAACCGTAACCGGAAGCTTCAGTGCAATCAGCAGCGGCTCCGCGCCGGGGTCCCGGAGCAAGGCGCAGTCCCGGCTAAGGACCAGCTGGACTGCCTTCTCCTCACGCAAAACCCGGACAACGGAAACTGGATCGGTCGAAGGAAGCGACCGTACACGAAGGTCTGCTTCCTGAACACCCAGGTGCTGCATGATGCTTTTCAGGTCTTCAGGTGGCAGCTCGAAATCCGAACCCAGCAACAGCGTCACAGGCTGATGGGAATGCCGGATCGCCTCTGCAGCTGCCCGGATCGCGCGACTGTTGGCTTCCTCGTGGTCATTCAGAAAGACCACAACCCTGCCCTGCGGGAGAGTCCGACTTTCGGACCAGAGCAAAACCCTGCCCGGCGACCGGTAAACAAGGCCTTTTGCCGTGGAGCCCAACCGCGCACCCGGCGCAGAGGACCAACCAACCCGGCCAAGCACCAGAAGATCCCGGGGCCCGGCCAGGGCCAGCACCTCATCAATTACATGACCTCGGGCAACGCTCAGAGTCTGTCTGCCACCATAGGAGGCGACGGCATTGGCAAGGGCTCGACGAGCCTGGTTTGCCAGCCTTTGCATGCGCTGCTCAAGACCGGTTGGATCAACCGGGCGGCTGATGCCAGATGCCGAACCCACCTCACGGGCAAAGCCATAGCCCGCACTTCGCAGCAGGTTCAGCTCTTCTACAAAAACGCCCAGCACATCGGAGCCCGTTCTGGCAGCAATCTCCGCCGCGGCCTCCAATGCGGCGTAACTCATTCTTGAACCATCCAGCAGTACCAGCACACGCCCGGCTTCATTACCGGAGCCAACCCGATCTCCAGGTGCGTCAGTCACTGTCTTTGCCCCCACCGTTGTTCCCATCTCCATTGCTATCCCGCTTCCTGCTCGCCTCCGCGAATTTCGCCAGCCGCTCGGCAACCCGCCGGTTAAAGCTGTTTTCAGGAAACTCCCCAGCACTATCCGGATCCCCGGCTTCCAGGCCGGTTAAAAACTCAATGGCCTGGTTGATATTGGAAATCGGATAGACCCGGAATCGATCCTCGGCAATCGCCTGCCTGACATCGGCTCTGAGCATCAGGTGTTCAACGTTGCTGGCAGGCAACAGAACCCCCTGCCCGCTGATTTCGCCGGCTTCCCGGCACACATCGAAAAAGCCCTCGATCTTTTCATTCACGCCACCCACCGCCTGAACTTCGCCATGCTGGTTCATGGAGCCGGTCACCGCGAATGACTGCTTGAGCGGCACCCGGGAAATGGCTGAAAGCAGTACGCAAGTCTCCGCCACCGAGGCAGAATCGCCCTCAACACCACCGTAGGACTGCTCGAAGGCCAGACTCGCTGATAACGAAAGCTCACCATCACCGGCGTACCGGCTCGCCAGGAAGCGGGAAAGAATCATCACCGCCTTGCTGTGGATGGGGCCACCCAGTTTGGCCTCCCGCTCGATATCCACTACCTGGCCCTTGCCAGGACGGGCCGTTGCGGTAATCCGGGTGGGTTGCCCGAACATCGACGCGCCAAGCCTGAGCACCGAAAGACCATTCACCTGCGCGACCTCCTCACCATCCGTGGCAATCATTACCACACCCCGGCTGATCTGCTCGCGGCTTCGCTCCCGCACCCGACTGGCCCGATATTCCCGCTCATTTATGGCCTGCTGGAGGTGGTTGGCTTCGACCGTATCAGCACCTGCCTGGCCAGCCCAATGATCTGCCTCACTCAGAATGTCCCGCAGCACCCGGTCGTGGGCGGTCAGTTTGCGCTGGTCTGCTGCCAAACGGCTGGCATGTTCAATCAGCCTGGCCACCGCGCTGCGCTCCAGGGGGCGCATTTTCAAGGCGCGGGCCATGGTGGCGATCATTCGGGCGTATAGCTCGTAACAGTCGTCGTTGCGATCGAGATCGTCCTCGAAATCCGCCTCTACCTTGAACAGGTCGAGGAAATCCGGATCGTAATGGGACAGCAGGTAATACAGCATCCGGTCACCGAGCAGCACCACCTTGACCGACACCGGAATCGGCTCAGGTTGCAGGCTGACGGTACTCACCAACCCATAGAGCCGCTCCAGAGACTCGATGCGAATTTCACCGGAAGACAATATTCGTTTCAGGCTCTCCCACGCCATTGGCTGGGTCAGCACCCGTCGGGCATCAATAATCAGATAGCCGCCATTGGCCCGGTGCATGGAGCCGCCGCGAATCAGCGTGAAGTCCGTGTACAGATTTCCCTGGCGGGCCCGGTGTTCGATTTGCCCGGCCAGATGCTGATGGTTGGGCAGGTCCTCGTAGATAACCGGCGCGCCGACTGTATCGGCGTTATCGACCAGCAGGTTGACTTTGTACCGCGCCAGCAGGCCGGCCGGTGGGCCGTTGTCGCTGTCCTGGAAGGCCTCTGCGTGTTCCACCACGTCTTCCCGAACGGCATCCAGATAGTCGATAACCTCCGGAAGGTGCGACCACTTTTCCCTCAACTCACCAATCGGTCCGCCCAGGGTCAACTGCACCATCTCTTCATTAAGAGCATGGACCCGTTCACGCACCTCCTTCCGCATTCTGGGAATCTGCTGAATGGTCTGCTGGAGCTTTTTCTGCAGATCCTCAACCTTGGACTCAACCAGCTGTTTCTCTTCATCAGAGAAGTTCTTGTATTCTTCCGGGTCGATCACCTCACCCTTGCGCATGGGGGCAAAGGTAAAGCCAGCCGGCGTGGTGATCATCGCAATGTTATTGCGATTTGCTTCCTCCTGGATTTCGAACAGGCCCTGGTGTTGGCGTTTGGCCATTTCTTCCTGGAGCTCCTGCAACTGGCCCTGGTATTCCTCACTCTCAAAAGCGGCCGGAATGGCCGTGCGCAGCTCTTCTGCAAGATCATTCATGTCCTTCTTGAACTGCTGCCCTTCCCCGGGCGGGAGTCTGATGGCGCTGGGCCGATCTGAAAAGCGGAAGTTATAGACGTGGCACCAATCCGGAGGAACGGGTTGCCTGGCGGCGTGCAGGGAAAGAAAACGCTCAACAAGTTCGTGCTTACCCGCCCCGGAGGGTCCGAGGACAAAAAGGTTGAAACCCTCTGCCTGAATACCGGCGCCAAACTCCAGCGCCCTCAACACCCGATCCTGGCCGTAAGGTTGATCCAGATCTTGCAGGTCTTCGGTAGTGATGAAATCCAGCTTGTCTTCCGGGCAACCGTGGTAGACCTGGTTTTCGGTTAACGGGGCGGGTAGTGGCATTACATCCTCCTGATGGTTTCCACCCTTGGGTGAAAAACGCCGATTACGTCGAACGAGTAATCCGGGGGCGGCGCCCCCTCATCAGGAAACTATAGATGATGGCGGACGTCCCGCCGAAACAATCGTGAGGCTAACGCCACTCGAGGGTCTTGGGCTCCGCCACATGTTCACAGAACAAATGCCCGACATCCGGCACCGCAAAGCAACGATCGCCACGCTGGGGTTGCCGGGCGTTGAACTCGGTATGGCTGATACCAACCTCCCACAACTCCTCGCACTCCCAGCCATCGGGCTTGAGTTCGATCCGCACTTCCGCGCCAATCAGGTTGATCGCCTCAATACGGAATGGCAGGTGGGCCTGATCACTGGCGGCCTGAGTCAGGCGCACCTCGTGGGGCCGAAGGTAGAGCTGGGCGTCGTCGTTTTCACAGCCTTCAGGCAAGCGAATCCAGGCATCGCCCTGGCGCATGACACCATCACGGATCTTGCCTGAGAGCACGTTCACCTGGCCAAGAAACTCGAACACAAACCGGCTATCCGGGCGACCGTAAAGCTCCAGGGGCGTATCCACCTGTTCAATCCGCCCATTGCTCATCACCACCACCTGATCGGAGAGCTCCAGGGCTTCTTCCTGATCGTGGGTAACGAACACGCTGGTAAAATGCAGCTCATCGTGGAGGCTGCGCAACCAGCGGCGCAGGTCTTTTCGCACCTTGGCATCAAGTGCGCCAAAGGGCTCATCCAGCAGAAGAATCTCCGGCCGCATGGCCATGGCCCGGGCCAACGCGATGCGTTGCTTCTGCCCCCCGGAGAGCTGCGCCGGGTAACGATCGGCCAGATGCTCCAGCTGCACCATTTCGAGCAGGTCTTTCACCCGCTTGCGGATCTCCGGCTTGCCCGGCCGTTCCTTACGCGGCAGCACGTTGAGGCCGAAGGCCACATTCTCGGCCACCGTCATATGGCGAAACAGCGCATAGTGCTGGAAAACAAAACCAACGCTCCTGTCCCGAACGTGCAGATCGGTCACATCCTTGCCGCTGAACCGTATCCTGCCCTGTTCCGGTGTTTCCAGGCCGGCGATAATCCGCAACAGCGTGGTCTTGCCCGAACCGGAGGGGCCCAGCAAAGCCGTGAGCTGGCCGTCAGGAATGGTCAGATTGATATCATGCAGGGCCTGAAACTTGTCGAAAAACTTGTTGATACCCTGTATCTCGATGCTCATGGGAAACCCTTAGTTACGACTCTGGCGCCATTCGACGATGGCTTTCACGACAAGTGTGATCAGCGCGATGCCTGCCAGCAGCGACGATGCCGCGAACGCGCCCACGGTGTTGTAATCCTGGTAAAGCAGCTCCACCTGCAGTGGCAGAGTATTGGTCTCGCCACGGATATTGCCGGAGACCACCGATACCGCACCAAACTCCCCCACTGCACGGGCATTGGTAAGGATCACGCCGTACAGCAAAGCCCAGCGAATGTTCGGCAGGGTAACCCGCCGGAACAGCTGCCAGCCGGATGCGCCCAGCACCACACCAGCTTCTTCCTCTTCCCGACCCTGTTGCTGCATCAGCGGGATCAGCTCTCTGGCCACAAACGGGCAGGTTACAAACACAGTAACCATCACGATGCCCGGCCAGGAGAACATCAGTTGAATGTCGTATTCACCGAGCCACTGCCCCACCCAGCCATTGCTTCCGTAAAGCAAAAGAAAAAGCAGGCCGGCGACTACTGGCGAGACGGCAAACGGAATATCGATCAGCGTGGCAAGCAGCTTTCTCCCGGGGAACCGGAAACGGGTAACCAGCCAGGCCAGAAACACACCGAAAACCAGGTTCAACGGCACAGTGAGCAGAGCAACCACCAGCGTCAGGCCAATGGCGTGCAGAGTGTATTCGTTGAGGATGTTGCTGACATAGCCGGCCCAGCCTTCAGCAAACGCCTTTACGAAGATGAGCACCAGCGGCATGAAAAGCAGCAATACCGTCAGTGTGACTGCCAGTCCAATAAGAGTGCGACGAACCAAGGGGCTGTCGCCAACGCGGCGATGTTTACGCGCAGCCATGCCCTAACCTCCGTGCAGACGCTTGAGATAGCGCCCCTGCCAGACGTTGATCGCCAGCAGCAGCAACAGCGACACTGTCATCACTACAGCCGCGATGGCACTGGCCGCCGGAAAATCGTATTCCTCAAGACGAACGAAGATCATCAGACTGATCACTTCGCTGATGTAGGGGGAGTTGCCGGCAATAAAGATAACGGCACCGTATTCGCCAAGGCTGCGGGCAAATGAAAGTGCGCCACCGGTTACTACTGCCGGCCAAAGTGTGGGGAACAGGATCTTCCGGAAGACCGTCATGTCCGAGGCGCCCAGACTCATGGCCGCTTCTTCGTCTTCCGGCGCCAATTCTTCAAGCACCGGCTGAACCGTGCGCACCACGAAAGGCACGCTGGTAAACGCCATGGCGACAACAATACCGAGCGGCGTAAAGGCAACCTCAATGCCCAGGTCGGTCAGATACTGACCATACCAACCGTTCTCGGCAAACAGCGTCGCCAGCGTGATGCCGGCCACTGCGGTCGGCAAGGCGAACGGAAGATCCATGATGGCATCCAGCAAGCGCTTGCCAGGAAATTCGTACCTCACCAGCACCCACGCCATCAACAGGCCGAACACGCAGTTAAACAGCGACGCTGCGAGCGCTGCCAATGCCGTGACTTTGTAGGACGCGACCACCCGCGGATCGGTGATCACGAACCAGAACTGCTCCCACCCCATGCCGGCGGCCCGGATAAACAGGCCGCTGATGGGCAGAAGCAGCACCAGGCTGATAAAGAAAAGCGAAATGCCGAGGCTCAGACCGAACCCCGGCAATACGCGCTTGGTGGCAGGAGCGCTCAGCCGTTTTGCCGGGCGCTCCGAAAGGTCAGTCGTGGCCATGGATCAGATGCGCATCCCTTAGCGGCGACGCTGCAGCTGGTCCAGTTTGCCGCCGCTGGCAAAGTGGGTTTCCATGGCGTTTTCCCAACTGCCGGCGATGTCCTGAATCGGCATCAGCTTCAGTTCCGGGAACTTGTCAGCTACTTCCGCTTTCACGGTTTCGTTGTGAACCCGGTAGTTGAAACCGGCCAGCATGCGCTGGGCTTCTTCGGAGTACAGGTGCTTCAGGTAGGCCTGGGCCAGTTCCTCGGTGCCCTTCTTCTCGATGTTCTTGTCGATCCAGGTCACCGGGAATTCAGCAAGGAAGCTCACTTTCGGAACGACAACCTGAAAGTTCTTGTCCGGGTTAAGCACAGGAATATTGTTGACTTCGGATTCAAACGTGAGCAGCACATCGCCCAGACCACGCTCAACAAAGGTGGTGGTTGCACCGCGGCCGCCGGAGTCAAATACCTTTACCTGCCCAAGCAGATCGCTCAGGAAAGCATCGATCTTCTCCTGGTCATCGCCGAACTTGTCCTGGGCAAAACCCAGTGCCGCCAGGTAGGTGTAGCGGCCGTTACCGGAGGTTTTCGGATTCGGCATGATCAGCTCGACATCCTCACGGATCAGATCGTCCCAGTTCTGGATATTCTTCGGGTTACCCTCGCGCACCAGAAACGCCATAGTCGAATAGTAGGGAGAGCTGTTGTTGGGCAGACGTGACGCCCAATCCTCGGGAATCAGGTTGCCACGCTCGGCCAGAATATTAACGTCAGTCACCTGGTTATAAGTCACCACATCGGCACCCAGGCCCTGCAGAATGGCACGCGCCTGCTTCGAGGAGCCGGCGTGGGATTGCTGAATGTTCACGGTTTCCCCGGTCTTCTCTTGCCAGTAGTCCTGGAACATAACGTTGTATTCCGCGAACAACTCACGGGCAATATCGTAGGAGGAGTTCAGAATCTCCCGCTCCTGGGCGGAAGCCGGCCCCGTCATCGAGAACACCAGCGCCAGTGCACTGAACCACAGGCCCTTGCGGGCTTTGGAACCGGAAAAAATCGAATTCGGCATAGTAGGCAGAGCTCCCAGTTAACTCGGAATCTTGATATACGCCAGAAGAATAAGGGTGGCGCTTTGTTAGAACGCAAAGATAAGGTAGGAGCCTAAGAACAACAATGCCCTGACTAGATAATTTCCGACTGCTTTAAAAGCTTTTGGTTATAACGCCGCCCCTAAGAACTGTGCTTTCGAATTGGCGTCTCTGCCGTGAAGAGGATTGCAACCAAACGGATCGAGTACTTGCATACGGGGCCTCCATTGAGGCCACAATGGCCCGCGCAACCAGAATGACAAACGTGTCACGGGAATAACCCGCATTTGGCCTCTATACTTTCTGGCACGGGCCAGGGATAGCCTCGACAACATCCGGCACCGAGGGATCGCTGAATTCATCTGAACATGGATATTGAATATCAGAACCCTTAACACCCTTAAAATCCGATTGGTCCTGTCTTTTGGCATCCTGATTCTGGCTGCCACCGTCGTCGGCACGTGGGCGGCAAGCGACCTTGCGGTCAACGCGCTGCGCAAATCCACCGGGCAGAATCTGCAGGAGGTGGCCGTCCAGCTCCGGGACAAAATCGAGCTGGACCTTCATGAGCGCTATAGCGATCTGGCGGTGGCGGCGGCGCTGTCTGGCCAGCAACTCGCGAAACAACAGACCGGCGATGTGTCCGCCCTGCTGAGCGCACTGGCCCAAAACTTTTCAAGCTATGCCTGGATAGGACTTACCTCCGCCGACGGCACCGTACTGGCCAGCACCGGCGATATGCTCAAAGGCATGAACGTGTCGCACCGACCGTGGTTCCAGGAAGCGCGGGATAAACCTTACCTGGGCGATGCCCACAAAGCCGTGCTGCTTGAGGAAAAACTCAACAACAACTCAAACACTCCTCTACGTTTTGTCGATGTGGCCGTGCCGCTCCAGGACGCTGAAGGCAACTTTACTGGTGTCCTTGGCGCTCACCTCTATCTTGACTGGGTGGCCAGCCTGGGTGAATCCCTGCTCGCTCCTCTCCAGCAAAGGCTGCAGGCTGAACTGATTCTTGCGGACAAAAACGGCGTGGTCATCGTTGGTCCGGAAGACAGCGTGGGGCGCACTCTGGATGAATCGCTGGTGCAGTCGGCCCAATCCGACCACCCGGGGTATATGACCCTGCCCATGGCAATGGAAGAAGGCGCCAGTGCGCGCGATTTCCTGGTGGGCTACAGCCGACTCAGGGACCGGCCTGAATACACTACGTTCAACTGGCTGGTGCTCGTTCGAAAACCCGCGAGCGAGGCTTTCCAGCCGGCCCAATCTCTTCGCAACACGTTGATTGTCTCCGGCGTGTTGCTGGCCCTGCTGCTGATAGTATTTGCCGTCTACACCGCCCGCCGCACGACCCGTCCACTGCTGCAAATGGCACGGGAAGCAGACCGGCTGGACCCGGGCAATCCGTCCTCGCCAATACAGCTGCGCGATGACTACGAAGAAGTCAGGGTTCTTTCCTCTGTATTAAGGGACCTGGTCCAGCGACTGACGAATAAGACTCATCAGATGAACGAGCTGAATGCCAGCCTGGAACACCGGGTTGCAGAACGCACCCGGGCGCTGGAGGAAGCCAACCAACGCCTGGAGGAAACCGTCCGGACCGATGAGCTGACCGGGCTGAATAACCGGCGCTTCTTCTTTGAACTGGGCCAGACCGCCCTGAAAAAAGCCATTCGTTCCGATAAACCGATGTCGGCGATCATGTTCGACGCCGATATGTTCAAGAAAGTAAACGACACCTATGGCCACGCTGTAGGTGACAAGGCGCTGATTCATTTGAGTGTCGCGGCGCAAGAGGCTTTACGCGACACTGACATTCTGGCCCGCCTCGGCGGCGAGGAGTTTGCGGTATTACTGGAGAACACCGATGAGGACGCAGCCTCTGAGGTGGCCGAGCGGCTGCGCCAAACAATCAACGACAAGCCTCTATCACTTGAAAGGGGCCAGGTCACCCTGAGCATCAGCGCCGGCGTAGCCTGCCTCTGCCCGGAGGGTGGCGACGATCTGGACACTCTTCTGGTGCTCGCAGACAAGGCCCTCTACGCCGCCAAATCCGGCGGCCGAAACCGCGTGACCCGCTATTCGCACGTCAACGTCGAGAACACGCCACCCGATGAGTGACCTGAGGGGTTGAGCGGCTGATGGGTGCTGGCACCCGCTACTGGATTGGTGTCCAGCGCATCTTCCACTACTATCAAGGTAAGTCAGCGCTGGAGAAGACGTTGCCGTGGGACTGTCGATCAAGACAACAGAATTTGCTCCAGAAGAGTTTGAGCGTTTTGCGGCCAAGGTCCGGACAGACCTCAAAGCACTCACTCGTCTTCTGAACCGGCCCGGCTTTGGCGAGGGAGCGAGCTCCATTGGCGCCGAGGTTGAGTTCTACATCGTAAATTCTGACCTGCGGGTTCAACCCATCAACACAGAAATTGCCGCCAGCGTTCAGGATCCCCAGCTCACGGTTGAGCTCAACCGCTTCAATCTCGAATACAACCTCAGCCCCCAGGCTTTCAAGGGATCTCCTTTTGCCAGAACAGAGCAAGAGCTGCTCGCAGCGATCCGGCGAATCAACCAGCACGCCTCGGCACTGGATGGAGAACTGGTACCCATCGGCATTCTGCCCACACTTCGCCAGTCCGATATGGGCGCGCAGGTAATGACAGACGAGCCCCGCTACCATGCGCTATCCAACGCACTACTCAAGCAACGGGGCGAGCCTTTCAGCATCCATATCGGGGGCAACGATGTTCTCAATCTGGAGGCCGACGACGTCTACATGGAAGGCGCCAATACCTCCTTCCAGCTGCACTGGCGTGTGCCCGCCCATCGTTTTGCTGATTATTTCAATGCCGTACAACTGGTCACGCCGATTGTTCTCGCTCTGGCCAGCAATTCACCCAGCCTGTTTGGCCACCACCTGTGGGACGAAACCCGGATTGCCCTTTTCAAGCAGTCCATTGACAGCCGGTCCCCCAACCATAAAACCTGGCGCCATCCGCCACGGGTGTATTACGGAAACGGCTGGATACGCAGTGCCTGGGAACTGTTTGCCGCCTCGGCATCGTTGTATCCCCCCATCATTCCACTGATGTCAGATGAAGATCCGATGTCCGTGATTGATCTTGGTGAAGTGCCAAAACTGGCCGAACTGCGACTGCACCAGGGAACCACCTGGCCCTGGAACCGGGCCATCTATGACCATACCGAAGGCGGCCATCTGCGTATCGAGATTCGCTCAATGCCTGCAGGTCCTACAGCCGCTGATATGTGTGCGAACGGCCTGTTCGTAATCGGAGCTGCGCTGGCAGTACTGGATGATATTCAGCATCTGACGTCGATACTCCCCTTCCATTACACCGAACACAATTTTTACCGGGCAGCCAAATATGGTGTCGGCGCAGAAATTATCTGGCCTCACAAGGATCAGGTTCAGTTGCAGGATACGCCTCTGTTAACCGTGGCCCGGGAGCTGTTGCCCCGCGCCCGGGAAGCATTGGCACAAACAGCCGTAGACGAGGCGGAAATTCACCGCCTGCTGGGAATCATCGAAGGCCGCATTGAAACCGCCATGTCGGGCGCCCGGTGGCAACGCCACATCACAGAATCTCTATTCAGGTCACAGAGCCCCGATGAGGCATTCCGGAGTATGCTGGCCCTTTACATGGCCAACCAGAAGAAGAACACGCCCCTTCATGAATGGACATTGTCACCGTGAGTTATTCGAACGTACTTGATTATCTGAATGACCCCTCACCCCAGACGCTGGGCCGCTCTCCTCTTGAGTGGCTGGACCAACTGCAAAAGCCCACGGTTATTCGTGTCGCCGGTCGCGATCGCTCCCGTACCCGAGCCATGGCGACACTTCTTCACGGCAATGAGCCTTCGGGACTGTTTGCACTTCACCGGTGGCTGCTTGAGCAGCACACCCCCGAAGTCAACATGTTGTTCCTCCTGGGAGGCGTTTACCCCGCGAAAATCCCGCCCAC
>Ga0102932_1000853_pt1 | contig 15680 bp, 8 predicted proteins | sample SalPonR1_C_D2_MG_FD_78212 | JGI IMG/M metagenome (GOLD analysis project Ga0102932, IMG submission 78212) | Salt pond soil microbial communities from South San Francisco under conditions of wetland restoration - Salt Pond MetaG R1_C_D2_MG | ecosystem: Environmental > Aquatic > Marine > Intertidal...
GGGCGACGTTGCGTCGGGCGACGTTGCGTCAGTCTGGGCGAGCGGGTCAGCTTCGATTTCCGTTGGGGCTTGCGTCGGCGGTGTGGCTGTCGCCGCGATGGCTTCGGCAGGCAGCTTGGCGACGACTGGTTGGTCGGGCGCGGATTGCCACCAGCGAACAAAGAACCCGAATGCGACCAGCGAGGCGATTGCCCCGGCGATGGAAAGCGTGGTGATCAAGCCGATTTGCCGAGTACGTTTTGAGCGCGCGCTTTGTGCGAAGGTAGCGGCATCCAAGCGACTAGCATCCTCCGTGGCCGCGGAGGGCTCCATGCCGTGGCTTTGAAAAACCGCTCCGCCGGGCGAGGAACCGGCGGCCGCATCGGCTCCTGGAGACGATGCGGCAAAGCTCTCTTGGGTAATCGAGTCCCGGGTAATCGCCTGACTATCGACCGCTCCTTCGGGGCCGACGGCAATCCGAGATTGCTCCCGATCCTGCTCTGAATCGGCGGGGTGACTTGGTAGCGGGGAAGGTGTCGGCGGACCGGTCACTTCCACCATGCCACCACACCTTGGGCAGGCGATGATCTGCCCGACCAATTCCGTGTCACGGACTTTCAGTCGGCTGCCGCAGGTGGTGCATTCGATGCTGAAACTATTCAAACCCTGGTTCCCTAACGCGGGTGCGATGGACGGCGGAGGTGTTGTTTTGTGCAGTGACTAGCTCGTTGCCGCTGTTTCATTAAGTCTATCAGCAAGCTTGGCAAAGGAACCTTAATCGCTTCAAAAGGTTGGCTTTCTTGGTCCGCCGTTCGCAACGCAAACGTCGCAAACCGATTTTTGCCGCCCGAATCGCGGTAGGAATTTGGTTGACCCGGTACGCCGGGACCGCCACGATGAGCTTGGTGATGCGTTGCGAGCGAGACCGCGTGTGGTGGTCATGTCTTGGCGTCGCCTAGTGCTGACCTCTTCTCTTTCTGCGGAGCCGATCCATGACTTATCCGATGAATCACACTGTGACCGCGCGCGAAATGATGGTGTCGAATTTGGTAACACTCCAGGCCAACATGGATGCGCTCGACGCCATCGACGTGTTGTTAAAACACAAGATATCTGGGGCTCCGGTGGTCGACGAGAACGGTCGATTCGTCGGCGTCTTCTCTGAAAGATCGTGTATCGGTTTCATTGTGGCGGTCACCTACGAGCAGTTGCCATCGAACAATCTGATGGCGTTTGTCGATCAAAACCCACCCACGATCGATGAAGAGACCGATCTATTGACGATCGCCCAGACGTTTCTGGATGCTTCTTGCCGACGCTTACCTGTCCTGGGCGATGGTGGCCGTTTAGTCGGACAGATCAGTCGTCGGGACATCATGCGCGCCGCCCGCAGTCAGCTTCGCAACAAAGAATCACTTAAGTCGGGAGCCGGTTTATATTTGAGTGCTGTGGTGGCGTTAGAAGACCGACCCGCTTGGTAGCGAGCGGCTTGGCGAAGTGCTGACCATGCCGAGTTGTTTAGCGAGCGGCTGCCTTAGGGGGCCGCTGCGCGGCTGCCTTAGGGGGCCGCTGCACGGACGCGAGCATCGGTCTGTTCGGTGACCGTCTGGTGATACGTTTTCAGCTCTTCGTTCAGCCGCAGGTTCGATTGATACAAAGCGGCAAGCTGTTGCTTGGTCGACTTGATTTCGCCTTCCAACTGCGCTGCGTATTCCGCAATGGCTTTGCGTTCTTTGGTGATTTGATTGCTGTCGGCTTCCAGGTGGCTTTTGTCGACTTGGTATTTTTGATTCATCGCGTCGGTCAATTTCATCGATTCCTCAAGCAACCGGTTTTGTTCGGTCAATTGAGCGACGCGATCTTGGACTTCATCCAGTCGCAGGTCGGTCCGTCGCAGCACGAACCGATAGTCGTTTAGTGAGCGGACATTGAAATTCGCCAAGATCTCCGCGACGCCTTGATCCTTCAGATTATTGGCGACTTCGAAGGTGACGTAGATTTCATCACCGGCACTGAACTTGACGGTCGGCCCTTCGATGCGTTTCAAGCGGCTATCGACTGCCAAGCCGAGTTCAAAGAAGCCGCCATCGACGGCACCCCGATTTTCGGTGCTGTCGACCGTTTCGCTGTACGGCTTGACGAACTTGATTTTCGACCAGCGGGTGAGTTGTTCGTTGCGTACTTGAGCGCCCGCAGTGTCGCTCCCGTCGGCGGTGGCGTTTGGATCGCTGTCGGCCGCCGAATTATCCACCATCTCGCTCCCTTCCGCAAAACGCTCGCCATCCTTCAAGTAGGCATCCAGCGTTTCGGGAAGCAGCCGATTGCCGAACAACTGGTTAATCAGTGCCTCGTCCACGTCGCCATACATATTGATGTTGCTGGGCTGGCTGTCTTCAACCAAGAAGGGTGCGTGACCGTCGAGTGGCAACAGTTCATACAGCGACCATTTGGCCGCGGCACCACTCTCGATGGCTCGTCGCTGGCGATCGGTAGGGGTCCCGGTGACCTTCAGCACAACTTCGTTAGGGGTGCTGCTGAGGACAGTGAATTCGCCCAGGTAAACCGTGGGCGTCGGCAAGGTGACGTCGCCGATCGTCTTTTCCTCTTCGGCAAAGCCGTAGACGATCAACGATTCGGAGAGCAGTGGCGACCCCGCTGCCGGGGCGGCCGCTGCACCGCCCGCATCGACCGCTGCGGGATCGACCGCCGCATTGGGATCCTCGGGTTGTCGCAGGGTAATCCCCTGAGGCGTGACATTCTGCATTTCGAGGTGCCGCCAGACGCGGCCCGATTCGGAGCTCAATTTTTGCAGTTCAACCTGCAGCTCTTGAACGCCGCCATCCTCTTCATTCAGCCGAATAAACTCCGCTTTCACATCGTCGCGCTGCTTTTCGATTTTCTGGAAAGCTTGATTCCATGCCGCCCGCGTCTTCAGCACGCCTGCAAGGGGCGCCAAAAACGTGATCGAAAGGATCATCAGTAACACAGCTAAGGTGATGTGATACCAACGCCAAACGGCAGCGCTTTTCCATAGAAAAACAAGGAAAGCGATGACATACAGCGACAACAGTACGATCAGGACAATGTTCATAAGTGAGTTGTGCCAACTCCAGAGAGGCGCAAAAGTAGCTGCAGCGCCAGAGAAAAGACCGGTACGACCTAATCTACGGTAAGTTGGGAGGTCTAGAACGTCAAGCATTTCCTGGAACCGGCGACCCGAAACTAGGCCTAGTTTCTTCTGCGGTCAGCCAAACCGCGACAATCGGTAAACCCCACCTCACTGCTACGCCAAGACCCGAATCTTCGCTACCAGCGGTGTCGCTGGCATGATCGTGTTAAGAGGTGCAGGGAGAACCACCGAAACCTGAAGGAGTCAAGAAAATCGGTAGGACCGATGCGGGTAGAACAAACTGCACCTCAGGGAGTCGTCCACAAGCGATTTCCTTGAGTTGTCTCAAGGAAGGTTTTCATGCGTTTGCTTCAGAGCAGCAGGACCATCATCGTCGAACCCCCAGTGCAAGGACCAAAGCTTTGCCGGCCAAACGGTCGGCCGGTGCTGCTGCTGCTGTTGTTGTTGTTGCTGGGCGGGGGGGCAGGTTGCAATCGAGCGTACTATCGACAGCAAGCCGATGTCGAAGCCTACGGATTGATCGACGAAAAGGTGGCTCACAGCAACCAGACACCTGGTGAGCCGCTGCGGATCGAACCGGATCGCCAAAGCCGGATGTTTGATCCCTTTGATCCTGACCGCCAACCGATGCCGGTCGATGACCCTCAGTCGCACCGCTACATGGCGCGTGTCGATGGTCGCAAAGGGTATCCGTTGTGGCACGTCAATGGTCAAACCAATACTTCCGAGTCGCCCGACTGGTGGCAGTTCTTGCCGCTCGATGAAAACGGTGTCTTAGTGCTCGACAGCGACTTGGCGGTTCGTTTGGCACTGATTCATTCGACCGACTACCAGCGTCAGTTGGAGCAACTGTACCTGTCCGCCTTGGACGTCAGCAGCGAACGGTTTCGGTTTGATACGCAGTTCTTCGGAGGCGCTCAAACGGCCTTCACCGCCGACGGCCCCGACCGCAATCAGTTGGGTGGCGACAGCAGCAGCACATTGCTAGTCGGACCCTTTAGTAATGGTCGGCGACCGCTAGCGATGCAGCGCACGTTTGCCACGGGAGCGGACTTGGTGGTCGGGCTGGCCAACTCGGTTGTCTGGGAATTGAGTGGACCGAATACGCAAAGCGCCAACACGGTGCTTGACTTTGCCCTCGTCCAGCCGCTGCTGCGTGGTGCGGGCCGCGATCGGATTCTCGAACGTTTGACGTTGTCCGAACGACGGCTGCTGGCCAATGTGCGAGCGATCGAACGCTATCGACGTAGCTTTTACCTGTTCGTGACCACGGGCCGTAACCTGGAACCAGGGGTGCAGCGTAGCGGCGGCGTGTTCGGAGTCGGGCTTGGTGGGTTCACCGGCTTGGGCGGCGGCTTTGCAGGGTTGGGCGGTGGGGGCGGTGGGTTTTCCGCCGGTGGTGGCGTCGCCCAGGCCGGCGGCTTCATGGGGCTACTGCAAGACCAGTTGCAGATTGAAAACCAAGAAGAGAACGTGGCGCGGCTGAGCGAAAACCTGATCCTGTTGCAAGACACCTTGGTCGAGTTGCTGACGACGATTCCCGATGACGCCGAAGCGATTCCGCGACAGCGTCTGCAAGTGGCCCAGGCCCAGCAGGCGCTGATCAGTGCGCAATCGCAGTTGCTGACGCGCCGCGCGTCCTATCAAGCTTCGGTCGATTCGTTCATGCGAGACCTCGGTCTGCCTCCGTATATTTGCGTGCGGATCGAAGACCCGACCCTACAGCGTTTCGAGTTGATCGATCGGGAACTGCGGATGCGCCGCGAAGAACTAACCGAGCTGCGCAATGCGACAGGCCAAACCAATATTCAACTCTTAAGCTTTACCAAAGCTTCGATTAATCCCGAAACCCAACTGCCTGAACGCAAACTGACTTGGACCCCCGAACTATCGCAGGCCATCGGTCGGTTAAAAGCACAGCTTGGCCCGCTGTCGCGCTTTCGAACCGAACTACTGAAAGGGGACTTGCCTCGCGTGGCGGACGATATCGATGGGCTGGAGAAAGCCTTGCCACAGCGAAGGGAACAGATCGAGCGGCTCGAAACCCAGTTCGAACGCCAACGTGAGCAGATTTGTAACCTGTTGGAATTGCCCGCTTTGGATGAAGAGCTGTTCGACTTTCAGCGGGTCGAGGCGTTGTCTGGAGAGTTGCGTGAAGAGTACCAAAAACTTGCAACTCGGTTTGCCTCTTATGCGGCCAGGATCGCCGCGTTGGAGGAAACGCTGGAAAGGCTGGCGACTCGCGATGGTGCCGCTGCAGAGGAAGATTTCGCCACGATTTTGAGAGACGACGTGATCTTGGCAACTCAAGATTTGTTATCCGAGCTGTCGGATGATGTGTTGGCGCTGCAGTTGATTCAAGCTCGAGCACGGACTGAAAGTGTGTTGTTGCCCGAGGTCGAGCTGTCACCTCGCCAGGCCTTGGAAATCGCGAGGGAGAATCGTCGCGACTGGGCAAATGCACGGGCCAGTCTGGTCGACTCATGGCGATTGATCGAGTTCAACGCGGACGACCTCGAAAGCAGCCTCGACATCACGTTTAGCGGTGACGTGCAAAATGCCACCGACAATCCGCTCGACTTGCGGGGCAGCGCGGGACGCTTACGAGTGGGCTTGCAGTGGGACGCGCCAATCACACGATTGCAGGAACGCAATACGTATCGCCAATCGCTGATCGAATTCAATCAAGCCCGCCGGAGTTACTACCAGTTTGAGGACGGAATCTGGCAAGTCTTGCGAGGCCAGTTGCGACAGCTGCAGTCGAATCAGTTCAACTTTGAATTGTCGCGACAAGCCGTCCGGATCGCCGCCGCTCAGATTTCGCTGAACGAGGACATCCGCCAGTTGCGTGAAGCACGCAGTTTGTCGAGCGGGCCGACCGCGGCACGCGACACGATCTCCGCGCTCAACGACCTGTTGAACGCGCAGAACTCGTTGCTGAACGTGTGGGTTAACTACGAAGTCGTCCGCAGGGGGCTGGACCTGGACTTGGGGACGATGCAGCTGACCAATGAAGGGATGTGGATTGATCCGGTGAACATCACTCCGGTCACCCTTGGTGTGGCCGGAGGGATGGAAGAGCAGGGGATGATCGTCGATGCGGAGCCACTCGATTTGCCACCGGTGATGCAGGAGCCTTTCCCGATGGTGGAGCGAGTCGATTTGCCAGTGCCGATCGAGCCCGCGGTGCAACTCGCACCGGCAGTGCCACCGATACCTGTGGTGCCAGGCGAGCCTCTCGACTAGCGTACCCGAGTGGTCTGCTGCGTGGTGATGGGCGGACTACCGTGGGGATTGGTGGGGCGCTGCAGGACAAGTAAAAAACGCCACTCGCATCGGCGAGTGGCGTCGAAGGGGAGCTGCAGGAAGTGCTGCGCGGCTTATTCGAGACTGGAGGTTTCTTCGGCGTATCGAGATCCCGCCGCACCCCAGATGCCGTAAGGGCTTCTGGAACCCGAAGTCGTATACGATCCGCCTGTGGAGGAGACGGAGAAAGCCATGCCGTTGCCGGCGTCGACCGATTCGGTGACAAACTTCACCGCCCCGTCGGCCATCAAGACATGGCACCCACCTTGGTGGTAGCTGCCTGCGGAGTAAGCGCCCGAAACACCCCCGGCGGCGGTGCCGGACGATTGGCGGCAAGAAGGTGAATTGGGAGGCAGCATCGTGTTGAAGCCTGTGTAGCCCACGTGTCCCTCCGCCCAGCGACGGCCGCGCGGAAACAGCTGGCCAGCGACGAACCGGGACGGCTGTGAATTGTCAATGTGTTGCTTGCAGAGCTCGGGTTGCTGGTGATAGCCCGCGCTGCCCACGTACTGATGGGCGATGATCCGTCGCTTATCTCCACCGACGCCAATCTCTCCCATGGCAATGGTACCGCTGGTTCCATCCAGCACGTCGCGGAAGCGGTAGTGGTATCGTCGTGCAAACAGCCCCCGCTTCGAGCCGGGGTCTTGGCTGTTACCACCATGGCTGTTGTTGAACACCTCGTCGCCACTCTGCGGTGCCAGCCCGACGAAGCGGCCCGCGTCCCCATAACAGAAGGCGTAGTTAGTCTGTGCCATGCCGTTCAGGCGGACTGGATCACTTGGGCAACGCAGCGTGTTGACTTGCTCACGAAACGGCTCGTAGACGCCAAATGGCGCCGCATAGCTGGAGGTGCTAGGGCCAGGACACGGCCCCATGGCGGGGAAGTTGCCCCAGGGATTGCTGATTTGCTCCCAGAGTGGTTGCTGTTCCATAAACGGCAGCAAGCCAATCAGGCCGCTCAAGCGAAATTCGTTGGCCGTCGGTAAGTTGCCGTTGTTGGAGTCGTTGCCTGTGCCACCGCTTCCCATCGGAAACATCTGGTACGCGGAATGGTAATTGTGCAGTGCCAGTCCGAGTTGCTTGATGTTGTTGCCGCACTGCATTCGCCGCGCCGCTTCGCGCGCCGCTTGCACTGCTGGCAGCAGCAGTCCGACCAACACACCGATGATGGCAATCACCACCAGCAACTCGACCAGCGTAAAGCCAGCCCGCAGTAAACCCGCGCGTTTCATAAGAACACCTATCGAATCAATGAGAAAAGAAAGCCGTCTGCCAAACGCTGACGGAACAAAAACCAAATGAGTTTTCGAATAAAAAACGCCGCTGAATTCTGGAACGAATCTGTCCGGCGCGCCTCGAGCTAGACTTCACCACCAGGGGGAAGCTTGATTGGGTCTCCCGGCTGACCTTCCTCGACCAGTTCTTCACTGGGATCGACATCCCCTAGTTGTGAAGTTCCCATGTCGGCACCGCAGCCGACAAACATCGCCACACTGGTTAATAGGCAGCAAAGGCGGAGCGAAGAGCGAATCTTCATGAGAGAAAAATATTTCACGTGAAGGGAATTCATGAAAAGCAATCCTGCTTGTAGGTAATGGGGCTGAAAGTCACCAAGCGGCGAGCTTAATGCATTGCTTGGCCGCAAGCAAGGATTTTGTGGGGGCCTAGTTGCTTCTGGAGGGTGCGGCGTTTCTGTCGCTCGCTGGCATCCTTTCCGAACAACGGCCGGTTTGCGATAACAAATAGGTTCGCCGATGCCCGCCGCAGTTCACAGAGAGTGGAAACCCCGTCGCATGTTCCTGAATATCGCCGCCTACAAGTTCGTCACGCTTGATCGCTTGCCCGAGCGCCGCCAAGAGATGCGGCAAAAGTGCGCTGCGTTGGAGCTTAAGGGGACCGTGATGCTGACGCCCGAAGGAATCAATTGCTTCCTCGCCGGAGCTCCTGGCCCGCTGCGTGAGTGGGTGGCCTGGCTGCGCAGCTTCGACGAATTCCACGATATCGAAGTCAAGGAGAGTTTCTGCGAACGGCAGCCGTTTCATCGCATGTTGGTCAAACTGAAAAAAGAGATCATCGCGTTCGGTGTGGAGTCGATCGATCCGCGGCAGCGGACGTCGCCAAAATTATCGGCTAGCGAACTGAAGCAGTGGCTTGATGAAGGTCGGGAGCTGACCTTGTTGGATGTCCGCAATGACTATGAGGTCAAGCTGGGAACGTTTGACTCGGCCCTATCGATTGGCGTCGACCATTTTCGTGACTTCCCGGCAGCCGTGGATGCGCTTCCCAGCGAGCTGAAAGAAAAGCCAATCGTGATGTTTTGCACCGGCGGCATTCGCTGTGAGAAAGCTGGTCCGTTGATGCAGGACAAAGGCTTTCAGCAAATCTTTCAGCTCGACGGCGGCATTTTGAAGTACTTCGAAACCTGTGGCCAAGCCCACTACGACGGCGACTGTTTTGTCTTCGACGGACGTGTCGCCGTCGATCCTCAACTGCAACCCACCGAAGCCGCTCAGTGTTTTGCTTGCCAGGCGGTGTTAACGCCCGCGGAACAGCAGCAGCCGACTTACGTGGTCGGTCGATCGTGTCCTTGCTGTTATGTCCCTCCACAGCAGCGGCTGGCGCGCACGATCGAAAAACGGCACGCTGAATTAAGCTCGCTGATCGATCCGTTACCCGGCAGCAAGCCGTATGTGAATCGCCGACCGATTAACGTTCCCGAACGTTTTGACGGACGGACCTTAATCGACTGTCTGTCGGCAATGCATCCGCATGTTGCACGGGAAAGCTGGCAAGCAGCGATCGACCAGCAGCGAATCGTACAAGGCGCGGTACCAGCCCGCGCGGAGCGAATGGTCCGTGGAGGAGAGCAGTTTCAGCATGTGATTCCCGATACCGTCGAGCCCACCGTCGACGCGTCGATCAAGATTTTATATGAAGACGAAGCGATCGTTGCCGTTCATAAGCCAGCGCCGCTGCCGATGCATCCCTGTGGCCGGTTCAATCGCAACACGCTGATTTCGCTGCTCAATCAGCTCTATGCACCGGAGGTTTTGCGGCCGGCACACCGGCTAGACGCCAACACGACCGGGATGGTTGTGCTGTCGCGATCACAAAAGGTCGCGCGGGTTCTCCAGCCCGCTTTCCAGTCCGCGGCGGTACGGAAGACCTACTTGGTGCATTGTCATGGACAGCCCTCCGAGCAGACCTTCTCTTGTGATGCTCCGATTGGACGTCGCGCCACACGCGCGGGCGGCCGAGCAGTCGATCCCGCGGGTTTGGCGGCGCGAACCGAATTTGAAACCCTGCTCCGGCTCGACGACGGCACGGCGTTGCTCGAAGCTCGACCGCTGACGGGGCGGACCAATCAGATTCGTCTACACCTGTGGCATCTTGGTTTTCCCGTTGTCGGCGATCCGATCTACCTGCCTGACCAACAGTTCGGCGAGACGCAAACGTTGGACGTCGAACAACCGCCGATGGGACTGCATGCTTGGCGGTTGACGTTTCCCTCGCCGTTGACCGGCGAGCCGATCGAATTGCAGGCGCCGCTGCCTGCTTGGGGGCGGGCCGTGGAGTCGCGGTTGGCGGTTTTTTAGTGTCGGGCGGAGCCCTTAGGGTGCCCTTAGTGGTGCCGCGTTCGCCTTGGGGAAGCGCTGCGAGGTCGGGCCGATGGATGGGGGCAGGTTCTTGAGCGAACACTGTGTTAGTTTACAGCCACCCGTGCTGACAGCGGTGTCCGGTGGTGTGTGTCGGTGCGGTTTACGCAAACGCGTGTGTTTGATTGACTTTAGATTTCTGGGAGCGAAAAGCCATGTTGTCCGACTACGACGATGAAGAACTGCAGCGAGCCTTGGGTTGGAAGCGGCTGGCTTGGATCGATCCCACCGAACGCCAGCATTTGCTCAGCTATATCGCTCTGCAATTAGCATCCGAAGGTTTGTTGCCAACCGACGTGGGGAATTCCAATCGTTCCTTGGCCGCTTTCTCTCGGGGGATGCTGGAAAATTTGCGGGAGAAGAATCGCTTGCTGGCGGAGCATCGTGCGCCGGTGGATCAACGGATCGAAGCCTTTCTGAACGAGTACTTTGCGTCCGAGGTGGCGGGCGAGCCCTTGCGCTTACCCGCCCGCCCTTTGGTCCTTGACCGACACGGCATGGCACGTGAATTGAGCCTACCGGCGGAAGGTGATCGGTTCATCAATCCGCTTGTCGAGTCGACACGTTGTGCCAACGGCGTGGTCAACAATCCGGTGCATGATCGCCGCACCACGGCGGGGACGTTTCATGTTGCCGAGGGAGGCTTGCCGATCCCAGGAGATAAACGCGCGGTTCCGAAAGCAACCTTTGCAGCCTTGTTTCGCGCGGCGATGAACCCGCCGCAAGATTCGATGCTGTTGCCTTACACGTCGCAGTCCAGTCAGCCGACGCATACCTGGGTGTCGTTGTTGTTGCGCCCGCTGGTTTGTCCGGAGGTACCCGGCTACTGCTTGAAGAAGACGATGGAAACGCGATTCTTCGTGCCGGCCAGCCTGATCAGCAACCTTGATTTTGTCGAGTCAATCTTTGGCAATGCCGGTGATCCTCTGGTGCCTGACCACGACGCGGGGCTGGACGCAAGGCATTGGAGCGGGCACACCGGGTGCGTGATCCTGGCAACGCATCTGACGAGTTTGAAGAAGAAAGATCTCGGTTTGCCGCACATCAGCCAAGCGACCGAGCGACAGAAGCTCGATCGAATGTGCTGGGAACAGGAAGATGAACTGTATAACGACGGTTCAGCTTTCAAGTTGACCTGCCGCGATCAATCGGGCGTGATGGTGACCTTGATCGCCGACAACTACTACGGTTACTGCAAGAAAGAGGTCAAGACGCAGATCAGCTACGCAGCCAATCTGATGGGCGGAGTGGAAGAGGAACACGCCGGCGGAGCGCTGGCGTTTGCGTCCTATTCTTTGGGCGACGAGTTCCGGGTCAACAGTCGTCGGTACAACGAGGGGACCTTTGCCGAAGTGGCAAAGGAGTACCCGGCGTTTATCGATGTCCAGCCCGAAGGTTACGGTATCGATCGTCACTTCCCCTCGCTGATCTACATTCCCGAAGACGCGATCGTTTCTTTGGACGAGCGGTGCGTGAAATGGCGACAGGCAGAGCGGGAGCGTCGGATCGCGTTGTCGCCTGAGAACGTCTACATGGCGCCGAGCGGTTACCAGATCCGTTTGGAAAAACACCCTGAAGCACCTTCCTGGCGATTAGTCGGAACGGTTGGCGAAGGCGTGCTGTGTCACAAGCCATGCACCGTTAGTGGGGGTGGGAAAAGCGAAATCAGCAAAAGCCTCCGCGATTACATGCTCTACGGCCCGATTTTTGTTGCCAATCAGGAGCAGGACTTTCAGCAGTTGGATCAGTTGTTTCAGAAGGACTATCACAATCGCTGGCGGAGCGATTACGACGACAAACCGGACTATTCGCAGCGGCCGAGTCGCTCGCTGCTCGATCCTCAGCGAAGCCTTGGCAGTGTGATTCAACTGCTGACACCGACGTCGGAGTTTAGTGACGAGTACAACGAGTGGTTGGAATCGATTCCGGATCATATTTACAGCTTGGCCCTGATCATCAAACGCTTTACCAAGCCTGGCATGGAGCAGAACTGGCGGGAGCATTTTGGTGTCGACATCGTCAACGGTGCTCCGGGTCACGAATTGAAGATGGGGCGTCGCGCGCTGGTTGGAACCTATCTGCGGATCGGTTTGAAGGAAGGCAGTTGGCGAACGTTCAAATTGCGTCAGGATTTTATAGCTGCCGCCAAGGTGCAGTGCGAAGACGACATCAGTGCCAGCACGATCGTGCCGGCGCACCGTGTCGGCTCGGTGGGGCAGGGGGTGCATGCGGCGGAAAGTTACAAGTTTTTGGAGAACTGTGAATTCCGGTTGTTCCAGCGTCCCGATGATGCGGTCCACCGTGGATTGGATAAGCAAACCGAAATCGATCTGTCGCAGCCAGGTAGTTTCATCTGTAATTTCCAGCCGCTTACGGCCAGCGAGACGCGCGAGATCGTCAAGGACGTGATCGACTTTGATCAGTACACCGCGCCGATGCGGGATTTGCTGCAATCGGCTGCGGCGAAAGAAGATGGCTATGTCGTCAGCAGTGCGCATCCGCGCGTGATGCCCGATGGACGCGTCTCCAAAAACCAACGTTACCTGCAGGATCGGCCCGACCTGGTGCATGCTCGCGAAACCTATGTCGCCGAACGTGGCATGCGGTTGTTTCGTCGCATCCCGGCCGATCAAGCGGTCTATCGGCCGGTGGGTGCCGTCTTGGCCGGACGACGGAATAACCCGCCGGACAAGGAGCTCGGCTTTCGCTCACTGGCCGTCTACAACCCGTTGCACTACCAAGAACTGCCGGAGTTGTGCATGGACTGGATTTGCTCGTTGACCGGCACAAGCCCCAGTACGACGGGGGCCGGCAGTGAAGGCGCGCTGACGAAGGGGCCGTTTAATGCACTTGTTCCGACAGCCGATTTGAATGCCGCGTTGGTGGGGATGGTTTTGACCGGCTTGGGAGGATTCAGTACCGCCGCCGGACATGTCGGTCCCGACTTTGAAGTGGGGCACGACATCAGTTTGTTGATTCCCGAATTGTGGTGCCGGATGGGACCTCATGAACGCGACCCCCAAGCGTTGATTCGCGAAGGGATGTTGGAGCCCGTCGAGGATTACGAGCATGAAGGGCAAGTGATTCCCGCCAGCCGATTGGGGTACCGGATTACCCATCGATTCGTGCGCAAGTACGGAGCGCGGGTATTCGATAATCCGGGCAAGGTGTTCAGCGGTGAGATTTTGCGACCTGAATTGCAAGATCCCGAATCTTTCGCCGACGGAGTACTGCACATCGCCGAAGCCCAGCAACGGGTGGCGGCCCGGTACATCGAGGATGGCAGTGTTCAAACCGCATGTCCGCCGCTGCAGGCTATTTTGCACATCATGGCGACTGGCCACTGGGAAGGGCATGATGTCCGCAGCCAGGTCGTGCGGCAGATGTTCACGCGCGAGTACCTGCTGCAAAGCGATTGGTATCGCGCACGCCTGCACACTAAACAGCAGCGGGATATCGAGCGATGGCGGCGATGCCAGCAGAGTCTGCAGGAGTATTGCAAAAACACGCATCATGCCGATTCGATTCAAGCCATGAATATCACCGGCCGGTTAGACTATGCCACAGAGCAACTGGCCCGAGTTAGTACGGAAGGTTATGTCGATGAGTTGATCGGCACCATCGGAGCCGATCCGATGAAGCCCATGGAAGTCTCTTCCGACACGCTAGACATGGCTGCCGTACAAGCCTAACCCCGACCGTAGTGAACATGCTCCGACGAGCCTTTCGATATCTAGCCGACACGGTCCGTCGACCGCGCGAAGAACTGACTCGTCGACAGCGTCAGCTACGCTATTCCTGGGATTTGCTGGCTCACTGTTGGCGCGTGCTGTATCGGCACCGCGCGCAGGGGATGGCCGCCGAACTGACCTACCGGACCATCTTTGCGTTGATCCCGCTGGCCGTGTTGGGATTGGTGATGTTCAACGTCGTCGGCGGCGTCAGTGAGGTCCGTGATCGTGTGGAGTCGCAGCTGTACAGCTTTTTTGGCGTGCCTGACATTGCGTACGAAGTGGCGACGCCGGAAACCGACCAGCCTGCGGAGTCGCCAGGGGCCGCGTCCGAATCGCCGGCAGACCAATCCGCCGGTGCCGATCAGCCTCCCGCGGATACCACACCCTCTGATCAGACAGCCGGCGCAACGGCCTCGCTGACCGATACGAGCCCGGGAGATGTGACGGCCGATACGCCGACGGGGGAACCGAGCGAGGAAGAAGACGCCGAAGCGAGCATTCGACGTGTGTTAACCGATACGGTCGACAAGGTAGCTAGCTTGGACTTTGCCAGCATCGGTCTGATTGGTCTGTTGCTGTTCATCTACGCTGCCTTATCGCTGACCGATTCAGTGGAGCAGATTTTTAATACCATTTTTGAAGCCCCCGACGGGCGACCGATCCACCTGCGGTTGGCGATCCATTGGTCGATGATCACCCTCGGTTCGGGGCTGTTGGGCATCAGCTTGTACCTTAGCGGTCAATTTGTCGATTACGTATCGGGGACCTCTTTGGGGGCAGGCAGCGGCGTGTACTTAAACCATCTCGCGGGCATTGTCGCTAGTTGGGTGCTGTTGTTTTTGCTGTATGCCTTGATGCCCAACGCCAAGGTCTCGATGCGTGCGGCAATGGTGGGCGCATTGGTGGCCGCTCTGTTGTGGGAGGCGGCAAAGTTCGGCTTTCAAGCCTACGTCCGGATTGCGCTCCCGTATTCGGCGCTGTACGGTTCGCTGGGATTGATCCCCCTGTTTCTGTTTTGGGTTTACATCACGTGGTGGATTTTTCTGTTTGGTTTGGTTTGGACTTACACGGTGCAGACCGTTCGCGGTCGTGTCCCCACCAAGGAAGAGGACGATGCGGCGTTGACCGCATCGGGCGACCCCGACTGGATGCTGCCGGTCATGGTCGAGGTCGGCTGCGCGTTTGACCGTGGCGAGAAACTGACGCGGGGCAAATTGGTGGAACGGTTAGGCCTGCCCGGGCGTTCGGTGCATCAACTCTGCGAAGCTTTAGTCGACGGGGGCTTGCTGCGACAAATCGATAACGATTCAGGCAGTCTGCTGCTACCCGCCTTGCCGCTGGAAAAAATGACGGTTGACGACGTTTTGACTTTGAACCCTTACGGACACCAAGCCTCCAAGGAGGGACCCGCGTGGTCGTACCTGGAGCAGCTCGATCAGCATCGTCGGCAATTGGCAAAAGAGACCTCGATTGCGGAGCTAATCGAAGGTGCTGGGGCATCTCATGAATTGCCCTAGCATCGTAGTGCCCCTTCTGGCTATGGTTCCTCAGTCTCGCTTTTTCGGCGCGGTATTTTCAATTCCATTTAACGGTTGTCGGCGATAATGTATCGCTCGGCAGGGTTGCGACCGGATAGCAATTTGCTGCAGGTCAAGGAGGATCGTGGTGCAAACTTTCAAGACAGCTGTGATTGTCGTCCTGATGTTAACGGTGGTGTACGGCGCGTACGTCTCGTTAACGACGCCGCCCACATCCGTGCCTGATGAAATTGCGTACATCATCGAAACCGATCCGGCTTTTGCGGATGGGGCCGAAAGTTCTTACGAGGCCCTCGGAATCAGCGACGGCGAATTGGACCTTGATCCCTTCAAC
>Ga0102932_1000854_pt1 | contig 15676 bp, 12 predicted proteins | sample SalPonR1_C_D2_MG_FD_78212 | JGI IMG/M metagenome (GOLD analysis project Ga0102932, IMG submission 78212) | Salt pond soil microbial communities from South San Francisco under conditions of wetland restoration - Salt Pond MetaG R1_C_D2_MG | ecosystem: Environmental > Aquatic > Marine > Intertidal...
AAGGTCTCGGTATTGCGCTTGGCTTTGCCGCGCACGAAGAAGGGGATCTTTTTCAATTCGCGCTCTGCCGCATCAAGCCAGATGACCTCGCCGGTTTTCAGATCGTCCGAAAGATCCTCTGGGCCATGTGCCGGTGCCGTGGCGGTTTCGCGCGCCACATGGGCGCCGCCATGGTGGCTGGCCCCGGCGTCATCGTGAAACTCGAAATCCTCGCGGAACATGGTCAAAAGGTGCTCTTCCAGCCCCATGACCAACGGATGCACCCAAGTATCGAAAATCACATTCGCACCTTCGATCCCCATCTGCGGGCTATAGCGCGCGGGGAAATCCTGGACATGCACGGGCGAGGAAATGACCGCGCAAGGGATGCCCAACCGCTTGCCGGTGTGGCGCTCCATCTGGGTGCCAAGGATCAGCTCGGGCGCGGCTTCGGCAATCGCTGCTTCTACATCCAGATGATCATCGGAAATCAGCGCCTCGACACCGTAGTCTTTGGCCAAGGCCCGGATCGGGCGGGCCATTTCGCGGTTGTAACAGCCAAGGCCCACCACCTCGAAGCCCATTTCGTCGCGTGCGATGCGCGCGGCGGAGGCCACATGCGTGCCATCCCCAAAAATAAAGACGCGTTTGCCAGTCAAATAGGTTGAATCAACGCTTGCGGAATACCAGGGCAGACGCAGGCGGGTTTCTTCCAGCGTGGCCTCAAGCCCGGTGATCCTGGCCACTTCGGCCACAAAATCGCGGGTGGCGCCGACACCGATCGGCACAGTCTTGGTGAAGGGTTGGTCCAACTCCCGCTCCATCCAGCGGCAGGCGGCCTCTCCGGTTTCGGGATACATCAGCACGTTGAATTGCGCCGCCCCCAGCCGTGTCAGATCTTCGGGCGTAGCGCCGTAGGGCGCGCAGACATTCACCTTGATGCCCATATGGGTCAAAAGCGCGGTCACTTCGGTGATGTCATCGCGATGACGAAAGCCAAGGGCCGTTGGGCCGATCAGGTTGGCGGTGATCTGCGCGGTCTTTTCAACTGGTTTTGCAAGGCGACGGACAAGTTGAAACAGGGTCTCATCGGCACCGAAGTTTTCCTTGCGCTGATAGCTGGGCAAATCCAGCGCGATGACCGGGATGGGCATGCCCATGGTCTCGGCCATACCGCCGGGGTCGTCCTGGATCAGTTCCGCCGTGCACGACGCGCCAACAATCATCGCCTGCGGCTTGAAACGCTCATAGGCGGCTTGGCAGGCGGTCTTGAACAGGTTCGCGGTGTCGCTGCCCAGATCGCGCGCCTGAAATGTGGTGTAGGTCACCGGCGGGCGATGGTTGCGTCGCTCGATCATGGTGAACAGAAGATCGGCATAGGTATCGCCCTGCGGCGCGTGCAACACATAGTGCAGCCCCTTCATCGCGGTGGCGACGCGCAGCGCCCCGACATGCGGCGGGCCTTCATATGTCCAGACGCTCAGCTTCATTCCGCTGCCTCCAGCTTGAGAAGGTCATGACGGCGCAGGGGGCGCGCAAAGAGGCTGGCCAGATCGCCGGCCTGTTCGTAGAAATGCACCGGGGTAAAGACCAGCTCGATGGCCCATTTGGTGCACAGCCCTTCGGCCTCCAGCGGGTTGGCAAGGCCAAGACCGCAGACCGTCAAATCGGGTTGGGCCGCGCGGCAGCGATCAAGCTGCATTTCAACATCTTGCCCCTCGGAAATGACTGGACCTTCGGCCAACAGCTCCAGATCGGGGCCGACAAGCGTTTTGTGGATATAGGGCGCGCCCACCTCGACGGCCCGCATCCCGCATTCACGGGTCAGAAACCGGGCTAGCGGAATTTCCATTTGGCTGTCGGGGAAGAAGAATAACGATTTGCCCGAAAGCGTTTCGGCGGCCTTTGCCACTGCTTTTCGAGCGCGTGCGCGGGGCGCGTCTATCACGGCATCAACACGCGCCTGATCAATGCCGAAATCCCGCGCAACGGCGCGAAGCCACGCTGTGGTGCCTTCCTCGCCGAATGGGAACGGTGCAGGGATGTGACGCGCCCCGCGTCTTTCCAGGGCGGCATGGGTGCCCCCGAGGAAAGCCTGTGTCAGGGCGAAACTGGTGTTTGGCCCGACGGAAACCTCGGTGTCGGCGTTGCGGGCGGGCAGAACGCTGACCTTGTCGATCCCGATTTGCGCCAACAGATCCAGCGCCTGATCCTCGGCCACGTCGGGCAGGGCACCCACCATCATCAGCTGCCGCTCATCGCTGGCGGGCAGGGCGGGCACCATCGCCGCAAGGCAGGCATCCTCGCCTTCGGTAAATGTGGTCTCTATGCCCGAGCCCGAGTAATTCAGAACCCGCACGCGTGGGGCGTATTTGGCGCTCAGGCGTTCGGCGGCGCGGGACAGATCAAGCTTGATGACTTCCGAAGGGCAGCTGCCGACCAAGAAAAGTTGCCGAATGTCGCTGCGCCGCGCCAGCAGGCGGTCAACCTCGCGCTCAAGCTCTTCTTGCGCGTCGGCCAGCCCAGCCAAATCACTTTCTTCCAGAATAGCGGTTCCGAAACGGGGTTCGGCAAAGATCATCACACCGGCGGCGCTTTGCAAAAGATGTGCGCAGGTGCGGCTTCCGACGACTAGGAAAAACGCATCCTGCATTTTCCGGTGCAGCCAGATGATTCCCGTCAGACCACAGAACACCTCGTGCTGACCACGTTCCTTGAGAACCGGCGCGTTGCGGCATCCCATGGCGGGGGGCGGGGGCGTGTGGGCGGTCATGCCGGGGCCTCCGCCTGAAGCCGCGCGGCCCTGAGCTTGAGAAGAAACTGACCCGCGTTGACGACATAAGCCGCATAGGCGCAAAGTGCCAACCACATGAGCGGCGCCGGTTCCAAAGCGGCAGTGAAAAGCGCCCAGACATAGGCCGTGTGCAGTGCGATCACCGCAAAGCTAAAGACGTCTTCCCAAAAGAAAGCAGGAGCGAAAAGATATTGACCGAAAACGATTTTTTCCCAAATCGCCCCGGTCACCATGATCAGATACAAAAAGCCCGTCTTGATCAGGATCGACCAGGTCGCGGCCTCGTATCCAGCGCCGTTCCAGAGGTAGCGCAGCACAAGGATCAATGAGATCACGAAAACGACGAACTGAAGGGGTGCCAAAACGCCTTGCACGATTGTCCAGCGACTTGAGTCTCGCCGGGCGCGCTGCGCTGGGGTATACAGCGCGGCCGAATGGGTCATATTTTGCGCGCTTGGCGTCATTTGGTCCCTCGAAAAGCCGGTGTCTTGTCATCCAATGCTATGGCTTTCAGGGCGAAAGTGTCAATTAAAATTTACACATTTGAAAATCACAATGTGTCTATATTGGTTGTCATTCTGCCGGCCTGCGTCGCGGGTTGGGGGAGATTCGGGGTGGCGATGCTAGGATTTGAGCCGGGTTGCAATAAATTGTCGGCAATCCCAGTGGCTTGGTTCCACTCAGGCGTGTGGCGTGTCAATAAAAATTGACATTTGACCCGGCGCTAAGCAGACTTAAACCCAAGAGTGCGATTGTTCAGTGTCGTGTAGAGCGGCATTAAGTGCGGCCATGGGAGGAGCGCATGGGAGAAGAGAACGGGAATAACGGCTCGGGGATCAACCAGAAACGTGAGCCAGCGATCAGATTTCTGGTCGAATCCGCCTTGCGATCGGTTCTATCCAAATCTCAATCTGACAAGCCTCGATCGCGGGAGGAATGGGTTGCCTACCTTGCCGAGGCGATGATCTCGGACTCTGAGACAAGCCACCATGCGGCGATTTCTTCGCTTGTCGCGTCGGGAGTGTCTTCCGAAGAGGTGTTTCAGAAGTATATTCCCGCCGTGTCAAGGTTTCTTGGCGAGATGTGGGTCAGCGACAAAGCCAGCTTTGTCGATGTTACCGTGGGCGCGGCGCGCTTGCAGGCCCTGTTCCGCAACAAAGCACAGCCGGGCGAGGCGGGCTGGCTCACCCGCAGTATACCGCTTGGCCAATCCGTTCTGATGATTGTGCCCAATTTTGAAAACCATTCGCTTGGGGCCTTCGTGGCCGCCGATCAGTTCCGCCGTCACGGTTTGTGGGTTCATATGGCCATTGGCCTTGAAGACGAGGAAATTGCCGCTTTAATAGAAACAAGTGGGTTTTCTTTGCTAGGCATTACTGCGGCAACACCGAAATCGGTTGAAAAGTGCAGGAAGATAGTTGAATACCTGAAAACTAAAGTTGAGCATTGCCCGCCAATAGCGATCGGAGGCTTTGCGGTTGAAGACGCTGAGGCGGTTGAGCGAACCACCGGAGCGGATTTCGCAGTAAAGTCTGTGCGCGAGGCTGTAGAGCGGGCAGAGCTGTCAACGGTTGCGGGTTCGGCGCTGCTTGACGCTTGAAAGCCCAAGCCTGTGGCTTGGCTTACCGAGGTGTAAACGTGACGAGACAGAGTCGGACATCAGAACGAATGCGCGCCGGGGGCTTGCCCGACGTGGGGTCTGCTGGAAACATCCTAGAGCAGTCGTCGGATATTGCCGTCTACATGGATGCAGGTGGCACCATTCAGGGCATTTCAGTCAATCCCGAAAGCCCTGCACTCGGTTGTCTCGACCATTGGGTCGGGCGGCCTTTCAAGAGCTTCCTGACGTCGGACAGTGCGATCAAGTTCACCGACCGTCTGGCCGAGTTGGCGAAGTCTACGGATGAGGCCGTGCGCGCCATCGAACTCAATCACATGGACAACGCGACATGGGAATTCCCGGTTCGTTACACCCTTCACCGGATTGGCGATTCTGGTGAGGTTTTGCTTATCGGTCGCGATATGCAGCCTCTGGCCGAGGTTCAGCAGCGGCTTGTGCATGAACAGCTTGCCCGTGAGCGCGATCAGCAGCTTCTTAGAAGTGAGCAAACGCTGTTTCGCGTGGTGCTTGAGCAATCGGAAACACCTTTCATCATTGTCGAGCCCGAAAAGGCCCGCATTCGAAATATAAACTCGGCTGCTGCAAGCCTTCTGGGCAGCAATCCCGATACACTGACCGGCAATATCATGTCGCAAACCTTTGAGGGGCGGCGGCGCGGCGAATTCATGGAAGCCATGCAAAGCGCGGCCAATGCCGAGTCGGCCCGTACGGTTGAGGCCGTGTCGCGCCGCAATGGGCGGGTTTTCAACCTTCGGCCCATGTTTTTCCGCGCGGCGGGGGAATCTTTGCTGCTCTGCGTGATTGAGCCGACCGACGACAACGATGCTACAGGCCCAGAGTTCGCGCATTCGCTTGCGTCGCTTTACGCCGCCTCGGCCGACGCAATCGTTTTGATTGACGGCAAGGGGTTCGTGCGCGAAGCCAATGAGGCGTTCCTTGTCATGGTCGACGCGATGCAACTGCGTGACGTTCAAGACCAATCGCTGTCCGAGTTTTTGATGCGCGGGTCGGTTGACCTCAAGCTGTTGCTGGAAAGCGCTGCGAAAAAGGGCCCTATCCGCCATTATTCGGCACAGCTCAAAAGCGCTGTTGGCAATCGGACACCCGTAGATATTTCGATTTCCAGATTGCGCCAACGCGGTGGCGAGTTGGGATTCGGGCTGATCGTTCGCGATATGTCCTCGAATCAACTGCCTGACGTTGAGGACGCAAACGCGATTGTCAGCGAAGAGGCGATGCGCAACGTCATGGATCTGGTCGGGACGGCTTCGCTCAAGGATCTGGTGTCGGCCACCTCGGATGTGGTTGAGAAGATGTGCATCGAAACCGCGGTGCAGATCACCAACAACAACCGCGTGGCTGCCGCACAGATGCTGGGCCTGTCGCGTCAGAGTCTTTACGTCAAACTGCGCAAGCATGGGCTTGTGAGTTCCGACAAGGACGACTAACGCCGCGCGCTGCGCGACCTGTGGCAAACAAACCTCTTTCAAAAACGTCGAGTGTATAGTTTAATTGACACCATGAGTGTCAGAATTGATATACATGCGTCGCCTCGCTATCCGCACCCGCGCGCCATGCTTACCCTGATCAAGCCGATCACATGGTTCCCGCCGATATGGGCGTATCTGTGTGGTGTTATTGCGTCAGGGGTGCCGTTGAGTTCGGCGCCTGTCGCAGTTTTAACCGGTATGATCCTCGCCGGCCCGGTTGTCTGCGGTATGAGCCAGGCTGCCAACGATTGGTGTGACCGGCATGTCGATGCCATAAATGAACCCAACCGCCCAATTCCGTCCGGGGCCATTCCGGGCCGCTGGGGCCTTTGGATCGCCCTGATGATGAGTGTTTTGGCCTTGGCCCTTGGGGCCACCCTTGGGCCATGGGGGTTCGGTGCGACCGTGTTCGGAGTTTTGGCAGCTTGGGCCTATTCCGCCGAACCGGTTCGCCTTAAGAAATCGGGTATCTGGGGGCCGGGGCTTGTGGGCCTTTGCTATGAAGGCCTGCCATGGTTCACCGGCGTTGCCGTGTTGTCCGCCGGGGCGCCGTCGTTTCCGGCGGTCATCCTTGCGCTGCTTTATGCGCTTGGGGCGCATGGCATTATGACTCTCAATGATTTCAAGGCTTTGGAGGGAGACCGGCAAACCGGCGTCAATTCGCTTCCCGTGACCCTTGGCCCGACCCGCGCAGCGCGCGTGGCCTGTTGGGTCATGGCGCTTCCGCAACTCGCGGTTATCGTTTTGCTGGTTGCATGGGATCGTCCTTATCACGCCTTGGCCATCGCGACGCTTGTGGCCGCACAACTTTGGGCGATGCGTGTTTTGCTTAGTGATCCCAAAGGTCGCGCGCCGTGGTACAATGCCACTGGCGTCACCCTCTATGTCAGCGGCATGATGATCGCCGCCTTTGCCCTGCGCACGATGGGGGGCACGCCATGACCCTGAATTGGCTGTCGATCATCCGTCTGGGCCTTGTGCAAATGGCGCTTGGGGCGGTGGTGGTCCTGACGACCTCGACGCTCAACCGCCTGATGGTGGTGGAGCTTGCATTGCCCGCTGTCCTGCCCGGTGCGCTGGTGGCGCTACACTATGGCATCCAAATCACCCGCCCCAACTGGGGCTTTTTGTCAGACGCAGGCGGGCATCGGACCCGTTGGATTATCGGCGGCATGGCGGCGCTGGCGCTTGGCGCCTATGGCGCGGCGCAGGGTGTCGTTATGTTCGAGACGTCCTATGCCGTGGGTTTGACCCTGTCGATCCTTGCCTATGCCTTGATCGGGGTAGGTGTTGGGGCATCGGGCACATCGCTTCTGGCGCTTTTGGCCACGGCCACCGCGCCGCACCGTCGCGCGGCGGCCGCCACGATCACTTGGCTTATGATGATCGCGGGCATCGCCGTGACCGCAGGCACCGTGGGTGCGTTCCTTGATCCTTACACGCCACAGCTTTTGCTGAAGATCGTGGGGATCGTCTGTACCGGGGCGGTCGTGCTGACAGCGCTGGCGGTTTGGGGCATTGAACGCGGCGTCAAAGCCCCCGCGCGCCACAGCGACACCCCCCGCTTGATCGATGGATTGCGTGAGGTCTGGGCCGAACCCGAGGCGCGCCATTTCACCATCTTCGTCTTCCTGTCGATGACGGCCTATTTCATGCAGGAGTTGATACTCGAACCCTATGCCGGGCTGGTCTTTGGCTTCACGCCCGGGCAATCCACCTCGCTCAGCGGGGCGCAGAACGGTGGGGTTTTCCTTGGCATGCTCACCGTCGGCATCGCCGCGACGGGCCTTCGGATCGGATCGCTTCGGCACTGGGTTGTTGCGGGCTGCCTTGGGTCGGCGTTCAGCCTGACTGTTATCACCGGTCTGGGGCAGGTGGGTCTTGCCAATGCGTTGATCGGCGCGGTCGTGACGCTTGGATTTTTCAATGGCATGTTCGCCGTGGCCGCCATCGGGTCGATGATGGCGCTGGCGGGTGAAGGGCGCGGCGCGCGTGAAGGCACGCGCATGGGCCTGTGGGGCGCGGCGCAAGCCATGGCCGCCGGGTTTGGCGGGCTGATCGGCGCCGCCGCCGTCGATGTGATGCGCGTGGCATCGGGGCAGGACGCCGCGGCCTTCGGCGCAGTTTTCTTGGCCGAAGCGGCGCTTTTCGTGCTGGCGGCCCTCATGGCCATGCGAGTGATCGAACACCGCCAGGGCCGCAATGCAATTATCGTTCCGGGGGAATAGATCATGGCTGAGTATGATGTCGTTGTCGTAGGGGGTGGGCCTTCCGGGGCCACCGCGGCCGAAGATTTGGCCCGCTCGGGCCGAAAGGTGGCGCTGCTGGACAAGGCCGGGCGGATCAAGCCCTGTGGTGGGGCCATCCCGCCGCGCCTGATCGCTGATTTTGATATCCCCGAGGATTTTTTGGTTGCCAAGATCACCACCGCGCGGATGATCTCACCCACTGGACGCCGGGTGGATATCCCGATTGAAAACGGCTTTGTCGGGATGGTCGATCGTGAGGATTTCGATGAATTCCTGCGCAAGCGTGCAGCCGGCGCCGGGGCGGTGCGGCTGACGGGCACCTATCTGCGGATCGACCGCGATGCGACCGGCTCGGCCGTGGTGTATCGCGACAAGGTGAGCGGCGAAGAAACCCGCCTGACCACCAAGCTGGTGATCGGCGCGGATGGAGCGCGTTCAAACGTGGCGCGTGACGAGGTGCCGGGCGGCGAGAGTATCCCTTATGTGATTGCCTACCACGAGATTATCGAGGCCCCTGCCGCGGTGGGGGATTATCACCCGGACCGCTGCGATGTGATCTATGATGGCCGTATTTCGCCAGATTTTTATGGCTGGGTTTTCCCACACGGGCAAAAGGCCAGCGTGGGCATGGGCTCGCTTGTGCGCGAGGTGGATCTGAAAAAGGCGACGGCCGATCTGCGCATCGCCAGTGGCCTTGCCGATTGTCCGACCATCCGGCGTGAAGGCGCGCCCATTCCTCTCAAACCGCTTGAGCGTTGGGACAATGGCCGCGATGTCGTGCTGGCCGGGGATGCCGCCGGTGTCGTCGCGCCCAGTTCGGGCGAGGGGATCTATTACGCCATGGCCGGGGGGCGCGTGGCCGCCACCGCCGCGGTGGCCTGTCTGACGTCGGGGCGGGTCAAGGACCTGCGCCTTGCCCGGCAGCTTTTCATGCGCGAGCACAAGACTGTGTTCCGGGTGCTGGCCTCGATGCAGAATGCCTATTACAAATCCGACGAACGGCGCGAGCGCTTCGTGTCGCTGTGCCATGACATTGATGTGCAGCGTCTGACGTTTGAGGCGTATATGAACAAGCGGCTGGTCAAGGCGCGGCCCATGGCGCATCTCAAGATCGGGCTGAAGAACCTTGCCCATCTGACCCGCTTGGTCCCACAGGCCTATACATGACTGTGATGATCCCCACATGGGTGGGCGGCGATCTTGTCGCTGTTGAAAAACTGCAAGCGCATCGTGAAGGGCTGCGGCACAAGGCGGTCTCGGTCTTCGTGTTGTATGGGCGCGAGGTGCTGCTTCAGCGCCGCGCGATGGGCAAGTACCATACCCCCGGTCTATGGGCGAACACTTGCTGCACGCACCCTCATTGGGGCGAAGACCCGGTGGCGTGCGCCGCCAGACGGTTGGATGAGGAGCTGGGCCTGAAGGGGTTGCCCCTGCAGCATCGCGAACAGGTCGAGTATCGCGCCGATGTTGGAGATGGTCTTATAGAACACGAGGTGGTGGACATTTTCCTAACCCGTGTGCGGGCGCGTATTCCCGTAACCCCCAATCGCGATGAGGTGATGGATGTGCAATGGATCGATATGGCGGATCTGGAAAAGCGCATCCGTCAAAGTCCACACATCTATACCCCTTGGCTGCGCATCTATCTAGAGCGGCACGCAGAGCAGATATTTGCCTGACCGGCAGAAGTGTCAATTTTTGCAACTTTGATGTGTGTCAATTAAACTGGACAATATTTGTGTCACGTTGGTGCCATCCAAAGGAGGCACTATGAGACTTGTCCTGATACACCCGAACTATCACTCCGGCGGTGCCGAAATCGCGGGCAACTGGCCTCCTGCATGGGTGGCCTATCTTGCCGGCCCGCTCAAGGCGGCGGGATACACCGACATTCATTTCATTGATGCGATGACCCATCACATCGGTGAGGAAGAGCTTTTCGCGCGTATTCAAGCGCTTGCGCCTGATATCGTGGGGGCCACCGCCATCACCCCGTCGATCTACAAGGCCGAACGCGCATTGGAGCTTGCCAAGCAAGCCGCGCCAAAGGCAATCACCGTTCTGGGCGGGGTTCATGCCACCTTCATGTTCAAGCAAGTCTTAAGTGAAGCGCCGCATATCGACGCCATCGTGCGCGGGGAGGGCGAGGAGGTGTTTCTGGACTTCGTGCGCGCCGTGGAAGATGGCCGTTGGCAGGCAGAGCGCAAGAAAATCAAAGGCATCGCCTATACCGACGATACCGGGATTGTCGCCACTCCGGCGGCGCCAACGGTGAAGGATCTGGACGGGATCGTGCCCGATTGGTCGATCCTTGATTGGGAAAAATATATCTATATTCCGCTCAATACGCGGTTGGCCATTCCCAGCCTTGCGCGCGGCTGCCCGTTTACCTGCTCGTTTTGTTCGCAATGGAAATTCTGGCGCGACTATCGCGTTCGCGACCCGCAAAAGGTGGTTGATGAGATCGAAGATCTGGTCGAAACTCATGGTGTCGGCTTTTTCATCCTTGCCGACGAAGAACCCACAATCAACAAAAAGAAATTCACTGAATTCTGCGAGGAGTTGATCCGCCGGGGCCTGCCCGACCGGGTGAAATGGGGCATCAATACACGTGTGACTGACATTCAGCGCGATAAGGACATGCTGCCGCTTTGGCGGAAGGCGGGCCTTGTCCATATCAGCCTCGGCACCGAGGCGGCCGCACAACTCAAGCTGGACCGGTTCAACAAGGAAACCAAGGTTGAGGAGAACAAAGAGGCGATCCGCCTTCTGCGCGAGGCCGATATCTTTACCGAGGCACAGTTCATTGTCGGCCTTGAAAACGAGACCGAGGAAACCTTGGAAGAAACCTATCGCTACGCCCGCGATTGGAACCCGGATTTGGCAAATTGGACAATGTATACGCCTTGGCCCTTTACGCCGCTTTTCCAGGAATTGCGCGATAAGGTCGAGGTGTTCGATTTCGAGAAATACAATTTCGTCACCCCGATCATGAAGCCTGACGCCATGGACCGCGCCACGCTTTTGGATCGCGTGATGCACAATTATCGGCGCTTCTATATGATAAAGGCGCTGTTCCATTACCCTTGGCGCGGGCGTGGCTTTCGGCGCAAATACCTGCTGGGCTGCTTGCGCGCCTTTGCCAAGGCAGGCTTTGCGCGGACCTTCTATGACCTTGGGAAAGTGGGCTATTGGGGGCCGCAATCCAAAGACAAGGTGGATTTCCACTTTGACGATAGCCGCGAGATCGCCGATGCGCAGATGGCCGATTGGGAGGCCATGGCCGACCGCAAGGCCAAAGCCGCCGAGCGCAAAGCCAGCGTTCGTGCGCAGGTCAAGGCCGAGAAGGCCCGCATTGCCGCGCTTGAGGCTGAAACGCGCGCCTGCGGTGGTGGCGATCAGCAATTGGAGTACAAAACCCCGGCGGAGTAGGGCATGAGCCACCTCAATGGTATCAATCGCGTCGGGCCCAACGCCATTTTGCAAAGCGCCGAGGCCCTGCGCGCCTTGGCCGGTCAGGATACGGTCGAGCGTGTTTTTGAGGGTGCGGGGCTGCTTGCGCTGCTTGAGCATCCACCGCAAGATATGGTGCCCGCAAGCCAGGCCGCGCGCCTGCATGCCACCATCGCGCGCGACCTACCGCCCGGCCTTGCCCTTGAAATCGCCCGCGACGCAGGGCGCAGAACCGGGGACTATATCCTTGCACACCGTATACCGCGCCCGGCGCAATGGATTTTACGGGCCTTGCCCGCCCGCCTTTCCGGCCCGATGCTGCTCAGGGCGATTTGCCATCATTCCTGGACCTTTGCCGGCAGTGCGGATGTCACCCACCACCCGGCAGACCCTATGGAACTTACAATCCACGACAATCCCCTCGCCGTGACCGGCTGTGCGTGGCACTGCGCCGTTTTTGAAACGCTTTTTCACCGATTGGTCAGTCCAAGACTTGTGGTCGAACATCGCGCATGTTGCGCTCAATCCGGGCGGATATGCCGGTTCGTTTTTCATCGTGATAGATGAGAACACCTGTCGCGCGTTTATGGCGTCATTCCTGACTTCCATAGGGGGCTGAAACGCCCCGGTTTAACGCAGGCCAATAGCTGCAATTCACGCATCCATATCGAGCGCCTAGGCCTGTGCAGAGGCGGTCTCTTTGGCCTTGCTGGAGCGATATTCCTGGTGGGGCCATGCTGGCGGTTTTCTATGCTATCGCCTTCGGCTGCATCAGGCGGGTTTGGTATGCCTATCGCCTTCGGCTGCATCAGGCGGGGGCCGAAAAGCTGACATTGCGGTCCGACAAGAGGCCAAGCGGCGGGCGTCATTGATCACAGCCATAGATTGCAACCCTGCGGCGCGGGGCCTAGGCTTTGGCCGATAGGCACGGGCAAGGGGTGAGATGGGCATGAGTAAACCGCTGAAAAATCCAGGCCTACCGCCGGGGGCGATTGTCGAGACCGATCCGGACGGCGGCGCGTGGCGCAATGACGGCGTTCGGCTGACCCCGGCCAGCCAGAATCCATGGTATGTGCTGGCGACAGTGGCGGGGGAGCAGGAGGGGACTGTTTTTGATTCCGAGGAAGGGGCGTATGTTCTTAAAGTTGATGAAGGCTTGAATGCTCAAAATCGTCGCTTTTGGAACGGCTGGATGTGTCAAGGTTTGGAAGATGATGAGCGCGAGGAACTGGCACGTAAACTTCAGTTGTCACCAAAAGAACTGTTGCCGCTAGGAGTGGCGGAGATGAAACGCCTAACCACGCGTTTCCAAAAGGCTTTTCCCGACCAAAAACCTGAAGAAACTATACCTAATCCTGAGTTGGGAATAGACTTCAGGCAAGCTTACTTCCCGCAGGCCGTTGTTTTTGGCAGATTCTACCTAGCGAGACCTGCCATCTTTTTTGATACTTGCTTTGTAGGGCCTGCTGTTTTTCAAGCGGCCTATTTTGATGGCTTGGCACTTTTCCATAATGCGCATTTCAATGGACCAGCGTATTTTGACGACGTACAATTTGCCGAAGCTGTTGTCTTTCATTTTGCCCAATTTGAAGGGCCCACCTTTTTCCAAGGTGTGGGGTTCAGCAAACGTACCGAATTTCGAAGTGCGGGTTTCACCGGATTTACCGATTTTTCAGATGGCCGTTTTGGGGCGCGTACGTCTTTTGATAACGCTTGTTTCAAAAGCGAAGTGCCTAGATTCTTCCATCGGGAGATGCACCAGAACACTGGTTTTACCGAAAACCGCTCACTCTGGCCTGATGTGACAACAGAAAACGCCGATCAGGGCAAACGGGCCTATACCCGTCTTCGGCAGGTGGCGGCGGAGATTTATGACCCGGACCTTGAACATTTTTTCCTGCGGCAGGAGATGAAGTGCAAAGAGGCGCTCGCGGGGCGGTTCGAAAAGGTGTTGTTTATCCTTTACCGAAAATTCGCTGACAGCGGGATTTCGGTGAAGCGCCCGGCGGCGGCCTTGGCGGGGCTTTGGGGGCTTGGGGCGGCGATGTTCGCGGGGTATTTTCTGGCCCCCATGGGCCACCATGTGCCCGATTATGTTGCGGCGTCACCCGGATGGTCGGGGATTGGCCTGTCATTTGCCAATGTCTTTGCCTTTCTTGGGTTGTCACGCGCGTTTTTCGCGGAGGTCTTGGTGGCGTTGCCGATTTCGCTGAAATACTTTGCGGGATTGCAGACCGTTTTGGGGGCTGTGTTTTTCTTTTTACTGGCCTTGGGCCTGCGCAATCGGTTTCGGTTGAAGTGAGGCAATGGCCATACGGTTGGCCCGGGCTGCAAGGCCGGGCCGCGCCCGACCCTCCCCCCGGGAGGGCGCTTTGGCGAGGTCATCCGCAGTATGTGCGGCATCTCTTCTTTTGAGCGTGAGGTGGACATCAGATGGTGTGATGCGCCCACCCAGGGTCGGGCGCGTCCCTTTGTTCCCGGATTATGGGAGCTGGCGCGGAATCGAGGCGCGGCTTTGTGCCTTTCCCCAAGACTCTGCTTGCGCCCCTGCCGTGTGATCCCTAGAAAAGCCGTGATTTTGACCGCCGCGGACGCCTCCGCGGCCCGATGCTATGGATGAGGACGACTATGCAGGTCACCGAGACCCTGAACGAAGGGCTGAAACGCGCCTACACAATGATTTTGACCGCCCAGGAACTGGACGACAAGGTCACAGACAAACTCAAAGAGGCCCAGCCCGAGGTTGAGCTGAAGGGCTTTCGCAAGGGCAAGGTGCCCCTGCCGCTGCTGAAAAAGCAATTTGGCCAGCGTGTGCTGGGCGAAGCCATGCAAGAAGCCGTGGATGGCGCCATGGCCCAGCATTTCGAAGACAAGGGCGAGCGCCCGGCGGCGGAACCTGCCGTCAAGATGGTCAACGAGGACTGGAAAGAGGGCGACGACGTTGAGATCGAGATGTCGTATGAGGCTCTGCCGGACATTCCCGAGGTGGACCTGAGCCAGATCAAGGTCGAACGTCTGGTGGCCAAGGCTGATGACGACGCCGTTGACGAAGCGCTGGCCAATCTGGCCGAAAGCGCGCAGGACTTCAAAGACCGCAAAAAAGGTAGCAAGTCGAAAGACGGCGATCAGGTCGTGATCGACTTTGTCGGCAAGGTTGATGGCGAGCCTTTTGAGGGTGGTTCGGCGGAAGATTATCCTCTGACTCTGGGCTCGAACAGCTTTATTCCCGGCTTCGAAGAGCAGCTGGTTGGCGTGAAGGCGGGCGACGAAAAAGACGTGACCGTCACTTTCCCTGAGGAATATCAGGCTGAGCATTTGGCGGGTAAAGAGGCTGTCTTTGAGTGCACGATCAAGGAGGTCAAAGAGCCTGTCGCCGCTGAGGTCAATGACGAGCTTGCCACCAAATACGGCGCCGAAAGCCTTGACGATCTGAAAACCCAGATCAAAGAGCGGCTGGAAGCCGAATATGCCGGGGCCGCGCGCGCCGTGCTGAAACGCAATGTGCTGGATGAGATGGACAAGCTGGTCAGCTTTGATCTGCCGCCCAGCATGCTGGACGCCGAGGCCAAGCAGATCGCGCATCAGCTGTGGCACGAGGAAAACCCTGAGGTCGAGGGGCATGATCACCCCGAGATCGAAGCGACCGACGAGCATAAGACACTGGCCGAGCGCCGTGTTCGCCTGGGTCTGTTGCTGGCCGAATTGGGCCAGAAGGCCGAGGTGGAAGTTTCGGATGCCGAGATGACCCAAGCTGTCATGCAGCAAGCACGCCAGTATCCGGGGCAGGAACGTCAGTTCTTTGAATTCGTGCAGAACAACCCGCAGATGCGTCAGCAGTTGCGCGCGCCGATCTTTGAAGAGAAGGTCATCGACCACGTGATCGAACAGGCGCAGGTCAGCGACAAGGACGTGTCCAAGGCGGATCTGGAAAAAGCCGTCGAAGCGCTGGACGACGAATAAAGATCATAGGCCCGGGACCATCCGGGCCTTGCTGGATCGAGATTGAAAAGGGCCGCCCCTGGAATGGGGGCGGCCTGTTTCGTTTCTGAATGACGGACCGGGCAGGGGAGATAATCCGCACCGGTCTTCA
>Ga0102932_1000856_pt1 | contig 15670 bp, 6 predicted proteins | sample SalPonR1_C_D2_MG_FD_78212 | JGI IMG/M metagenome (GOLD analysis project Ga0102932, IMG submission 78212) | Salt pond soil microbial communities from South San Francisco under conditions of wetland restoration - Salt Pond MetaG R1_C_D2_MG | ecosystem: Environmental > Aquatic > Marine > Intertidal...
CCAAACTTGGGGAGCGGACGGCGCATGCGACGGTCACCGCGTCCAATCTGGAGACACCGCGGCCCATCGATTTTGTGCGGGATGTCAATCCGGTCCTCTCGCGGTTGGGCTGTAACCAAGGCACCTGCCATGGCGCGCAAAAGGGGAAGAACGGTTTCAAACTTTCGTTGCGGGGCTATGACCCGATCTTTGATGTTCGCGCACTGTCGGACGACTTAGCTGGACGCCGTCTGAATTCGGTTTCGCCTGACGACAGCCTCATGCTCCGTAAACCGTTGGGATTGGCACCGCATGAAGGAGGCGTGCTGATGCAGCCAGGGGACCCCTACCACGCGGTCCTCCGGCGCTGGATATCCGACGGTGCACAGCTTGACCTGCGTTCCCAAAAAGTCGAACGGATTGAACTGCGGCCCGAAAACCCAACGGTCCAACAGATCGGTTCGCAGCAGCAAATACGTGTGATCGCGTTCTATCCCGACGGCCAACAGCGTGACGTCACTCGCGAAGCCTTTATCGAGAGCGGTAATAGCGAAGTAGCGACATCGAACCGGACGGCATTGCTGACGGCGCTGCGGCGCGGCGAAGCGCCAATCCTGGCTCGCTACGAGGGTGCTTATGCGGCAACCACGTTGACGGTGATGGGAGACCGCGAGGGGTTCGAATGGCAAACGCCTGAAAGCTGGGGTGCGATCGATGACTTGGTGGCAAAAAAATGGCAGCGAATGAAGTTGCTCCCCAGCGAACTGTGCACCGATGAAGCATTCGTTCGCCGCGTGACTCTGGACCTCACCGGCTTGCCGCCGACGTCCACGGATGTTCGAGAATTCCTTGCTGACGAACGCCCAACCCGCGAGAAACGCCAAGCCCTAACCGAAAAACTGATTGGCAACGAAGCTTTTATCGAATACTGGACCAACAAATGGGCCGACCTGTTGCAAGTGAACCGCAAGTTCCTGGGCACCGAAGGCTCGAAGAAGTTCCGCCAGTGGATCCGTGCGGCAGTCAAAGAGAATCGACCCTATGACCAGTTTGCTCACGAAATCTTGACCGCCTCGGGTTCCAATAATCAGAACCCCGCAGCAGCCTACTTCAAAATCTTGCGCGATCCTGAAACGACGGTGGAGAACACCACGCATCTGTTCCTTGGCATCCGTTTCAACTGTAACAAATGCCATGACCATCCGTTCGAACGTTGGACACAGGACCAGTACTATCAAACGGCCGCCTTCTTTGCTCATGTCGATCTGAAGAAAGATCCCGAAAGCAAAGACCGCAAGATTGGTGGCACAGCCGTCGAAGGGGCAAAACCGCTGTTCGAAGAGGTCTACGACAAGCCCAACGGAGAAGTCCTGCACGGTAGGACGAATAACCCGGTCGAACCGATTTTTCCCTATGAAGCAGAGTTCGAAGTTGCCGAAGACGCCACGCGGCGCGAACGTTTGTCGGCTTGGATGACTTCGCCGAACAACCAATATTTTGCACGCAGTTATGTCAACCGGATTTGGGGTTACCTCACCGGTGTCGGTTTGATTGAACCGATCGACGACATTCGTGCGGGCAATCCTCCGACGAACCCTGAACTGCTTGACTACTTGACCGAGCAGTTCATCGCTAGCAATTTTGATTCGCGGCAACTGATGCGAGAGATCTGCAGCAGTCGCACTTATCAACTCTCGGTGACGCCCAATCGCTGGAATGCGGACGACCAGCAGAACTATGCCCATGCCACGCCGCGACGCCTTCCGGCCGAAGTGCTGTTCGACGCGGTGCATGCCGCCACAGGTTCCCAATCGAATATCCCCGGCGTACCGGCCGGGACGCGTGCGGCCGAACTACCCGACTCGGGTGTGGAATTGGCGGACGGCTTTCTGGCCAACCTCGGTCGTCCGGTGCGAGAAAGTGCCTGCGAGTGCGAACGCTCGACCGACTTGCAGTTGGGATCGGTCATGGCACTGGTCAGCGGGCCGACGATCGGCAGCGCAATTTCCGACGACAAGAACGACCTTGCGACACTGGTTAAGGAATTACCCGATGACCAAGCTCTCGTGGAAGAAGTGTTTTTGAGATTACTCGCTCGCAAGCCGACCGCGGCCGAGTTCGCGACGTTCCAAACCATTCGTGAACAGATCCAATCCGACCACGCTCAACTCGTCGCAACGCTTGCCCAGGCGGAGCAAGCGTGGACCGAGGAACGTGGGAAACGAGAAGCCCGCAGAATGGAAAATATCGCTAGCGTAAAGCAGCAGATGGCTGACCTGCTGAAGTCGCTGCAGCCCGAACTCGACAAGCAGGAGCAGGCGCGTCAGATGGCGATCGAAGTAGCCAAGGCCGACTTGGCCGCCTCGGAAAACCAGACCGAAAAGCGACGCGAGCAATGGCTCACCGAGGCGGCGACGACGACCGAATGGTTCCCGCTTCGTCCCTCCGGCTTGGACGCCTCGAATAAGGCTCAACTGCGTTCGGAAGCGGACCGTGCAATCGTCGCCTCGGGGGTCATGGACAAAGGAACGTACACCATCACCGTGCAGACCCATCTGCCCAAGATCACCGGCTTTCGCCTTGAGACGCTGCCGATCGCTGATCGCCCGGGTGGTGGCCCCGGTTTCCCTGAAAACGGCAACTTTGTGGTGACCGAATTTCAGGTCGCCGCCGCTCCCCTGGAAACTCCGGACCAAGCGACCGCGGTGGCGTTAAAAAATGCGTTGGCGGATTTCTCGCAGAGCAGTTTTGGAGCAGCACAGATGATCGATGGAAAAACCGATGATCAAGGTGGCTGGGCGGTATCTCCGGCAGGTGGCGTGGTGCACTGGGCGACCTTCCAAGCTGCCGAACCGATCGCACATCCACAGGGCACCGTGCTCACCTTTCAAATCCATCAATACCACAACGCCGCCGATCATCGCTTGGCTCGCTTTCGCCTGAGTGCGACAACCGATGGGGGAGAGGTGACGCTGGGGTTACCCGAAAGTCTGGCAGCGACTGCCGCGACGCCCGACGAACAACGCAGCGAGCAACAGCAAACGGCGCTGGCAGCTTACTTTGCAAACATCGACACCGAGATTGCGGCCAAGCGTGAAGCGTTAGCGGTCGCCAGCCGTCCGCTTGCCGAAGACAAACGCATCACGGCCCTGAAACGTCGCTTGGACTCGCTGCAAGTCGAAACGCCTCTCGATGCTCAACTTGTTCAGTTACGCAAAGACCTCGATCAGAGCACCGCACAACTCAACCAGCTTCGACTGACCGCGGTGGAAGACCTCACCTGGGCTTTGATCAACAGCCCAGCCTTCCTGTTCAACCGATAAACCACCTCCTCGTGCTTCGTCCACATCTCCTACCATCCTTAGCAAGAGAGCTCGCTCATGTTGTCATTCAAAGGCTCCTCGGTCGCTCGTGATCTTTGCGATCCTCACCTGACACCCACGCGGCGTGATATCTTGCGGGTCGGTGGTTGCGGTATGTTGGGCCTGTCCCTCGGGTCCATGCTCCGCATGCAGGCTCAAGCCGCAGAAGCCAAAGTCAGCGGTGGGCCGGGGTGGGGCAAAGCGAAAAGCATCATTCTGGTTTACCTTCAAGGCGGACCAAGTCACCTCGATCTGTGGGACCCCAAAGAGAACCTGCCCGACAATGTCAAGAGTGTCTTCTCTCCCATCAGCACCAAACTTCCCGGTGTCAAGTTCACCGAAAATCTGCCCCGGTTGTCTCAGCTCAATGACCGTTTCACGATGATTCGGTCGATGTCTTATACGCCCAACGGTTTGTTCAATCACACCGCGGCGATCTATCAGATGATGACCGGTTATACGACCGACAAGGTCAGCCCGTCGGGTCAGTTGGAACCGCCCAGCCCTAAGGACTTTCCGAATTTTGGCAGCAACTTAATTCGGCTCCGGCCTGTGGATGAACCGATGCTTCCGTTCGTGATGCTGCCGCGACCGCTGCAAGAATCGAATGTGGTCGGCAAAGGGGGCACTGCGGGGTTCTTGGGAAAAGCATTTGATCCCTACACGCTGTACCCCGCCGGGGACGACATGGACATGCAAAAGATGACGCGGATCAAGATCGATGACTTGCAGTTGCGACCCGAAGTTTTCAGCGTGCGACTGCAACGCCGCGCCCGCTTGCGAGATCTGTTGAACCAACAGATGCCCGAGATCAACAAAGCGGTCGAATCCTTCGAACTGGACGAGTACTACGATCGAGCCCTCTCGCTGGTCGTTTCCGGACGTGCCCGAGAAGCCTTTGAATTGTCAGCCGAACCCGAAGCAATCCGTGAAAAATACGGCCAAAACACCTTCGGACAAAGTTGTTTGCTGGCGAGGCGTCTGGTCGAAGCAGGCACGCGCGTGGTGGAAGTGGTGTGGCCCAAAGTCGCCAATAGTGACAACCATTCATGGGACCATCACACGGGTTTAAGCAAACGCATGAAGGACCAATCTGCCCCGATGCTCGACTCCGGCTTGTCGGCACTGATTGAAGATCTTGATGAACGCGGCATGCTGGAAGAAACCTTGGTCGTGGCGGTTGGCGAATTCGGGCGTAGCCCCCAACGGGGCGTCAGCACGAGCGGAAACAACAATAGTGATGACGGGCGTGACCACTGGCCGTACTGTTACACAGCGGTCATGGCCGGTGCGGGAATTCGTCGAGGTTACGTGCATGGCAAGAGCGACAAGACCGCTAGCGCACCGCTGGAGAACCCCGTTCACCCCGGCGAACTTTTGGCGACGATTTACCATAACTTTGGGATCGATCCTGAAACCATCGTCTACAACCACCTCAACCAGCCGCGAGAACTGGTGAAGGCGCAAGCCGTCACGGGATTGTTCTCCTAGCCGCGCTGGCGGCCCCCTGGCCCCACACGCACCGCGCACTCGGCGGTCGGCCACTGCCGAGACTGCCGGCCGACGGGGCTCTCCTGAGAAATCGAGCCTCCATTTCATGGCGAAGGGAGGCTCCAGAAAGCCTGGCGGCCGGCAGTCGCCTCCGCCCGAAAACGCCCCCTCACAGAGCCATAAAGCCCGATGCAGGCAGACAAGCTGCCTTAAGCCCCGCCCTATATGGCTCTCACGCCACCTCGAACGAGCCTTTCCCCCCGGAACTCAAAGGGATCGAACGCCCCGTAAACTTGCAGCCAACGCCCCCCTCGGGTACGCTGAGGCGAATCGGTCTTGTCCTGACGCCATGTTCCCCACGAACTAAAAGTGCGTCCTTTTCCATTCTCGTGTCTCTAGGAATCTTCACATGGTCCACACTTTTCGTAGTCGGCGTGGCTTCACGTTGGTGGAATTATTGGTGGTGATTGCCATCATCGGAGTGCTGGTTGGCTTGTTATTGCCGGCCGTGCAAGCCGCTCGCGAAGCGGCGCGGCGCATGCAATGTGGTAACAACATGAAGCAGATCGGCCTGGGTCTGCACAACTACCATTCGAGCTACCAAATGTTTCCCGCTGGGCAAGGTGGTACGACCGGTCCGGGCAATGAACTGAACAACAGCAACCGCCTGAACTGCATGCTGGTCGGCATCTTGCCTTTTATTGAACAACAGCCTTTGTGGGAGCAAATCAGCAACCCGTTTACGGCCGGTGGTTTCACTTTTTCGCCGATGGGTCCCGTGCCGGCTCGTGACGATGCGCGGGCCGTTGGAGGGGGAGCGGTTTATCGACCTTGGGCAACTCAAGTGAACACCTACCGCTGCCCTAGCGATCCGATTGTGTTTGGCGGCCAAGGCCAAACCAACTACGGCTCCTGTTTTGGGGACGGCATTCGAATGGTCGGCGGTTACTTTGACCGCGGAGAAGCCAATGTACCAAATGACATGGGTGCCAAACGTGGGATGTTCCGCACCTTGCGAACCCTGGCGGGGATCAACTCCAACACCTCGCAATCACGTTTCCGTGATGTGTTGGATGGAACCAGTAACACGGTGATGATTGGAGAACTGGGATTGGCGAACCGCAAACGTGGCATCATCGGATATGCGTACCAGGACCCAACCGGTTTCGATGGCCCGAACGATCCTGCCGCTCAATTGCCCAGCGCCTGTAAAGCGGGACCGCACATTGATCCCAACAAGCCCACTCGATACACCGGGGGTGGCCTGGGAGCCCGCGGTCGTCGCTGGGCAGACGGACATCTCATGCTGACCGGAGTGACCTGCGTGCTGCCTCCGAACTCACCAAGCTGCCGCATTTCGGGTACCGATAACCGCACCGGGATTTTCTCGGTTGCCAGTTACCATAAGGGAGGCGCCCATGTGGTAATGGGAGATGGTGCTGTCAAGTTCATCACCGACTCGATCGAATCGGGCAACATGAACGCCCCTTCGGTCTCCAATGCCCCCGGCTTCACACCGCCCGGTAACGAAAGCCCTTACGGCTTGTGGGGAGCGATGGGCTCGATCGACGGCGCAGAAACCGACACCTTGGACTGATTGCCCTGAACTCCATTCAGTACCAAACGCTCGATGCTGCCGTGGGCGACATCGAGCGTTTTTTTTGCTACTTCGATGCCGGTAGCCGTGCCTCGAGCGGTAGGTTTGTTACGATGTTTTTCCAAACGTGTGACTCGGTTGTCGACACGGTTTTCTATCACTTGATTTGTGAGCCCTCAGTTATGAAGTTTGAGTTTGTAATTCGGTTGTTGGCAGTTCTGGTATTGCTGGTCGTTCCATTCAGCTTTGGCTGTGGCGCGGCAACGGGCACGACAGAAACCTCGGACGTGGTCGAAGCGGATCCCGATGTCGAAGTCGAAGAAGCTGAGCCGCTGCCAGGTTGCTAGATCGATCAAGGCGAGCTCTTGAGTCTCGGCCTAACCGACAAGGAACCGCTTGCGAGGCGTTTCCAGCATTTATTGGGCTAGCACTCAATCGACCAGCAGGGTCCTACGGAAGGATTTGCACAAACCTGCCACAAACTCCCGCAGCCGCCATGAGGAGAGACCTGATGGCGGCTGGAGAACGCCGCCCGAGCATGAAACGATCGTGACTTGCCCCCGCGCACACACGGAGGCCGAATCTCGGTCTGGGGAACAAGTCAAAACGTCTCTTCATGTCAGCGCCCAGGATTCGGTACGGCAGCCTGAATGACGTGCCGCCAACAACTACTAATTCTTTAGTTGACAAACTTGGCCTGACAGATATGCTGAGGGAATTGAACGTCATTCTGATGCGCTCCAGAGCCCCTCATGTCAAGACACCGTCAGGCGACGCCGACCGAAGTGGAGCTTGAGATCCTGCAAGTTCTGTGGGAGGCTCAACCGGCAACGGTCCGCGAGGTGACCGAGGCGTTGAACCGGCAACGACCACGGGCCTATACCTCGATTCTTAGCATGCTGAATGTGATGCACGAAAAGGGGTTGGTGGTCCGCGAAGTCCAAGGCCGGGCTCATCTTTACCGTGCCAAAAAATCGCGGGAGAAAACCTTGGGTGGTGTGGTCAAAGATCTTTTGGGCCGAGCATTCCAAGGTTCCTCCACGTCACTGATCACTCAGGTCTTGGAACAGTCAAAGCCTTCGGCGGAAGAACTGCGAGAGATCCGTCAGGTGATTGAGGCATGGCAAGAGGAAGGCCAACAGAAATGATGGAACAGCTCTCCTCGCCGATGGCCACCACCTTTGCATTGACGCTGCTGCATTTCCTGTGGCAAGGCTTGCTAGTGGCGTTCCTCTACGGCTGTTTATTGCAGGCTCTGCCACTGCGTTCGACTTCGCATCGTTATACGATCGGGGTCGTCATGTTCGTGCTGCTGTCGCTCTGTCCGCCGGCAACTTTTGCGATACTGCAGCACTCTGCTGCCCATTCAACTGCCGCGCATGACAGACCAGTACGAAGCCTCACGACGCTACCGATTTCGAGCACTTTTTCCGGCGTTGCCAATTCGCCGACTAGCACCTCCATTCTGTCTGCCACCACAACGGACTCTCTCACACCCGCTGTTACAACCTCGCGTCTCCATCTGCCCGTTCCTTTCCTGCTGTTGTTGTGGTCAGCCGGAATGATCGTATCAGGAGCACGACTGTTGGCGGGATTCGTCAACGTGCTGTGGCTGCGGCAGGGCCGATTCGCGATTGCTTTACCACTGGCGACTCGCTGCCAACATCTGGCTCAACGATTGAATATGGAGCCCGCGCAGGTATTTGGATCGTTACATATTCGCGAAGCGGCGGTGGTCGGTTTTTGGAAGCCGATAATCTTACTTCCTTCGGCTTGGCTGATGTCGCTGCCCCCAAACGTGCTTGAAGCGGTGATCGCGCATGAACTGGCACATCTTCGTCGCCACGATGTGTGGATCAATTTATACCAACGGATTGTGGAAACGCTCCTGTTCTACCATCCAGCGGTGTGGTGGTTATCGAATCGAATTCGCATGGATCGAGAAATGGCGTGTGACGAACTGGCGGTGGTTGCTACGGGTGACGCAGGCCAGTACGTACGGGCTCTTGAGCAGATTGGCAGATGGCAACTTCGCGGGACGCCCAGTCTCGCACCCTCGTTTACCGGAGACAGAAAGATGAAGCTGTTAAGTCGCGTTCAGAATGTATTGCACCGAAACACCAAACCCGAGCGGGAACCAGCGTGGCTGGTGGGCTTGGTTGCGGTCTTGCTGCCCCTGCTGTTCGTCGTGGTCCACAGCTTTCCGATGCTGGAAAGCAAGGCCAATGCGCAGGACGAAGGGGGATTCCGATCTGCGGAAGCCGAAGCGGGCGCGCGGCGTTCGCCCGAAGGCGAGCGAGATCGCGCACGGCCTGAGGGGCGACCGCAGGAAGGCGAAGCGATGAACGGCTTCAAGCCTCAAACACCTCGAGAAGCAGCGCTGTTTCAAATGATTCTCAAGCTACAGCGGGACGTCGCCAGCTTACAGCGGCAAGTTCCATCCCGAAGCGGCGAGAGGGAAAGTCGCGGGGGCGACTTCCGTTTCCGAGACCGAGAGATGGGTGAACGGACACAATCGGATCAGACGCGGAACTGGCAACAATCCAAGGCGGGACAAGTCTTCAAGGCTTATGACAAAAATAGCGACAACATTGTTTCGTTGGAAGAATGGCTCGCGATGACCAACGGCAACATCAGCCCGGCGCGGCGGGAATTACAAACCGAACGCTTCCAATCTGCGGAACCAAGCAAGGATGGCAAGTTCACCCCGAGCGAATTCATTCAGTGGTACACCAAAGATCGATTTGATACTCGCGAAGGGAATCGTGATGCGGAAGCACGCTCGTCAGGCGACCGGGAACGGGAACGCTCGAGCGGCGAACGCGAACGGGAAGCAGGTGAAAGGCCTACACGCGAAGGTGGTGCACGCGAAGGTGGTGCACGCGAAGGTGATCGAGGCCGCGGTGGCCGGGAAGGCGAACGCCCCGGTCCGCGGGACCGCGAATAAATCGACGGCCTCCTGGCGTACCCAGCAACGTCAGCCATCGCCAGCAAACGGTTGCTCGCTGTGGCTGACCGATCCCAGCGTTTCGCGGCAGCATGCTGGCGGTTTTACGCAACCCTCAACAAGGCGATTCCATGGCAGGCGTTCGATAGCGTCGCGCGAGAATCGTTAGCGCCGCAAACCAAGTCCCTCCCACTAGCAGAGGCGCGGCAGCAGGAAAAAACAGCGTCAGCACCGCAACGCCTTGAAAGACGAATCCAAGCAAAATGGACGCTCCCCACACATGGCCTCCCATGGCTAAGAAACCAAAACCACTGAGGGCCGCAGCGATGGGAAAGATGGCCGTGTGAGGAATCCCGCCAAGCAGCAGCAACAGATTCATGACCGCCAGCGTGACCAAATAGCCCAACCAGATCGACCACAGCGGACGCTCCGCGACGCTGCGTGGGGTGATCGCCCCGTCGCGATAGTAGTAGACCAGTCCGAGCAGCGCCACAAACATGGTTGCCCGTGGCAACCAGAAAGCGATCGGTTTGGAGAACTCCAATCGATCCAGGGTGAAGATGCACACATGCGTCACCAGGATCAGGCAGCCGATCAGAAAAAGGCCGCGTCCCCAAGTTTGAAAAGATTCCTGATGCTGATCACGTGCAAGAGTGCGTGTGACACGATTGATGATCGAAGAACGCGTGCTGTGAACTTTTTCTCCGTCAAGAAAACGCTGCAGGTCGGCAGCCATCTGCCCAGCGGACTGGTAGCGTGCCGCTGGAGATTTTTCGAGACACCGCATGCAGATGCACTCCAGATCGAGGGGAACCTCGGGACAGAGCTGCCGAGGCGAGTCGGGATCGCAGTTGAGCACCCGCTGGAGAATTTCTCCCGACGATTCGCCTGTATGCGGCGGGCTGCCGGTTAAGAGGGCATAGAGGATCGCCCCGAGCGAATAAATGTCGGCGGCGGGACCGGTGTCATTGCGTCCGGCAGCTTGCTCGGGACTCATAAAAGCAGGCGTCCCAAGCACCTGGCCGGTGCGAGTTAGCAGCGTGCCATCGTGGTGCCACTTGGCTAATCCGAAATCGGTCAGCATCGGACGTCCATCGTAATCCACAAGAATGTTGTCGGGCTTCAAGTCGCGATGGACAATTCCCTGATCATGAGCGTATTGCACGGCCAGCGCGATATCGCGGAGCACCATGGCGGCATCCTCATGAGAGCAAGCACGGTCATCGACCAAAACTTGCAGCGTATCGCCTTCGATCAAAGCCATCGAAAAGTAGGCATGCCCCTCCCATGACCCGATATCGTGAATCGGCACAATGTTGGGATGATTCATCCGAGCAGCCGCTTCGGCTTCGATGCGGAACCTGCGTTTCTGTTCCGCCGACGCGAGGATGCCACCGTTGATCAGTTTGACGGCGACGGGACGTTCCAAACCTTGCTGGCGAGCTTGGTAAACGATTCCCATACCACCACGGGCGATCTCGCGTTCCAACTTGTAAGGGCCGATCTGAGTCCCCACTAAATCGGGCTCGGCAGGCTGGCTGAGTTCTAACCAATGGTGGTTGTTGAAAAAATCACGCAGCTCCTCCGCATGCTCCGGATAGGTTTTGAGGTACTCATCGGAAACCGGCCGATGCCCCGCCTCCATTTGCTCGAGATACTCGGCCATGATCGAATCGAGAGATGTCATGGATGCGCCGGGGCAAAGGGATTTCGCAAATTACCAAAAAAATTGCACACGATGGATCATTCTACGGGCTCTCCGATAAGAGACGCCTGCTATGCAACCCCACGACCGGAACTGCGTCGATGCCGAGACCACCTAAATGTTGACCCTCATTGTAATCGGCGTTGTGCTGCTGTTGGTAATGCTAATTGGTCACGGTCTGTGGATGTTAGCTAGTCTGTTTTTTCGAGTCTTGCTTGGAAATCCGCATCCGCCCAAGGAAGATTTGTTCCGTCGTGATCTGGCAGGATTTCAGCGAGTTTTGGGGCGTTTGTGGGAGCGTGGCGATATCGCCACGGGAGACCGGGCCGAATTACAACTGCAGGCCAACGCCCTGCTGTCTCCCGTCGCACAGCCAATTGCCCCGCAAGCGGCTACCGCGGCGCGTACGTCGGCAGCCGAGCGTGCGAACGTCGACCCAAACTGGCTAGGCGAGGAAGAGCCCCCCGTCATTGCGCAGTTGGCCCCGTCGGGTGCCCAGCCTCCGGCATTCGCCCCCGGCTACGAAGGCGGCGTTCATCCGCTCGACCAGTCAGTGCCTGCGTTATCCTCCGAAGGCATCACGCGGGCAGACCCCCACGCGTCAGCAGCCCCACTGGCTCGCAAGGCTACCGCCGAAGTTCTAAAAAGCTTTCTCGCGGCACATAACATTCGCTGGGGAGAATTGATCGCTGGCTTATTGATTGTGGTTTGCTCAATCGGTCTGGTGATCAGTTTGTGGAGCTCTCTTACCGAGACGCATCGCCTGCTGCCGGCGTTTGTCTTTCTTGCAGGCACCGCGGCGATCGAAGCGGCCGGGTTGTATACGCTGCGGCGCTGGCGTCTGCGGCACACCAGCCGAGCAGTACTGACGATCGCCACCTTGCTGATTCCGCTGAGTGTGGTCGCCGGCATTGCGGTTGCCGTTTCCGGGACCGAACCGATTCATCTTGAAGATCCCTTCACGCTGGGTTTTGTCGCTGTAGGGACGGCACTTTACGGCGGTGCGATTTGGCTGGCTGGCGTGGCCATGGTTCGCCGTCACGACGCGCAGTGGTGGTTAGTCGCGGTCGCTTGTCCCACGCTGTTGCTGCCGCTGGTGCCCACATTAACGCACCACTGGCAATCCTCTAGTGGTTGGACCTTCGTGGCGGTCGCAAGCTTGGTCTCGCTTGCGATTCTAATGCCAGCAGGACGACGAAAACCGCGCGGCAATCAACCGATGATTCGTCCCGTTGCGGGACGGCACCAACTATTAATCGCGGGACTCGGCCTGCATGCGTTGCTAGTCCTGGCAGGATTTTTTGCGTTCTTTTTATCGAAAGCATCGGCTGCCGTCATTCCTTTGGCCGTTTCGTTGGTGCCAATCATCGTGACGCTGCACGGTCTTGGCAGTTCCTTTCGTCGGTCGCAAACGCAGTGGCAGCGTCTGACAGGGATCATCTTGATGGGGCTGACGGCCAGCGTGTTGGCCGGCAGCCTTCCCCTGACGGCAGCGACACCAGGCTGGTTGATCGGTTGGTGCGGATTGACGGTGATCGCATCGATCGCCGTCGCGGCTCGTTTACGCCTTGAATCTTTGTTGGGCCTAGCTCTCCTAGCGGTCGGAATTGCCGGCGTGTCGATCTTGCCGTGGTGGTGGAGCGACGGCGAGTGGCTTGGCGCGCCGGGCGTGATCGCAGGCCTGATCACCAGTCCCGCGATGCTCTTTGGATTCGGCTACGGCTTGTTCTTGGTACTGGTCGGTACGATCGTCGAATATCGTCAAAAGACATCAGCACTCGGCTCGCCTCGATGGTCGCAGAGCTCGTATTGGATAGTCACGCTGACCGGGGCGGGTTGGTTGAGCTATGCCGTGGCGATCGCTTTGTTGAGTGGTTGCTTTGGTTGGGTGAAATGGTTCGCACTACAGTCGCTCGAACCTGCTGCTTGGCAGGCAGCGGTGCTGGTGATCGCCAGCACCGCCGGCTTGTGCCTGTTCGCTGCGAGCGATCTGAAACGGCGTCGCTTCTTTTCCGAGCCTCGTTTGCGCCCTTGGCGGTTTTCTCTCCTGCGGGGCGGGCAAGCGGGATTGTGGCTGGCAGCGGGAATCGTACTGGGTTGGTCGATCCCGGATCGCTTGTTTGGCCTCCAGGCGTTTTCCCACGGCAACGCGGGATGGTGGTGGCTGGGCTGGGCGGCGGCCTGTGCGTTGGCATGGCAAATCCTTCGGTGGAAGGCACCGCATTGGTTTCCCGGCAGACTGGCCGTGCATCCTACTCGGATCACTGTCGATGTCTTGGCCGGCTTGCTGGCCTCCAACGCAATGATCCTCTGCAGCGGACTGGCCGTTGCCAGACTAATGATTTTGTATGGCAGCGAGCAGAGACTCGTTTTCGGCGCGCCTTGGGTGCCGATGGTAGCCATCGCGTTGACGCTCGGTTGGCTGGCAACGGTCCGCACTCGAAACCATGTTCTGCAAACACTGTTAATCGATCAACGGGTGCTGGGGGTCCAAGCGGCATTCACCTGGTTCGCGCTGTGCGGCTTTGCCGCCCGCCCCTTGGCCCTAGCTTGGATTGGATCGATCGCCTTGCTGGTGATGCTGATCGGCTTGAGTACCGCGTGGTGGCTGGCACGGCGACTGGCGGCGGAACGCCACCCCGGCGAGCGAAGGATTGAATTTGTGGCGGGACTGGCAACGCGCAGTGCGGGGTGGGGCGGTGTGATCGTCGCCCTGATGTCAGCCAGCACTTTGCAACACCATTTGGTGCCTGCGTTTTTCACGACAGCGTCGATTGACATAACGCGCGTCATCCCTGTCGTTGTCTGGCTAGGGATCTGCAGCCTCACGTTGGCCATCGCCTCGATCGTCACAGCAAGGCCAATCCTAGCCAGCCTGGCTGGCGCGGTGGCACCGCTGGCCGCCCTGATCGCAGCCCTCACAATCAGCAACAGCCCTTGGGTCTGGTTCGAGACGATTGGATGGACGGGATTCGTGATCGTTGGCGGCCAACGTTTGCTGCAGCAAAGGCGTGTCGTTGCCTGGCTGGAGTCTCTGGCGATCACTCCGCGCACCGCTTCCCTCCACAACGCATGGCCCTTACCGATACGCGGTCTGCTGTACCTCGGTCTGGTGATCGCTGGCCTGTTCGCGTTGATCAACGTTGGTTTGCTTTGGCTGGCACCGAGCGGCAAACTCCTGTTGGCCGCCAGTGGTACGGCGAACCTCGCGACACCTTCCACGATTGCTTTCGTCGCAACGGCAATGCTGATGTGGTTTTGGCAGGCGAGCTTTCAGAAAAAGCCGGGCTTTGAAATCTTCGTTCAGCGGCTGAGCGATCTGCTGCTCGTGTTGGCTGGACCAATTTTCATTCTCGCGATTCGAGAAGCGTGGCTCCTACCCAGCCAAGGACGCGTCAGCTTCTTGGCCGTATTGATGGTGTCGACGTGGATCGACACCCTACTTGCGATGCGAAACCCAGCCGGTGATCAGCACTGGGCGCTGGGCATGGCGAAAGGATGTGGACTGGTACTGCTGGGCTGTTTTCCCACCATTCTATCCAGCAACGCCGTGTGGTTCGGCGTTGCCGGTTGCTTGGCCGTTCAAGCCCTGGGAATGATCGACGGTCACGTGTTAGTATCGAGTTGGCTGACCGGCCATCTGCCCAGCGGCAACCAGCAGACACGTTATTGGTTCAGCCAGATTGTTTGGAGCGTGACGACCTTGATCGGCTGCGTGATGGTCGCTTCGGTTGCTTGGCAAACGACCGGCGAGCCACTGCTGGCGACGATCCTGGTGATGGGCTGGCTGGCAACGGTGACAACCTACTCGCGGATAGGTCAGCCGCGTCTTCACCCCGCGTACCTTTGCCTTGCTGAATCGATCGCGGTGGGACTAACTCTGCTGGCGATGCTCCAGCTGATCTATCTGGACGTAAGCAGAGACGACGGCAGTTCGACACCCTGGTTGGTCGGCGGTGCGATGCTTACGACGGCGGTCGTGTTGGCGATGACAACCGGGTTGCGGATGGGGCGAAACCTGCATGTGGTGGCCGGGGTGACCGGAGTGTTGCTGGCGACCGTTGCACTGACGCTGCAGCTCTCCACGATCGCTGGTGGGCTGCCACGAGCCGCCACGGCAACGGTGGCTGTCGCCGTCATGACAACACTGCTGACTTGGTTGTGGCCGCTGCGCCGCAGTCTGCGTGCAGCGCTACGCAGCCTTGAACTTGACTGGAGCCGCACCGAGGATGCCAGTGCCACCAAAGAGTTCTCCGCGGTGGTGATTGCCGTCACCTGCGGAACCCTGATCCTTGCGACCCATGCCGCTTTCTTCGCAGCCCTTCCACTGAACCGTCATTTGACGGTTGCCGCAGTCATGCTGTGCGGCTGGGCCATGGCGGTGGTTGCCAATCGGCTGGATCAGTTCTGGCTGCGAACCGCCGCGGTATTGCTATTTGCCAGCGGTGTGATGCTGACCGCGATCGCAGCTCCCGGCGGAGGCATGTTGGCCAGCAGCGATCAACGAGCGTTGATCAGCACGATGCAATTGCTGGTCGCGGGCTGTTGTTTGGTGCCAACTTTTGGCTGGATCGTGCCGCGGATTTTTC